>Ga0180432_10008844_pt1 | contig 12436 bp, 13 predicted proteins | sample SS_ome_10_FD_132414 | JGI IMG/M metagenome (GOLD analysis project Ga0180432, IMG submission 132414) | Hypersaline lake sediment archaeal communities from the Salton Sea, California, USA - SS_1_MS_2 metaG | ecosystem: Environmental > Aquatic > Non-marine Saline and Alkaline > Hypersaline >...
AGACCCAGCCCCCCACTCGCGCGCGGGGGGGTGGGAGCGCAAATATCCCCCCCCCCCCCACCCCCCCCCCGCACCCCCCCCCCAGGCAGAACAAAAAAGTTTTTTTTTTATAAAAAAAAAAAAAAAAAAAAAAAAATATTATTTGTATTTATTATAAGCATCCCATAATTCTTTAGATTCTTTTTTGTACAAATTTCCAACTTCTGTTAATTCAATCCTTTCTTTAGATGATAAATTTGGATTTTTTGTTGATGCTAAAGCACGATTTGAAGCATATTGCATAACTCGAGCAATTCTTAATTTTTTACTCTTAGAATTAGTTTCATAAAACTCTAAAAGCAAATCACTTACTGAATTATTTGCATCTTTTTTACTCTTAAATGAAACAATTTCATTGTATTTTTTGTATTTTGCATCTTTAAATAAATTGGGATTATCAATATCATCTATATAACTCATTATTTTTTAACAACACCTTCCTTTTTATTATTTTTATTGTTTTTATCAATACTAAAATTAGAATTACATGAAAAATAACAACATGGTTTAAAGTATTGACCATTATTTTCTTTACAATTCTTTTTGAATTGCTGATGGTTTTCCATTTTTCCCACCTAAATATATTTTTCCTTTATAATTTATCATAGTATTTGGTAATATGTATTTTGGTATCTTATTAACAACTGGTGGATTAAAACCATCATAACCATATACATCAACTAAATCTGGATATTTCATTGCTAATTTATTTGGATACCTAAACATTATTAACGCATCATTCTTTAAATCGGGATGCGTTTTTTTAATTCTTTTTTTATGAAATTTTGCAAAATCTGTATGCGAAACACCTTTCAAATCAGCATCAGATTTAATATTTAACCTTTTCTTTAATGATTCTGCTGAAATATTTTCTATATAACTCATAATTTCCACCAATATTTACATTATAAATGTTTTTTTATCTACTTTTATTATTTGTGATTTAATTTTATGCTTATTCATTAAAGTTTTTGCACCTTTAGAATAACCATTTGTTGTTATTATTCTAACATCTACTGGTATATTTTCAGAAACTGATGCATCTATATTTAATTTTTTTAATACATCAATATCTAAATCCCAAAAATATTTTCCAGAATTAATATCATATCTAATCTTTTTTACATGCAAATCTTGAATTGTTTTTCTTACATCAGACAACTGAACTTTCTTAGTTTTAGATTCTGCATTTCTATATTTAACTTCAATGTAAATTAATTTAAAATTTCTAATTAACAAATCTTTATCAAACATCAAAAACTTTCCATCTAATGCAACTATATCTGCAATTTCAAAAATAGTTAATTTACTATTATCAGGATTCTTTAAATGTTTTCTACGACCTAAGATTACTTTTCCTAATACATTAGTATAATATTCACAAACATAATTAATATATCTGGATTCCACAACCTTATTATATCTATTTAATTCAATCTTTTTAGGAAATATACCTAAATCTCTAATATTATCAATTTCTTTTTTATGAAAATCGTTATATCTTATAGTACCAGTAAAATAACTTCCTTTAAAATTAAATACTACATGATGTTTTTTTAACTTTTTAATTACATCAGAAACATAATTTGGAATATTAACTGGTACATCATCTAATCTTTTATATCCAATTAATGCAACATTATCTCTAACAATCTTATCTATATCAAAATTTTGAGCATCAGCAAAAATCTGGTTGTTTGAATGTCTTCCAGTTCTTATTAACTTTAAAAAATATCTTTTTAAATCTTTTAATAATTCTGAATCTGAAAGTTTTAACATTCCATGCTTATATGCTAAAAAAGATAATTCTCTAAACAATAACATCTTATGTACTTTATCTAATGATTCATTTTCAGTTGTTAATGCTTTAAATAATTCTCTTAATGCTTTTAATGTAGTTGATTCTAAAACATCAGAAACCATTAAAACAATAATTCTTTTATATTTTTTTGCTCTAATTATTATATTTTCCCATGTATTTTTTGCATTTAATTTAATCTCAATAACATTTGGATTATCTGCTTTTTTTACAGACTTTAATAATCTTGGATACACAAAATAACATTTATATTTTTTACTCCACCAGCAACCTTCATAATTAACACCAGTACAATCTATTATTACAGAATCATCAGAATTTTCATAAATTGATTCAATTAAATTTTCATGATAAACACCTTTACCTTCTGTTGTTGCACCAACAACAAAACTATGAAATAATCTTTTATTTTTTGTTGATAAACTTTCTAAATATTCTAAAAATTCTTTTTCTGAATCATCATCAGACCAAAATAAAAAATGCTTAGCATTAAATACATCTAAATCTTGTTTTAAATAAAAATCTAAATATGCTTTATATTCTGGTTTCTTAGATATAATACCTTCCTTATAACTTTTTGAATTATCCATTTTCTATAACACCTTTAAATGAAATTTTAATCCAATAAATTAAACCAAATACACCAAATAATGAAATAATTAATTCTATTAATCTAATTATACTATTTAATTCATAAATATAAAAATAACCTGCACCATTAATATTTAAACATAAAAATACATACAACATAAAAATACAATTTAATAAAGAAATACCAGCAACAAAAATTAAACCTAATAATTTATAAATTACTTTCATAACAATCAAATCTTATTTGGTTTTTTCCCATTTTTATTTAACGCATTTTTTACATCTTTATGAATAGGTGTTTTTATATTAGATACTTCTAAATCAGACATTTGAGCATTAACCATTGCAATATTATAATATTTTTCTCTTAAATCATCAACATCTTTTTTTCTATTATCTAATGCAATATGTTCTAAAATTGTTAAATTTGCTAATAATTTTTCTTTAAAATCATCAATAGCATTTATATATGCTTTTTTTCTTGCTTCAGAATCATAATTACTTAAAACAATAATATCGTTTTCTAATTTCTCTAATTCAAAATCGTTTAAAAATAATTTACAACCTATTGAAACCTTTTTTGAATTAGCATCATTATTATTTTTTGCATATTCTAATTCTGCTGAATCACAATTAATTAAAAATAATGGAATTAAATTTTGTAAATATTCATTTGCAGGAAAAAAATCGTTATTTCTTAAATAATATTTTATCACTTTCTTATGCAAACCGAACTTATACTTTATTAAACTACATGGAATAGCATTACATATTTCAATAGAATTATCTATTTTCTCAAAACAACCATATAGTTTATTATTTGGTTTAATACATTCAAAATTATCCTTAATCTCTAAATCAATAGTTATTGATTCAGATTTTTGCTTTTTCTGATTCTTGTTGCTCAATTTTTATATTACCTTTATTTGCTAATTCCTTTAACATTCCAAAATTAAACTCATTTTTCCTATTCAATAATAACTCAATTACTTTATTTAATTTATCAACTTGTGAATTTTGCAAATCAATTACTTCTTTAAATTGCTCTTTTTCCAGTTCTTTATATGCTATATTTGTTTGTTTTTTCCAATCTAAATCACTAATTTGTCCTATGTATAATCTCTGCATTATTTTTTTAAGTGTATTTCCAGTTTTTGCGTTTTCGAGCAAAATCCTTTCCATTGCATTTTGTACTGCTTTATCCTTATTTTGTTCAATTAAAACTATTTGTTCATTTAATTCCTTTACTTTTAATTGTAATCTAATAACAGATTCATTTGCTTTTCTATATATTTCCCATAAATACCTAAATTTAGGTAAAAAATTTCTCTTTTCCAATTTAATTTGTGGAATAGATTTTTTTATAACTTTCTGATTAACAATTGTATATTGTATTACTTCAATATTTTTATCAATAATCAAATCTTGTAATTTTGCATAACCATCAACTAAAACTGGTGCAGGAACAACTTTTTCTTTATATTCTATTATTTTATCGTTTTTATCAGTAATTGCTTCTTTTATTGTTTGCGTTTTTGCTGGTTTAAATTCAATCTCATTTACACCATCAGACTTTTGAATAACCTTCCTTTCCAAATAATAAACTTCATAAATATCAATAACAACTTCTGTTGGGTGTATTGGTTGTAAATGATTTTCATAAGTTATCTCAACTTCTTTTCTTTTTGGATTATATTTCCCATTTCTTACTAAATAACCAGTTAAATTATTCCAGAAAAAAACCCAAATTAATGAAATAGGTAATACAATCAATTCCCATTCCAATATATTACCTAAAAATATCCATAACACAAACAAATGAATTACCATGCTGGAAATTCTTAAATCCCAAAACATTCTTTTAATGAACAATAACAATTTCCATGAAAAAGACAATTCCAATTTCTTTTTATAATAATCATTTACATTTAAATCAACTTTACAAACATAAGCATCAACTAAATACCTAATAAATAAGTATTTTTTCTCTAACCATGTATTAATCATATCTTGAATATTAACAGGACAAAAATAAAAAATAGTATTAACACCTTTCCTAAACTTTAATACATATCCATTAGTTTTTGGATTAGGTATTTGTTCAATATACCTTCCAATAGATTCTTTTTCTTTAGAAAATATCTTTAAACCATCAATTTCTTTTTCTACATAACATTCAATGTATATTTGGTCTTTTACATCTTTTAAAATATTATATAATAACGCAACAAAACCAATAAGAAAAGCAACAAACCAACCAGACCATTCCACCGACATTTTTAATCACTATTCTTATTTCTATGTTCTTTATATGATAAAGCATTAGGTACTGCAAATACAAATGCTAATATTAAAAGTTGTGGAATAGTATTTTCTGTAATTGGTAATTCATTAGTAATAGGTGCTATAAAAATTGTAATTAAAATTAACAAAAACCATGTTAAAAATAACACTATTTTTTGCATTTTACTGGATTCAGCAATAAAAAATGCAACAATTATTAATCCAAATACACCAACATAGATAATACTAATTACAAATTCAGAAATTGTTATTGATACATCAATTGTAGATGATAACATAGTAATAACTCCAAATCTCCATATAACAATTAATACTGCAATTGTAATTGAAATTTTCTTTAATAATCCCATTATTAACGATTTAGTACCAGAATCAGTTTTTAACGATAAATATTCAAACATTGCAATTATAGAATAAAATATTACTGATATTACTAATGATACTGCTGATTCTGGTATATATGGAAATAACGCATTTGTTGTTGTTTCAATTGCTCTAAAAGTTATATCAAATATTGACCATATAAAATAAAATACATCTAACATATTCATTTTTATTTTCCACCTATATTTTTTATTATTTTATCAATTTCCTTTTCTATTTTTTTATTTTTATTATAATTTTTATATAAAATTATTTTTTTAACAAACTTTAATCTAATTAACTGATTATTAATTTCATTTATTATTTTATCTGTTTTTGTAGTTATCATTATTTTACAGATTTTATTTTTATTCCTTTTTTCTGAAATTCTATTTCAATATCATTAACAACTTTATCATCAGTTGCTTTTTTTAATTTATCAACTACATTCTTTTTCACAAATCCAGTAATATTATCATATACTTTCTCATTTCTCTTTAAATAATAATAAATTCCAATAAATGCACCTGCTACTGAAAATATTATTATTGATGTTATAATTATTTCAAAAATTGTTGTATAATTAATTTCTATTTTTAAATATAATATACCTTTTTCAATATTATCTAAATAAAATACTAAATAACCATCAGTATCTGATAAACCATATACATCAGTATTATTAATTGATAAAGTATGTTCTTGTTCTAAATTAAAAGAATACCTAAAATATACAAAACTAACATTTAATGTTGATTCAATTGTAATTAATATTTCATTACCAGTAAAATTTAATTCTACTAAACTAAATGGTTTTGTAGAAAAATGTAAATAACTATTATTTATTTGTGGATTAAAACCAGCACCATCTACTTTTACAATTGTATCTGATATATTTTCTATTCCATAACTCTCATTACCATAATATACATTATATGCATTCCATTCTTTTTCCTTATTTATTAAAAACGATTGAGAATATTTAGAATAATCTAAAAATCCAATAAAATTAATATCGTTATTCATTGTTATTACATTATAAATTGATTCTGATTCATAACTAACAATTGATGCATAAGGTATATCTGAAATTCCAGTTAATGTTATTGTTTGATAATTATTTGTAAAATTCACATAAGGAATTTCTAAAACTAAATTATTTGATGATTGAGATGCATTATTATCCCAATTATCTGCATATAAATTATCAACCGATAAATCTAAAATAATTGAAACATTATTTATTGATAAATCTGCTTTATATAACACTTTTATTTTCGCAAATATACCAGTATTTTCTAAAATTGTATATGAAATATCCCAATTTGGATTTATTTCAAATGTACCTTTTATTAATGAATTTTCTACAATATTTTTTTCAAAATAATAAAAATAACCTTCATTTGTAAAATCATCAATTATTTCTAAATTATATTCTAATTCAGCAGAAATTAAATTATATTGATTATAATAATTCCAATATTGAAATGAATAATTTGAATTAAAATATGATTCAAAATTAACAACATTTGAATCAGTTCTATAATTATTATCAATTTGTGTAAAATTTAATTGATATAATTGTCTATAAATATTATCATCTAAAATAACATGAATATAAAAAATATTACCAAAATCCATATAAATATTAGGTACAATTCTTGAATTATTATATATCGTTTTTAATAATGAATTAAAATATACTTTATATAATTCTAAATCAATATCAAAAATAATATTATCAATATATATTTGATGATTAGATATTAATTTAAAAATTAAATACAAATAAGTATTTGATACAATATTCAATTCTATTTCAAAATTAAATTCAATAGTAATATTAAATTCAAAATAAATTTCTATATTTGATGTAAAATTTAAATAATCATAAAAATCATCTAAAAAAACTATTCCAGAATTATAAGAATTATCAAATATAGTAAAATCATTTAACATAAAATCAACTTCTGATGGTATTTTCCATATTTTTGAATAAAATCTAATAAACATAGAATAATTACCAACAATATTTAATACATAAAAAGAACTATTATAAAAAGTAAAATCTAACAATTGAGAAGGTACATATAAATCATGTAATTTTGACCAATTATAAAACATAGAACTATTTATATAAAATACTTTAGTATGATTAGTAAATGAATGATATATAATTTTTGAATAATCAATTGACATATTAAATGAATTAGAATAATTATTTCCTAATTCTTGATAAGTAAAATTATTTAATGTAATATTTGAAATAAAATCTGATTTATATAATTGTAAAATTTTATCATTTGTTCCCCAAACAACACGATATAATGTATTATTTTCTAAATCAAAATACATTCCATAAGAATAATCAGCAATTCCAGTTAAATCATCCATATTATATTCTTGATTTAAATATTTCCAATTTCCATTATATACTCTTATCCACATATCCGAATTATATTCATAAGTAATATAAAACCTTTCATTATCTGAAGTAATTGAATGTGGATTTGCTGGTAAATCTGATATACTCCAAGAATTTATATATGTACCATCTAAATGATATACATCAATCTCTTTACTTAAATAATCAACTACATTAAAATATGTACCATTCCAACACATATTTTCATAAAAATTTCCACCATCATCTATTGAAAAATATGATTCATAATTCCATTCTAAATTATCATTCATTGAATATTTATAAATTCTCTTACTATTTCTTGTTGATATATACCAATTACCATCAATATACTCTATTCCACGAGCATCATTACCTAAATCAGCAACTTCTTTATCATAATTCCAATTTAAATCATATCTATATACTTTACCATTATCATCATCAGTTATATACCAATAATTATCTAATTTATAACAATCCATAGGATAATCAGATTCACTATGTACATCATGATATACATCAGAATAATATAAATGTGTATGATTTGAATTATAATTTATTTCTAATTCTAATCTACAATCTAAATTATCAGAAGTATAAAAATCAGTTAAATTAACTTTATTATTTGAAAAATTATAAATATTATTTGAAAAATTACCATTAACAATATTAGAATTATTTGAAAACTGATACTGAATATTATTTACATCAATTCTTGAATTACTAAATGATGCATTTGAAATATCAAATTTAGTATTTTCAAAAAATTCATAACTTCCATTACATATCAATGATTGATTAACTTCAGTAGAATTTGAATTTAATACACAATTCATAACACAATTTGCATCATTTTCATTTTGAATAGCAACTGAATTAATATTTTCCTTAAATAAAAACATATTACCTATAAATATTCCAATAAATACTAATAAAATTATTCTCTTTTTCACTATATAACACCAGCAACTATTAAACTTAATATATTATTTATTGCATGTATTAAAATTGATGCAAACCATGAGAAAAAACTAATAATACTTAAAATCATTCCTGCACCAAAATATGTTAATCCCAAATTTGCATTTTTCCAAAAATCTGCAAATGAAATATTACGCCTAAACCTATGAAAATCAGCAAATAAAAAACTTCCAAATACTGCACCAATTAATGTTGGTAATACAAAATAACTAAATGGAATTTTTTGAGATTTATCTAAACCTTCTAATTCATTTTCAAACTTACTAATCTGTTTATCATAAATTGAAAATAATGCTAAATTACGCAAATTTGCAACATCTTTAATATCAGTTGTTAATGTTATATCATCTCTTTTCTTATTTAACGATTTTATTTTACTTTCTAATTTTTCCTTTCTTTTTGAAATTAAACTTCCTTTCCTTATTTGATAATATATTCTATTAATTACACCAATTATTAATATCTGAAATACTAATGTTTCTGGTGTTGCAACTAAAAACAATTGTTTAAAAATATCTAATTCTAAAATTGAAATATCTTGAGAAAACATATACAATCCAGTTTCATAATCTATTAATCCTAACATGTAAAAAACTGGTTGTAATACTTGAAACCAAGCAAATAGAATAATTATACCAATTATTGTTAATGATACAAAATTCTTAACAATATAATAAAATCCTTTTTCTTTATTAACAATTAATACTCTTAAACCTAATAAAACCAAAATTATTCCAGAAGCAATAAAAAATGTTAATGTAATTATCTCATTTATTTGTACAACTGCTGAAACTGAAACTAAAGCATAACCAACAACATAAATTATCATTACTAATAAAACAAATAATACAGAAATAGAAAATTTTGATGGAATAACTTCTATTGCAGTATCTTTAGATACATATTTTGCAAAAATTATACTTTTTAAATCTCTTTTCCTATAATACAAACTAAAACTAAACATACTAATTAAAAATATTAAAGGAAACCATGAAAATAATCCATTAACAAATGATGTTGGATTAACTACATAATTATCATTAATATCTAATGTTGCTAATCCAACATTTTTTAACATTGTATTCCATGCAGTACCTATTGTATCCCATATAGTTCTTGTTTCAATACCAACTGCACCAAAAATAGAATACATAAAAACTAATAATGCAATTGCTAAACTAATAAATGCAACTTTTTGGGCAATTTTTTCCCATTTAAAAGCAAAAAAATCCCCAACACCAGACGCACCATAACCAATAATAAAAATAAACACAATCCAATTCACTATATCCATTAAATTATAAACAAAACCAATTATATCATCAATTGGATTTGTATCTAATAATGATTCTAATGCAGGTAATAAATTATTTACTCCTAAATCATCAGCAGAATCAATTGGTGTATTTAATTCACTATGCTTTTCATTTGCTTCATATCCTAAATTCCATGCTATATACCTATTTGAATCAGTAAATTTATCATAAGGATTAACATCATCAGTTTCTGATAAATATCCCAAATTCCAAGCATCATGTTGCATTGAATCATATTCTACATCATAAGGATTTGTTATTTGTGTAGAAAGTAGTAAATTTTGCATAGTTTTTGATGGTACTAAAATTAATACAAAAAATATACCTAAAACTAACGCATAATTATATCTTTTATCTGGTTTAGCAAAAATAAATCCTAATAAAAATATCCCAATAAAAACATAAATCCAGACAAAAATATAATGTACAATATGAAATACAGATAACAAATATAAAATAATTCCAAAAATAAAAATATCAAAAAATAATTTTGATGCTTCAGACCATTTTTCTAATCTAAAAAATTTATCATTTATAGTAGATAATTTTACCTTTTTTGCAAAATTAACTAAATAATCAATTGATTGTCTTATATAACTTTCAGAATCATTTTCAGACATTTACTATAAAATACACCTTATTTATAATTATTCCAATTAAAATTTGTATTAAATAATCTCAATTCAATAAAAATATATGCAGATAATGGTGGTACTGAAAGAGTTTGATAAAACCATAACATTACACCAGTTAATGATGTATCAAATGTTTGAGTAGATATTTGTATTCCAGCATCAAAAAATGTTAATGTACTATTAAATGAATTAGTACAATCTTTAACTACATAATTCAATTCAGATAATCCATAATCAATACTTTCTTGATATATAGTATAATTCATATCTACACCTTCAAAAATATTATATGCTAAAAATGTATCATCTAACAATAAACCAGAAGGTGCAATAAAAAATGCATGAGTACCATTTTGAAATGGTGAATCATCATCATCATTAATTGAATTAGATATAATTAATGATGATTTATTCAAAAACAAATAACCATCAAATGATTCAATTATTGTCCCATTTGGTGCAATATCATAATTCAAAACTTCAATTAAATAATGTGTAGAATTTAAATTATAATATGTTATAAAAATATCCATATATTGTTGTACAATTCCAGATTCAATTGAACTTCCATGATAATTAAACCATGTACCATTAGGAATTGATGTAAATAACATTTTATTTACTGAAATATTCAAAACTTCAGATTCATAATATCCATTATCATTTAATGCAACAACTAAAAAATAATAATTAGCAGGTTGTAAGTACATATCAAAAATATAACTATTATTATATAAATTAGATACTAATGGATTCATACAAGAATTATACTTTTCATTATTTGAATTAAGTAAATAAATATTATAATAATCTGCATATTGTGAATTTGACCAATTTATTTCAAAACTTTCATAAATATCAATTTCAGTATCTGATATTTGAACATTAAAACATTTAGGATTTGGGTAAAATGGTACAAAAAATATTGCATTACCTAATAATAAAATTGTAAATAATGCACCTAATAATATAATTACATTCCAATTTTTCCATATTTTCTTAATTCTATTATTTTCATTATTTTTCATTACTTTTCAATCCTTTTTTCTAATCCTAAAAATATTTCAAATAAAATAAAAAAAAAATAAAAATTTTTTAATTTAATGTTGATGTATTTAACCTAAAAATACACCAACCAATTTAAACATCCAGACAATAATAATAACCACAAATGCAGATACTAATGCTAAAATTCCACCTTCTGCTTCATCTATTGAATCAGCAGTTAAAACAGACAATCCACCCCAAACACCAATTATAAAAGGAACAATTAAAAACAATGCTCTAATTAATGTTTGTACCCCAGTTGCCCATGCTTCTAATGAATTAACATCAGCATCAGTAATATATGATAATTGTCTTAAACCATAAAACAATCCACCACGATTATTAGTATATTCTTGAAAATTAGTATCTAACATCATGGATGACCAGTTAAAAATCATTATTACAACTATTACACCAACAAAACTAAACAACCATATTCTTAATACTGCATAAATAGGATTATCTATTTTATCTAATCTATTTGAAACAACTGATGTTGATACTGCAAACAATAACATTAACAAAATTATAATACTAACAAATGTTCTGTCTGAATTATCAATACCAAAAACTCCAAATAATAATTGTAATACATAAATAATACTTCCTGCTAATCCAGTTATTAAACCAGCCCAACCATATATATTATCTGGTAATGTAAAAATATCTTTTTTCATATTTTCCACCTTTTTTTAAAATATATTTTAAAATTTTTATTATTCTTATCTAATCATCTCTAAATATATAAATCTAATGTTAAATTCTCAAAATTATACATAAGGATTATATGTTTGCATCAAAACATTACCGACAAATTTTTTAAAATGTTATAGTAATATTTACTTACTAATATAATTATAAAATTTTCAATTTTCCAGCATTTATTTAAATACAATTCAATTTTTAACAAATCTAATTAAATATTTTTTAAAAT
>Ga0180432_10008846_pt1 | contig 12429 bp, 14 predicted proteins | sample SS_ome_10_FD_132414 | JGI IMG/M metagenome (GOLD analysis project Ga0180432, IMG submission 132414) | Hypersaline lake sediment archaeal communities from the Salton Sea, California, USA - SS_1_MS_2 metaG | ecosystem: Environmental > Aquatic > Non-marine Saline and Alkaline > Hypersaline >...
ATGCTGCACAAGGCAGCAAACGCAAAATAGCTTAAAAATACTATTTTTGCGTATTAAATCATTTTTTCGTCCTTAATTGCCTAAAGGTCTCTGCAACATCAATGATATATTTACCAGAAGCAAGCTTGAAAATCAATGGATCTCCTTTGAATAACTTAACTAAATCCAATTCAAACTTGCCAGGCTTAAGAACTTTAATAGATTCTAAATCCAGAACAACCGGCCTGTCACGATCATCAATGCCAGTCATGTCATACACATCTTTCTCAATCTGCTCTTTTTGAACAGGAGAAAGTGCTATCTTCTTCTCATCTTCTAACTGCTTTAACTTCTCTTTCTTAATATAAAAGAATAACTTACCGCCACACGGGCAGCCTTTAAGAATCTCCTGTGCACCATCATCATACATTGAATCGCATCTAACACATTGGTGCGGCATTATTTCTTCCTCTTTTTCTTCTTGCGTTCTTTGGTTAGCAACTCTATCTTATTAGGGTCCTTTTTAATTGACTTAACAACATTAGCAGGACCAATTATCGTCATCCCAGACCTGTCGCCTAGAAGCATATCGAGAAAATCACTCTTAACTTTATCAAAACCAGATAGTGATTCTACCTTGGGATTAATAACCGCAAGCTCAATACCCTTGAACTCCTTATTGATCTCTTCCATTGTGGCTTTAATAAGCTCTGTCTCTTCATCCTTCTTTAACCTGCCCTGCAAAAGAACAATCTTATTCTGCTTAGCAACAGTAAGAAGTTTTCGGATTCTGCCAACAGAACTTAATGTTTCAATCTCTGAATACGGCATAAATTGCAGTGTTACCATCTTTTTTTTCACCTACTTTATTAACTCGAAAATGTTTTCGTATAAGTCCTTGACCTTTCGACCATACTTTGCAGAAATGCCCGCAATAGGATATTGAGGGAATGCTGCCTGCACTTTCTTTAAATTAGCTCTTTTTAAGTCGACTTTGTTTGCGACAATCAAAACAGGAATATCCCGCGCAGCAAGATTGCCGATGATAGTGATGTTAACCTGTGAATAAGGATCTTTTGTAGCGTCTAAAACAACCAAAACCGTGTCCATCTCATCGAGCCATTTAATAGACTCTATAACTCCCTTTGTTGCCTCTTTAGCACGCTTCTTAGCTTTTTTCTCAGTCATACCTGCCTTAAGAAAATCCTCATAATCAATCTTAGTAGCAATACCTGGAGTATCAACAAGATTAAACATCAATTCTTTCTTACCGTCTTTAGATTTCAGGGTAATCTGCTCTTTAATCTGAATCTCCCTTGTTTCGTGAGGGACATTACTTGCAGAACCCATCTCTTCTCCCAGCCAGTCTTTACATATCCTATTAGCCAGCGTAGTCTTACCAGAATTAGGAGGACCGTATAGGCCCAGCTTAATGTCTCTTTTAGACTTAAACCAGTCAACAAGGAATAAATTCAATACTTTTTTTAATACGCTAAGCACTCAAACCACCTTTTAATTTAGATACTTTTTTGAATATATAATTAGTTTATATACTTTTCTATTGTAGAACACATAAAAAAATTAGAAAAAAAATAAATTATAAAGAAAGTTTATTTTTTCTTCTTCTTAGACTTTTTCTTAGCTTTTTTCTTCTTAGCTTTCTTTTTAGCCTTTTTCTTCTTTACTTTCTTTTTAGCTTTTTTCTTAGCCTTTTTCTTTTTAGCTTTTTTCTTCTTTTTTCTTCCGCCGCGAGCCATCTTTGCTCTTGATACGTCTCCTTTGGAATCAATAAAGTATAGGTATCCTGAAACTTTCTTTACACCTACTTTAGCAACTTTCTCAATCTTTTTGCTTCCCTTTTTTCGACCTCTAGCCATCTTTGCTCGAGAAACATCTCCTTTCTTATCTACAAAGTATAGATATCCTGGCGCTTTTTTTACACCAACTTTTTTAACTTTTTCTGCCATGTTATTTACCCTCCTCTTTTTTGTTTTTAACTCTGGAGTATGAAACCCCTCAACCGATTCACAGACAATACATCGTCTGAATAACCTCATCAAAACAGTTCTTGTTTATAAACTTTTCGACTATTTCTTCTTTTTTTTAGTGGAGGACGAGGACTTTTTGACTGCTTTCTTAGCCTTTTTCTTAGCCTTTTTCTTGGCCTTTTTCTTGGCCTTTTTCTTGGCTTTTTTCGCGGTTCTTACAGCAGGTTTCTTCTTATGGACATCGCTAACAAACCAGGCCGGCTTTAAAAGCTTCTTGAGCTTTTCAGAAAAAGAAACAGCCTCTCTTTGAAGGTCTGCTTCCTCTTTTGGCGTCAATAACTTCTTTTTTTCAAGCTCTTTTGCCTTTTTAAGAGCCTCTTTAACCCTCTTTTTTTCAAAGTAATTTGTCATGTTTGGAATATTAATTGACAAATATATAAACTTTTTTGTTAATTTGCACAATATAAATATTTATAAAATACCAAAGGATTGCATTATTTAATGGCTAAGGGACTGATAATATCAGGGGAATTTGGAAATATCGTCGTCAGAGAAAAGACTGGCAAAAAACTAGAGCTGGGAGAGCTTTTGATGGCAGAGACAGGAGACCAGAAAATACTATTTCAGGTATTTGACCTAGTGTATGGATCTCAGCTGAGCCAGCAGAACCTTGAACTGGTGAGCGGACTTCGGTTAGAGGGAGACTCTGATATGGAGCTTATGGACGGAAACCTGCGAAATTATATTCTTGCAAAAATAAAGAGCCTGGTGACAATCCAAAACAATAAAGCAATTGCCCCAAAAACCCTGCCAAACTTCTTTTCCTCTGTGCGCGCAGTTGTAAAAGAAGACTTTGATTTTTTACTGACTAAAACAAATCACAGATTTTTCATAGGCAATCTGCGAAGCGGAACAAAAGTGCTTGACCTGCCAATATTCTTAGACGGAGAAAAAGTATTGAGCCATCATATCCTGATATCTGGAACAACTGGAAGAGGGAAAAGCGTGCTAATGAGCAATCTGCTGTGGCACATGATATCTGAAACTTACTGCAGCCTGCTGGTGCTAGACCCTCATGATGAATACTATGGCAGAAACAAAATCGGGCTGAAGGACCACCCAGAAGCCAAAGAAAAACTAGTGTATTATACTCCTAGAAATCCTCCTGCAGGATGCAAGACACTCAAGATAAACCTGGAGAGCCTGTATCCAAACCATTTCAATGGAGTGGTTTACTGGAGCGATGCACAAAAACAAGCACTTGCTGCATACTATAGAAAATACCAACAAAAATGGATAGAGGCGATTGTGCTTGAGAAACCATTAGATGTTAAGTTCATAGAAGCAACAACAGATGTAGTGCGAAGAAAAATCATGCAGATACTCCACCTTAACGTCGAGAGTGAAACACTTATCTGCAAAGGAATCTTTGACAAAGAGGCAGGACAAACCACTGTCAAAGACATCATGGGAGAATTAGGATCTGGAAAAACAGTAGTAATCGACACATCTGAATTTGACGGAGCAGTTGAGATTTTGATTGGGGGAATACTTGCAACAAATGCATTAAACTCCCATAAAAACTGCAGTTCAGATGAACTACGACAGAAGCCAGTGATATCTATCGTGCTGGAGGAGGCTCCGAGAGTCCTTGGCAAGGAAGCGCTAGAGAGAGGACCGAATGTATTTTCCACAATTGCGAGGGAAGGGAGGAAATTTAAGATTGGGCTTACTGCAATCACACAACTGCCCAGCCTGATACCGCGAGATATCTTGGCAAATATGAACACAAAAATAATCCTAGGAGTCGAGCTAAAACCAGAGAGACAAGCACTCATTGAGAGTGCTGCGCAGGATTTAAGCTCTGATGAAAGAAATATAGCGTCGCTGGACATAGGGGAAGCAATAGTGAGCTCAAATTTTGCAAAATTCGCAATACCTGTAAAAATTCCATTTTTTAATGACATTGTTGAGGCAGCCAAGCAAATCTCTGTAAAACAGAACTTTGAGGGAGTTAAGCTGCGCTAAACATACTTTGCAGACGCTAAAAACTTAAAAAGTTCATACACTTTCTTATCTACATGAAGTTTGCACACATAGCAGACTGCCATGTAGGCGGGTGGAGAGAGCCAAAACTAAGAGAAGTAAACAAGAAATCGTTTATTTCTGTAATAGATTATTGTCTTAAAATAGGGGTTGACTTTCTTCTGTTATCTGGAGACTTGTTTAACACAGCAATGCCTCCAATGGACAGCCTGAGAATCGTGGTAGAGCAATTGAAAAAATTGGCAGACCAAAACATCCCAGTATATGCGATACCTGGAAGCCATGATTTCAGCCCGGCAGGAAAAACAATTCTAGATGTGCTTGAGAGCGCAGGCCTTATGCAAAATGTGTGCACTGGACAAGAAGTCGAGGGAAAATTGAGGCTGGATTTTGTGATAGATCCAAAAACAAAAATAAAAATAACTGGTTTGCTTGGGAAAAAGGGGGGACTTGAAAAAAATTATTTCTATAATCTTGACAAAAAACATCTTGAAGAACCGTCGACAAGATACAAAATATTTATGTTTCACTCAGCAATATCTGAACTAAAGCCGAAAGGCCTGGAGAAGATGGACGCTATGCCTGTTTCTCTTCTTCCAAAAAACTTTAATTATTATGCGGGCGGGCATGTGCATGTGATTGACAATTCGAGCATATCAGGATATGAAAATATAGTGTATCCTGGACCAATATATCCTAACTCATTTTCTGAATTAGAGAAGCTCAAAAAAGGAGGATTCGTGATTGTGGATAACGGACATATCCAGCACCTGAAAATAGAACCGCATCCAGTGATTAGTTTGGATATTGATTGTGAGAATAAAACTCCTGAAGAAGCCAACTCTGAATTAATTGATTTGCTTAATGACATTGACTTGAAAGAAACTATTGTTACTTTGAGGGCAAAAGGGTGCCTGCGCACAGGCAATCCAACAGACATCAAATTCAAAGAATTCTTTAAAAAAGCATACGCGCAGGGAGCATATTTTGTGATGAAGAATACAAATAAACTAGTGTCTAAGGAATTTGAGGAGATAAAAACCAACAAAAACTCTGTAGAAGAAATTGAGGATACTGCAATTGGAGAGCATGCAGGACAGCTGGGCGTTTTTGAGGCTGAAAGAGAAAAAGAAATTGCAAAAGAAATGATTAGAGTAATGTCATATGAAAAAGAAGACGGAGAGAAAACCGCAGACTTTGAGTGCAGGGTTAGAACTGATGTTGATGCGCTGCTTGAATTATAAAAACAGAAAAATTAATCCCATTTCTCAATCTTATGTTTTCTAGCCTTTGTCCATTTGCGAAGAAATGCTTGATACCTCTTTAAAGATAACCATTGCTTTAGTTTGATAAACTTTTTTACAGAACCATCTTTGACATGACCAATCAAGAAATTAACTTTGCCGTCTTTTTTTCTTATCTTAGCAATAATCTGTCTTGCAGAATGCTTTGGATTACCAAAAGTAACAACCTGATACGGTTCTTCTCCTTTCTTAAGCCAACGGTCAAAAAAATTACTTTCCCTAAGCTTTTGCCGCAAAGCCCGCCTGTAACAGCAAACAAAAATAGCTGCAACAGATATTAACACTAAAGCAAAAATAAAAATAATCGCATTTAAATCCTGAGTAAAAACAATAATCTGCTCCATACTCCTGCCGACATAATAACCAATACTCATACCGATGGGCACAACTAAAATTGCGCCAAGAGTGTTATACAAAAAGAATTTTTTATAATTCATCTTTGATGCTCCTGTAATAATAGGAACCAACCATCTCATGCCAGGAATAAATCTGGCAATGAAAACTGCTTTTGCACCATGCTTATCAGTATATTTTTGTGCTTTTTTTAATTTCCTTTCAGAAACAATCAAATCAAATAGTCTTCCGCCCTGCCTGCCAATGAAGTAAGCAGAATTATCACCGGCAATAACACCAATAAACACTAACATAAGACCTAAGTCCCAACGAATAAAACCGATTGCTGCAAGATAACCTGCACCTAATAAAACCAGCTCTTCTGAAAAAGGAAAACCCAAACTGGAAATTACTGGAATAAAAACTAGCGCAAAATAAGATAAGTGTATTAAGTAGACTCCCAGCAAATTATCAATCATTTTCTAATATTCAAGGGCTTTTTCTTAACATAGTCCTTGGAAACGGTATTGCGTCCTTAATATTATCCAAACCGCAAATCCATGCAATAACCCTTTCAACTCCCACACCATAGCCTGAATGAGGCACACTGCCATATTTTCGAGTATCAAAATACCAATCGTAATTTTTAGGATCTTCTCCCATTTCTTTTAATCTTTTAGACATATATTCAATATCTAGACTTCTTTCTGAACCGCCAACAATCTCAACATATCCCTCTGGAGCAAGCATGTCAAAACACCTTGCAGTCTTTGGATTTTTTGGTTCAGGAGGCTTGTAGAAAGCCATAGTCTCAGTAGGATAATGAGTAACAACAACTGGAACGCCAAAATGCTGTGTGATTTTGTCTTCCTCTATTGTCCTTAAATCTTTTCCAAAAGGAATCTTCATCTTGTATTTATCTTTTAGAATCTTTAGAGCTTCGTCGTATGTTATTGTTGGATACTTAGTCTTAACATAATGCTCGAGCAATTTTATATCTCTCTTGAGAATGTTTAAATCTTCTTTGTTGTGCTTAAGAACTTCCTTGATTATAAACTTGATTTCTTCTTTAGCAATCTCAGAACATTCCTCTAACTTCATCCAGACCGCTTCCATTTCCGCCATCCAGAATTCGGACAGATGTCTTGAAGTTTTTGATTTTTCTGCACGAAAAGTAGGAGAGACATCATATATTTTTCCTAAAGCAAAAACCGCAGCTTCTGCATACAACTGCCAGGTCTGTGAAAGATAAGTAGTGTCTTTGTAATATTTAACTTCAAATACAGTTGAACCGCCTTCTGACTGACTAGGCTGCAGTATAGGGGGAGTGAATTCAAAATATCCTTTATCTCTGAAGAACTGATGAATAGCTCCTGTGACAGTAGAACGAATCTTCATTATTGCAACCATCTTTCTAGATCTTAGCCAGAGATGCCTGTTGTCTAGCAAAAATTCAGGACTTTGGTCTTTAACAATAGGAAACCGTTCTGAAATCTGTATAACATTTAATTTATTGACATGAACTTCGAAGCCAGTAGGAGCCCGCTTGTCTGCTTTGATAGTCCCTTCTAATTCTATGCTAGATTCTATCAATAATTTTTCAGCGTCATTCCATACTTTCTTATCTACTTTTTCCTTCTCAATAACACACTGAATAATATCTGTGTGATCCCTAAGAACTATGAAAGCCAGTGCATTAGATTTACGCTCTCGGTAAACCCAGCCACGCAAAGCTACCTTGCCTTTGCCTTTTTTCATAGCCTCTTTGACTGTAAGGAAGTTCGTCATACCCTCTAAGAAATTCTTTGTCTTTAAATATGTTGCGTTACCTTTTTAAGGATGCGCACTCTATTTCTCTATATGTTCAAAATAACATCTGAAGAGGGAAATGCAAGAACAGGAACACTGAAATTAAACAACAGAGAGGTAGAGACGCCGTTCTTTATGCCTGTGGTTACAAAAGGCGCTGCAAAGTTCATCAATAACAAAGAACTAAAACAGGTCGGAAGTGATGCGATAATCTGCAATGGATTTATTCTCTCTGTTAAACCTGGATTAAATGTTCTGCGCAAGATGGGAGGCATACACAAGTTCATCAATTATGACGGAGTAATATTTACTGACTCTGGAGGATTTCAGATGTATAGTGATAAGCTGCTGATAAAAACAACAGACGATGGAATACACTTCAAAGAGCCGTTTCATGGCAGCAAATTATTGATAACGCCTGAGAAAGATATGGATATGCAGCATACGATTGGGAGTGATGTGGCAATGTGTCTTGATGACATGCCAATTTACGGCTCTGATAAAAAAAGAATACAAGAATCGGTATTGAAAACAATAGCCTGGGCAAAAAGATGCAAAGATCATCATGACAAAATCAAAGATAAACAGTGGCTGTTTGGGATAATTCAGGGCGGAACATATCCTGATTTGCGGGAGTTTTGTGCACGAGCAATTGCTGCACTTGATTTTGACGGCTATGCATTTGGAGGACTGGCTATTGGAGAACCTTCTGAAGATACGTTTAAAGCAGTTGAGGCTGCAATTAAATTTGTTCCCAAAGAAAAACCGCGTTATTTGATGGGGGTTGGAACACCAGACCTTATTTTAGAGGCTGTTTCAATGGGGGTAGATTGTTTTGATTCAAGATATCCTACAATGACTGCGCGCAATGGAACAATGTTCACATGGAAAGGACAGATTAATATTGACAAAAAAGAATTTGAACTGGATGAAAAACCAATTGATTCATCTTGCGAGTGTTTTACGTGCAAGAATTTTACCCGAGCTTATCTGCATCACTTGACAAGACTAAATGAACCAACCGGACACACATTAAAATCAATACATAATGTTTTCTGGATGCAGGAGTTTATGCGCAGAATTCGGGAAAGTATTAAACAAAAGAAGTTTGAGGAGTTTAAGAAAGAATTCTTAGAAAAATTTAATTAAAAAATTATTTAGTCTTAATGTGCAGTTCATCTAACTGGTCTTTAGCAACTTCAGAAGGACTTTCTTCCATTAAAGATTCTGCAGTCTTGGTCTTTGGGAAAGCAATAACTTCTCTGATAGATTCATTGTTTGTGATTATTGCAGCTAATCTGTCAAGACCAAACGCAATTCCGCCGTGCGGAGGAGCTCCAAACTTGAAAGCATTCAACAAATGACCGAATTTTTCATTAAATTCTTTTTCCTTCATGTTCAGGGCCTTGAAAACCTTTTGCTGCCAATCATTCCTATGCATCCTTATAGAACCGCCTGCGATTTCTGTACCATTCAAGACAAGATCATAAGCATGAGCACGAACTTTGTCAGGACTTTTTTCAAGCAACTTAATGTCTTCTGCCATAGGGCTTGTGAACGGATGATGCACTGCGTAATATCTTTTATCTTCTTCATTATATTCTAACAAAGGCATATCTGTGACCCAAACAAAAGCAAACTCGCCAGAATCTTTTTTCTTTCGAGTATCTGGAGCATCGGTCTTGTATTTTTTCATAGACTCTGCATAAGATATTCTAGGAAATGGAATCTTTAAATCTTTACCAAGAACTTCTTTCCAGATGTATTTTACTAAGTTCTCAATCAAAGGATAAACATCTTTTTCCTCAATAAAACTCATCTCCATATCAAGCTGAGTGAATTCAGGCTGCCTATCTGCTCTCAAGTCTTCATCTCTAAAACATCTTGCAATCTGAAAATACCTGTCAAAACCAGCAACCATCAACAACTGTTTGTATTGCTGTGGAGATTGAGGAAGAGCATAAAACTTTTTTGCATGCACTCTACTTGGAACCAGATAATCTCTTGCGCCTTCTGGAGTTGATTTGGATAAGATTGGTGTTTCAATCTCAATAAAATTCTCTTTATCTAAAAAATCTCTCATTGCTTTAGTTAATTTATATCTAGTAAACAAATTATTCTGCATTTCAGGCCTTCTCAAGTCAAGGTAACGGTACTTTAACCTTGTTTCCTCTGTAGTCTCTTCAACATCAAGAGGCATTGGCTCTGCTTCATTAAGAACAATAATTTCTTGTGCTTCGACTTCAACTTCGCCAGTAGGCATATCTTTCTTGATTTGCTTATCCGGTCTTGCATTGACTTTTCCTTTAACTTGGATGACAGACTCTTTTCTGAGATGCCCAAATTCTTTAGCTAACTTAGGATTAAGAAAAAATTGAGTAATGCCGTATCTGTCTCTTAACAGCAAGAATCCTATCTTGCCCTGTATCCTAAGAGAATCAATCCAGCCAGCAAGAGTTACGTCTTTGTCAACAAAGTCTTTGTTCAATTCTCCACAAGTATTAGTCCTATACATAATCATCAAGAAATAGAGTCTATATTAAAAGTTTTCCCTTCTTCATAATACATTTATCATCGAAGAATATTGTTGGCTTTTTTATGACGCCGTCTAAGTGGCATTTAGCATAAGTCTTTCCGCCAAGGCCAGTATTGTTGCCTAATGCAATGTGGCAAGTGCCTGCAACTTTCTCGTCCTCTAGGACATTGCCTGTGATTTTTGCTTTTGGATTTGTTCCAATGCCTAGTTCTGCGATGTTAAAAGCAGACTTGCCTAATGGCTTAATCATTTTGAGCAATTTCTTTGCCTGAGCACTGCCAATAATCTCATAAGCATAACCATTTTTTACTTTGATTGTAATTGGCTTTTTCATTTTCTCATCAAACATAGAAGCATCGACAACAAAAACACCATTAGTCTTGCCTTCTACAGGTGCCCAGCAAACCTCTCCTGCAGGAAGATTGCCAAATGCGCCAGGTTTCTTATAGATTCCATTATCGCCCACAACATCGTTGTTAATGTTCTTGACAATTAAAGAAATATCTGTGCCAGTATTTGTGGCGATTCTTACTTTAGTGAGCTTTTTAGTTTTCTTAAGTATCTTCTTGTTGATTTTTGTGAGCTCTGCATAATCAATAGGAATGCACCGCTTCATCATATCTGCAGTTATGCCTGGCATAGATGCCATTCTTGCACCTTTTTTACAGGCTGCTTTTCTTGCGTTTGTGTGAGAGAGAGACATAGTGGTAATCAATAAGCAGACCGGATATTTTTTCATGGCTTCTGCGATAAGTTTAGGAGGCTCTTCGCCATGAATCTTTCCTACAGGAATAGTTACTAAAAGAACATGTTTTGCAAGCATCATAGCCTCATAAAAAAAAGTCTCTGCAATTTTCTTTTTAGGCTTATCAGTCACAATAAGAACAGAATCACTCTTTTTTACACCTAGGCATTGGGTTAAAGCAATATGTGCTGCGCGCTTCATTTTATCTTGTTTTTTAATTTCAGCTCAAGGATTAAGTTTTCTAACTTATTTAAGCCATATTTGATAGAATCAAACTTTCTTCTCACAGGAATATTCCTGAAATCAAACATCATCAATTCCTCATGAACATCAGTAACAAACTTCTTGACTTTAAGAGCGGTTTTGAAATCACCGTCTATACTGGAGTTAATAGCTTTTCTGACCAGTTCACCGACTAAGTCACAGAGACCCTGCAAATATACTATTGTGCCAACACCAAGTTCTTTAGCAGTAGGCAATTTATTCTGCTTGATAAAACCATAATAACAGGCAGCTTCAACATACTCTTCCATTGCCTCTGAATAAGCTCCAACTGTTGCAAGAGAACTGTTTTTCTTAATCAGAGCTTTGAGTTTTTTAATAACTGCTTTTGCTTTTTTTAGTTGATTGTTAGCCTCTGAAATCTTTTGTCTATGAATAGAGTAAATTGCTGCTTTGGATAATTTCAGAAGATCTCTTGAAGTTTTTATCAAATCTTCTCTCAAAGAATCAAAAACCTCGATTTCCTTGCGCATGGACGCAAATGCTTTCTTGTTTATCATAAAGGGTATTTATAAAGTGAGACAATATAAAACTTTTGATTTAGGGGCAATGACTTGTTTCATTTGCCAGTAACTCGCAATGGTGCGCTACGTTCTGCTTCTGTAATCACTAATTTACCAGATTTATCTATTCTCACAAGTTACACTAAGAACTCCGCAGGCACCATTGCTGCCAATAATATAACGAAAGGTTTATATATATAAAAGAGAATTTTTTGTGTAGAAAAAAGAAGGTATAGAAATGGCATCAATATTAGGTAATGTAATCGGATTTCTGCAAAAGATAGGTATTTATGACGTTGTTCTACCGTTCTTGCTCACATTCACAATTGTATTTGCAATACTAGAAAAAACAAAGATATTAGGAACAGAAGTAATACAGGGAACAACCTACACAAAGAAAAACTTGAATGCAATGGTTGCGTTTGTAATCGGCTTTTTAGTGATTGCATCAGGCAAAATAGTTGCAGCAATAACACAAGTCTCATCACAAATAATCATCTTACTGCTATTATCTGTGTTCTTCTTGATGCTGGTAGGAACATTCTATGGCAAAGATGAAGATGTAGCATTGACTGGAACCTGGAAATGGATATTTATGACCATCATGTTCATAGGAATTGTGTTCATCTTTCTTCATGCAATCAAAATAGACTCAGGAAACAGCTGGCTAGAGGTATTTATTGGATTAATAAGTCAATTCTGGACTAGTACAGCAGTAGCATCAATAATATTAATCATAGGAGTTGTAGTATTTGTGTGGCTGATGGTATCGCCACCAAAAATAGGAAAAGATAAATCAACATAAAATATAATCAAGAGGTACAAAAAATGTTATTCCAATACGGCGGAAGTGCGTTCACAAACATATTTTACGATTTACAGCAGTGGGGCTTTTTTGACGTAC
>Ga0180432_10008847_pt1 | contig 12428 bp, 12 predicted proteins | sample SS_ome_10_FD_132414 | JGI IMG/M metagenome (GOLD analysis project Ga0180432, IMG submission 132414) | Hypersaline lake sediment archaeal communities from the Salton Sea, California, USA - SS_1_MS_2 metaG | ecosystem: Environmental > Aquatic > Non-marine Saline and Alkaline > Hypersaline >...
AGGCCAATCTCGCTAACTACAGTCTTCAGGGCTCGGCTGCCCTCTTGCAGATGGACCGGAAGGCCCTCGAGATGTTGTACCGCAAGGCCAACAAGACCTACCGCGAAGGCGCACCTATTATGACCGACACCGCCTTTGACATCCTTGAAGATCACATCAGGGAACGCTTCCCTGACAGCAATGTGCTACAGGTGGTGGGCGCCAAGACCAAACGAGTTGAGGTACCCCTCCCTTATACCCTCTTCTCGATGAACAAGGTCAAGCCAGGCCAGGGCAAGTTGGACACCTGGAAGTCAAAGTACCGGGGGCCGTATGTCATCTCTGCAAAGCTCGATGGCGCTTCCGCACTCTACGTATTGAAAAAGGATAGTGCAGGATTGTACACTCACGGTGAGGTCCGCAAAGGCGATACCTCTCAAAAGGGTGGCGATGTGTCCCACCTGGTGCCGCTGATCGGGATGGCCACTAAGCTTCCGCCGAACCTTCCCGAGACCATTATGGTGCGAGGTGAGGTCATTCTCAATCGCCATCTATTCGAGTCCAAGTATTCGGAAAATTATGCTAACCCTCGCAACCTATCGTCTGGATTGCTCAACGCCATGGACACCACCAAGCACGGAGATAGGCAACAAGATCTCGAATTTGTCGCATTTGAGGTGATCGAGCCCAAAGGACTGACCCCCAGCGAGCAGTTTGCATTCCTCAAGAAGCACCAGTCCCAGCTTGGTCCCGGACTTAAGGTGGTCTGGCACGAACAAATCGCTAAACCAGAGGAGCTAACCGAGGAGCGACTGAGCGATGTATTCCAGTGGCTGCGCGACAAGCACGACTACGAATGCGATGGGGTGATTGTGGTGGATGACAAGGTTTACCCCCGCAAAAATCAAAATCCCGATCACGCTCTCGCCTTCAAGATGACCTTGGCAGACCAAAAGGTGGAGGCCACTGTCCGCACAATCAGCTGGAATGTTAGCAAGGACGGCTATATTAAGCCTACAGTCCACGTCCACCCAGTCAAGGTGCCAGGAGCGACCATCAGCAAGGCCACTGGCCACGACGCCCGAGCACTTCAGCGCAAGAGGATTGGTCCAGGCGCTAAGATCGAACTACTCCGACGGGGCGACGTCATCCCGCACGTGGAACGGGTGGTTACGCCGGCAACTGATGAGGCGATGCAAGAGGGGTGGTGGGATGGACCGTATGAGTGGGATGGGGCCAACATCCGACTACCGGCGGAAGCCAAGAAAGACGACCAATGGAACACCGAAGTGCGACTGACCAATATGCAACGATTCTTCAAAATGATAAAGGCGAAGGGGCTCGGCGACAAGGTAGTGGCAAAACTGTTTGAAGAGGGGTACGACACGATCCCGAAGGTGGCTAGCGCCACACCGCAAGAGCTCACCCGGATCGACGGCATCCAAGCGACCAGCGCCAAGAAGATTGTGGAGTCCGTCAAGAAGGCGTTGGCAGAGGCTCCACTGATCAAGCTGGTGGTGGGTTCCAACATCTTTGGTCGGGGTACGGGCCACACGATCATGGGAGACGCACTCAATCTCTACCCCCACCTCTTGCATTTCGCTTCCGACGAACCGGCGGATGTGCGGCGGTTGGAGGCTGGCCTCGCAGGGCTCAAGGGAATTTCGGCTGGTCGGGCACAGCAAATCATCGCCGCCATTCCCGAATTCAGACACTTCATGAAGCATGTGCGACCGGAGTTGGTCGAGCCGTGGTCTACAGAAAAAGCGTTGGCACCGCTAGATCCGGCAACTGCAGCCAAGAAAGCGTCGCCAGTTCTCAAAGGGCATTCGTTGGCTGGACGGGAAGTGGTGACCACGGGGATCAAGACGAATCTGATCGAGCCGCACCTTGATCGGGCCGGGGCAACGCTGGGCAATAGGGTGACAAAGGATACGGCAGTAGTGGTGGTGCGCGACGATCCGCTCTACGAGAGTTCCAAAACAAAGGATGCGGCGAAGCACAATGTGTCGATGATGACGGTGGAGCAGTTTCTGAACAAGTTCTTCCCTGGGTAGATAGCTCCGCTCTCCGCAACCACTCGCATGGATGAACAGAATATAACATAGGCTACACCTCACAAAATTGAATTTAACCTTACTCCTTTTCCTCTTGCAAACCCGTGTGATACAATGGTTGGCACTGACACAGGTCCGCAAGTGATTCATTGGGTCCGTAGTCAACAACTCTCCGCTGAGGCGGTCCTTAAGCATCTTTCCTGGAAAGAAGTGGTCCAGTTGGCCAGCACGTGCAAGGGGCTATGGCAAGAGGTGGCGTGGATGGTGGCGCAAACGAAACCGGATTTGGAAGCCGCGTTGGACCCAAAGACGCCAGACCGTTTGCGGATACCCTTGCTGACAGGGCTGACGGCAGAGCAGGTGCGGGCGGACAACAACCAGGCGCTGCGGTGGGCGTGCATGAACGGGCATTTAGCGGTGGCCCAATGGCTGACGGATCGTTTCCAGCTGACGACCGACGACGCCCGGGCACAAAACAATGGGGCGTTTAGGGGTGCGTGCGGGCACGGGCATTTGGAAATGGCGCAGTGGCTGACGGACCGGTTCCAGCTAACAGCAGAGGACGCTCGGGCGGACAACAATTATGCGCTGCGGTGGGCGTGCTGGAACAGGCATCTGGCAGTGGCCCAGTGGCTGACGGACCGGTCCAGCTGACAGCCGACGACGCCCGAGCGGAGGACAACGAGGCGTTACGGGAGGCGTGCGGGAACGGCCATTTAGAGGTGGCCCAGTGGCTGACGGACCGGTTCAAGCTGACGGCGGCGGACGCCCGAGCGAAAGACAACGAGGCGTTGCGGTGGTCGTGCGGGAACGGGCATTTGGAAGTGGCTAAGTGGCTGACGGACCGGTTCCAGCTGACGGCGGCGGACGCCCGAGCGGACGACAACGCGGCGTTGCGGGAGGTGTGCGGGAACGGCCATTTGGAAGTGGCCCAGTGGCTGACGGACCGGTTCCAGCTAACAGCGGACGACGCCCGGGCGGAAGACAACGCGGCGTTGCGGGAGGCGTGCGGGAACGGCCATTTGGAGGTGGCCCAGTGGCTGGCAGACCGGTTCCAGCTAACAGCGGACGACGCCCGGGCGGAAGACAACGAGGCGTTGCGGGAGGCATCCAGTGGCGGATATATTGCAGTAATAGAATGGCTTAATGAGCGGTTCGGCATATCGTTAGATGAGATCGACAGTTAAATATTTAAGCAAGTTAGTAATTTAAGAGGAGATCCGCATGAACATTATCATGCCCAATGCGTACTGGGCCAACAAAAAAACCTCAGGCAACATTTTCTCGCCCATCAACGTTGCTCCAACGACATTCAACTCATAACCATAACCGCCTACGGCTCAAACTCGTACGTCGTGATGCTCTTCAAAGACTGTTTCAGATACTTGCAGAGCCGACTCCGCAGCCGCGGGGCATCCGCTGATGAATCCACTACCTTTCCAAACAACACTGACGACATCTCTGATCCTTCTGGACATTCTGCTTTGATCGCCCTAATGAACCACTGCTCACTTGCTCGCACTAATGTGCCGTAATCTTGCGGCGACATCTTCTTCCACTTGCCATCAAACCCATAGAGAGTTGATGGCGACAACGCATAACATCGCAGTGGACAGTCGGGCGCCCCCTTGTTAAACACATGAGTCCATAGCGCCATAATCGCCGCCGTCAGCCCCAGTTTCCGTAGCGTCAGCAACAAACTGGCCCGGATCGCTGGTGTAGAACACGCCTTAATGGCGTCCACAAACTTGGGACACTCAGTCACTGTCTGTTCGAGCCACGGCAGGATTTCTTGCTTGACCCGCGTGGGAGTGCCCATATTCTCGAGCACCTTAACTCGGTTCTCCAGGTCTTTGATGCGCGCCAAGACCTGTTCCATCTCCGTCATGTCCGATGGCTTCTTCTTGGGAGGCATTCTAGGACAATGAATCCGTAGCCGTCTGTCTGCCTTTTCTCCCCCCTCTTGCCTTCAATTTTCCTCCATTAGGACAGCCCTAATGTCCGATTTCAACATCAACTCGGATTGTTGTGAACTGTACGATTTCTCTGTGTACGGATGTCAACCGACTGGTCTTAACCCAGGTAATCTGGTTGTTGATTACACCAACGATCTCTGGGAGCAAATGTTTGGAAATGGGGGATCCACCGCCACGTGCAGCTGGTGGGAGGCGGCCGAGAGCGGATGGGTCAACCCCTTCAACACCGCCGAGCAAAACCCCCGCAACTGCATCAACTTTCGCAAGAGGTGCACGCCACCCGATCGTATTTCGCTGACGCTGCCGGGCGACTGCTGCGGTCGGGTCTGCCCGTCAGTGCTCGATCAGATGGATTTTCTTAAAAGGGATCCCAAGGTGCAAACCCGTACTGTACAAGTTCTCGGACCGACGCAAATGTGTAAGGGATCCGTGTCGCCACCGGTGCCACTCCAAGACCTATGGGGAAACGGGGGAAAGGTGTTACATGTCACCCTGAGCGACCCCGTGGCAGCCCCCGAAGACAACTTCCTATACCAAGTGAGCAAGAACGGGCACAGCTGGACCACACTCTCAGTCGACTATGTGACCAACCCACAGAGCCTACTCCCCATTCTGTTTGATCAAAGCTACACAGACTGCTCCTCCTCTTGCATCTGCCTGAACAACGTGGATAGCCTGGATAGCCTGGACAACCTCAATGCCTTTTGGGGCTCCAACGCCGTCAATGGCGAGGCTCGAAACGCTTGTCCGCCCAACTATTGCTACATCCGAATCATTGCCATTCAAAAGGTCTGTGTTGAATCCATCACCGCGACGTACGCCAACGGCGGCGGCCTTTGCACTTCGCTCCCCACATGCCCGGCCGCTTTCGAATACAACGATCGGGTGTGTCGACCGCTTCCAGCTCGGGGCTGCCCTGGTCTGCCGGCACCGCAAGTTTACGGCTGGCACACCACCACCCCCGACCGACCAGTATTACAAAACACCGACGCCACCCGCAACCGGCAGCTTTTGTCCATCGCCAAGCAGATCAAAAAGTTACATCCAGGGGGTGCCTCAGCTTCAGAGCACACCCGAAACGTCCGAGCAGTCGCAGGTCCACCATTCAACAGCCGCGCTACTAACGACGGTGCTCGAGGAATCTCGCTCAATACCAACGGCTACGCATGTGGTCTCTGCCAGTCTAACTTTAACTGCGCGTGTGGCGAAGGGTGCGACCGCAGCGGTAACCCGATCCCCAACGCCAATGGGTGCAGCGTTCCTGCTTTTTGTCGTCGGCAGTCGGCCATCAAGCACCAGACCGATGACCGAATGCTCAACGAGCTGGTGGCGTGCGCTGTGGCTGGTTGCCGAGTAGCTGGCGGGCAGCGACCGTGCATCAGCCTTGCTACGAATTAAGACACAACTCCTCAGTTAAGATAGCCCACCCATGAATGAATCCGATTGTCGCAAACGTTCTGTACTCTCCGCCATCGTGGGTCGTCACGGTGTCGGCAAGACCAGTCTGATCCAGGCTTATGTCGCTCCGGGATCAGTTAACGGTACGCATACCTCTCCAACTATTGGCGCCGCCGTAGTCAATCACAAGTTTGATGTGGCCGAAGGTGCCGAACAGGGATCACACATCATATGGGACACGGCTGGTCAGGAACGGTATGCTTCCCTGATCCCAATGTACACCCGTAATTGCGACATTATTATGATAGCCTTTCCTGCGACCGAGGAGCCGAAAGAGGAGGTGGTATGGAAATTGTTGGCGAATGCGTTGCCGCCGCTCCGGACGCCGAGGCTAATCAAGGGTATCATCACAATGGCGGATCGGGTTCCCGACAATGTGGCCGAGGGCCGCAGAGAACGGCTCTATGACCACATTGTTAACTCACCCCAATACCAGAACCGACAGTTCAAAGTCAAAACATATGTGACTTCGGCCCATCAGCAGCGTGAAGTGGAAAAGACGATCGAAGACGGTGTAGTAGAGATTCATCTTTGGAAAGTGCAACAGCGGCGTCAGCAAGAGGAAAGGGAGTGGAATGATGTGGAGTTGGGAGAACCAGGGCGGCGGTCACCGTGGTGTCGGGGGTGTTAATCCCCAAATAACTTTCAGCTATCATCCTTCATCTCCCCCCTCTTGCATTGAGGTTCGGCCGCAGGTCGTTTGAAGGGGGCATGAGAGGGATGCGTCGTTCCCTCAAGCGTACGTGCTCTTTGGCACTGGCGGCGTCGCATCGATGATTGTCGTGAACTGGATTTCCATTGAAACCGTGTTAAGTCCAAAGTCGGGCTGACGACCTTTGGCGTCAAATATCTTGATTTGCAGCTGCGAGATCTTTGGATATGGCTGGATGTAGGTGCGGGGAGTACCACTGAAATCCTCGGTGTTGTTGCCAATCGGTGCTCGCGCTACGATTGTGTTAAGACCCGTGGCCTCAACTCCATCACTTGAGTATACATAACCACCCACTGCATTGCTCACATTGTCCTCAATCCCGATGTACAGATACTGATCGTTCAGATCGTAATTGGCCTCGGCGATGTAGCCCCACGGAGTGAACTGGGCGTCGCCGTCAGTGGTGGTCGGCACGTAGGCGCCGTCGATCGTGCCCCCTGGCCAATCGCCGGTGTAGTTGGGGTAGTCTCGGAGCTCCTGATACATGTTCGGCAGCGCCCCGTTGGCGGCACCCCCAGTGTAAACCATCTTGCGATAGCCAAGCAGCCACCCAAGCGAATGGTTGTCGGGTGGTACCACCCCCGAGCGTGGAGCGGATCCGCCAGCCCCAGTTACCGAGGGATGCCGAAAGTCGAGGACACCGTGGAGTCCCAGGGTCGCAGGACTAGTAACGGAGTCTTCCTCGGTGTCCACAAAATAGACCCGACCCGAGAGAGAGTCTTCACGAAACTGTGGGGCAAATTCGGTGCCCTGGGTGCCCATGGCCAACGCCGTATTGATCATTGTCAGCACATCGGAGATGGAGGTGTAGTTGCCTTTGGGAATTTCCACCACCACCGCCTCTTTTTCATTGAGCTGAGGCATCCCATTGGCCTGTGGTCGGTAGTATGTCAAATAGTTGTTACCAAGTGCTGGCGAGATGTTGTAGGTGCCCGAGACATCAAACGATACCATTGTCATTTGCTGAACATTGTCGAGTGGAAAAGGAAGCTTGTAGGTGAAGTTACACGGATTGATCCGATAGAGCTGATTGAGATTGTCGCGGTCAACTCGTGTCCGTTCAGCACAACCAGAGACGTCGCGTGTGATGGCTCCGGGTCCCAGAGCGGCAATGGTGGCTTCGTCGGCACCAGTGACATCAAGGCAACCGCCATTACCGGCAGCCCCTCCAAAGGGCACCAGCGACTTACCGCCTGGTCGGGTTTCAAAGTTCTGGTTTGGGAAGGCCCGGATAAGATCGGTGGTCACCAGGAAGGTGTGTTGCACTGAGATTGGGGCAGTGGAAAAACCCGTAGGTGCTCCATAGATGGATTTGCTCATGCTTGTCTATGCTGAAGAGCGGAAATTCGTAGTTCGTCGTCAACTCATCGTCCCCAAGCCATCCCAACTAGTCGCCCTGAAATCAGCATCGCCACCGCCGTCCACGCTGCGCCCACCGACACGCTGCTCACCTCGATGACCCACACGATTGCCCGACAATGTGGCATGGCCACCATCAGCGGGGCCGTCAGCATCCCAAACCACGTGTCGGGCACGCACAGGTACTGATAGCCCAAGAGGGCGGCATAGTGCGCACTTGTCCACGCCAAGATTCCGATGAGCAGAGTCCGTAGGTCGTTCCACATGGTACCTGAAAGCGTTCTGGGAAGGGGGTGTGTCAAAGCTGACTCGGATAGTTGAGCGAATGCGCAATCAATTTCGAGGGGACGGATATCCCCTCCGGGGGGCCTGGCTTAACTCAAAAATTGACATCGGTGTTAAGAGTTAACACGCCTAGAACCCAGCTTCGGCTCTCCTGCGACCGATGCCCAAGGCGCTCAAGGCTATCGCAACTACTCGGTTCACTACCGAGACCTATGCTGAGTACAACCGTTTCGCTGCCAAGGCGGGTCGTCATTGGTACGGGACGCCCCGTGCAATGCCACAGACCGTCGATATTGCAAGAGGAACGTTGGTGTTGGAAATGAACAACAACACCAACAAGTTGGAAGGTGCAGGATTGGTGGTGGCGAATGAGTCGGTGCCGCCGCGGCGACGTCCGATTTATACCGACCTTAACTGGTGCCGCTATACCTATCCGCGTGAGGGCTGGATCAGCGCAGACGATTTGCAAGAGGAGTTGGGTGAGGAGTTGTGGGGTGATTTGCACCGTTATCTCTTTCGTGGACACGGCAACCAGAAGCGGTGGACGGGGATCACTGGTTGGGGGTTGCGGCCTTGGAATTGCAACAATCCCGAGTGTCCGCATCACGAGGCATGTCTCAGCCGCGGTAAGCGTGATCGCGATCTGATTGCTCGGTTGTTGGCTATTCGCGACCGCCTGGTGCGATTAATGGAAGAAAACCGGTGTCGTTCCGCAGCAGAAATGGTGTCGCCATCACCCAACATCGCCCAGTCCTGACACTGCCCCCCCCCACCCGCATCCCCTGCGCCCTTGAAATCCCTTTGCTTCTGCTTAGTTGAGCCGGATGATTCCATCTGGACAGATCTTCCCCAAACGCTTGATCCCCAATGCCGCCGCACCGCGATCCAACCCCTCTTGCACCACCTCTTGGATCTGCACCAGTCTTTGATACAGCTCCATTGTCTTTTTTCCCCACTTTTGTATCTTTGTGCCCTCCTTGTTGTTCTTTCGGAGATCTTCGATGATATTGTAACTCTTTCTGTACAACTCTATCCATTGTCGGTCGTAGTCCTGAAGCATCTCCACATACAGCGACATAACCGGACTCAGTTCAGCATCCCGCCGACGAGCCGTGTCAAGTCGTACCAACTTGGTCATGTACTCTTCATCTCCGATTCGCTTCATGATGTACTGCACCCGGAGTTCGGTCAGTTGACCGTTGCCAGATCGGATCCGCCGTTGCAATCGGTCGCTAGTGCTGGTCATTTTCTCAGCGAGTATCCGAAACGGCGGAGTGCGACATCTGTTCCACCATTCGTCTGCGAGCATTAATTCCACTTTGCCGTAAGCCTCAGCGTACTCTGGTACCAATGACAGCGCCATCGGGTGCAGTCGGCTGAATGCATCGTTAGCGCTTCGCCGGCTGTCCCAGCCCAAATTGGTGAAGCCGCCGCACGGCACATCACCAGGCTCTCGAGCAGGGGCACCGCCCACGCCATTCTGGTTCCTCATATAGTCATTGTAGTGCGGATTTTCTACGGGCCCCCGATTGATCGTCAAGCTTCTGTAGTTGTAGCCCGTACGGCAATAGGTGCACCACATTTGCGAACATCCCGAGATTCGGGTGGTCGGAGCACCGCAGCTGGGACACGGCTTGGCGGTTTTGCGGATCTCAGTCAGGCTGGCCACGTCGTCTGGATTACACTCGTGGCCCTCAACTCCATCTACGTTGATTCCGCAGATGGTGCAGTGCGGTGAAAGACATACCATGCACGTTCCCAGACGATCGGTGAAGCCAACACAGTCGTCCTTTTGGCACCGGGTGCCGCACTGCACATCTATCAGAGAGCGGGTCTCAGCCATGTTCTTAGTGACCCTGTAAGTGTCTTCCAGATCACGTTGCTCTTGCAGTATCTTTCGCACCCGCTCCTCCATCTCCGCCAGTTTAACCGACAGCACCTTCAGATCTTCCTTGGCCTGCTCTTGCCGCTTCACTGCAGCTACTGCGGCCATCGTGTTGGGGATCTGTTGTTTTTCGTGTTCCAACAGTGCTAGCCTGAGCGCAGGGCGAAAGTGCTTGCCAATGTTGTTGGAGCCAATGGTCGTCTTGAGTTCGCCAATGGTTAGCCCCTTGCAACTGCCGACGCACTGCGGAAGAAGTGGATTCTCGATCGCTCGCCTCAGCATACAATTCTGGCATCCCTCTTGCGAACACCGCGGACACGCCGATATAACTCGTTTCTTCTCGATGCAGATGGGACACTCGGGCATGTGGTTCGCTCTAAGTGCTTATAAGAGTGTTTCTCCCAATTCAATTTTGGTGCGTCCAGTTGACAATTTTCGGCGGCGATAGCAAGAGACAATATGGCGAAGACCTCGTGCTGCACTGGTGGACGTCGTCGGCGAGGACGTGGGCGAAAGACTAGGCGGGCCGTGCCGTGGGCTGGCTGGGGGGCTGAGGCTCCGCAGGGCCACGCCCGCACCATCATGAAACGAGACTGCCCTCCGGGTAAGTGTTTCCTAGGCCCAGACAAAAGCTTTCCTGTCTGCAAGAAGGGGACGTGTGATGTGAGCGACAAGGGGCTGTGGGCTGCTTACATTCGGGCCAAGCAGTGGGGCGGTCCCGCCAAGTCGTACCGTGGCAAGGCCCGCCCGCGTCATAGCCGTCGAACTTACAGCAAAGTAGTTAACAAGGCCACCCGCCGTCTCCGGAAGCGGGGTTACCACGTCGGCAAGTGAGGAGCCCCCGCTCTCAACTCTAATGGCGGTCAAAATCTGACCTACTACTATCTGCACATCCCTGTCCTCCCATTCTGAGTTGACACCGACCAAAATACAATCTTCGCTACATTATGCGCCCTAAGCGCAAACAAGACAAGCACACGGGGCGAAACGCCCGCGCCTACCGCACCGGACGCTACAAGTGTTGTGGTCAGTTTGACGGCAACGCTGAGAAGCCTCGCAATCGAAAAATGTGTTCTCAGTCTCTGGGATATTTCGCCAAGTGGAACAAGCTCGCCGCTAAGAATGAAATTTGCGAGTGGAAAAAAAACCCATCCACTCACTTTTGATTACAGCACTGGAATCGCCGAATACGATGGAGAACATTTGAGAGTGTTGCCGCCTTCGTTCAAGTGAAACGCTTGCGCCAACCCATTCAGGTCAATAACTACCGCTAACGTAGATGTCTGACCCGACCAATCCTCCGTCCGATCCCTCCGAACAGCCACCAACGCCACCGGAGACTAACCCCGCCACCAAGGCTCAGCAAGAGATAGCAGAGTTAACAATATCAGAATTGCTTGCGGTTCTCGGGCTCCACGCACCAGTTGACCGCGGCACCATTATGGGTCGCGTGCAACGCCGTCTTGACGCCACTCCCGCCAGCAATACCGAAGACCGTGAAATCTTCCGTGCTATCCAGAACCGACTCCTTGAGTACATGAGCCTCCATCAACTCGGAGTTATTCTGCTCAATGAGGACAACGAAGACTACACCGCCATCCAGGACACTGGCGGTCAAGTGTCCCAGAACCCCACGCGATTCTACGGCACTCCTTCTTACCCCCAACAGATCGTGGCTGGCAGTCTTAACCCGATTGACCGCCGGGTAATGACTCGCACACTAATGGTTGACAGCAGTTTCCGGCGACAATTCGTGGCTGGCGACGGCATTCTGGCTTGTTGCGGGATTGGGTGCGCCGAATCTCCCGACGACTGTTGTTCATGCGCTTTTCCCAGCAACTCGGTGGCCACCAACTGGCAGGCGCCCACATCGAGCAATTGCGTCCCCAACGGAAACATGGTGCTGCAAGAGGGGGAAGTGGTGAATAGTGCGGGGCCAAGCACGGACTGGGACCTATGGCACGGCGAACCAAATCAGCGCTACATTGAAGCCTTCCGGAACCAGTACCTTAACTGTCTGCCGAATGCTGGCGAAGGGGTGGTGCTACCTTGCCGGATGTACGCCGAGCCTGCGGCTCGTTTCACCTTTGATCTCCAGCGCAGCACGGCCAAGGTGCTGAGCATGACGCTGACATCGATTAACTTGCCGGCAACGTCGGTGTTAACTGTGCCCAGTCCGGATCCCAGCGAGTACCTTGCGGGCCCAGGACTCCACAACCTCCAGTGTGTGTACCCTACCCCTGACTACATGAGCTCGATCAGCCGGCTGGATCCCCGCTCTACCATCTGGATCGTCGACGAGACCCTGAATGCAGCGGGTGATCCCGGCTACAAGGTCCATCCCCTGTCCATCCCCACCGGCCACTATCCCGACTCGTTCGCCATAGCCCAAGCCATTACCACCGCATGGGATCGGCTGGTGGCCACCGCCGACCCCACCTCCTCTCTTGCAAAGTTGGCGGGCGCCTTTCGCGCCGATGGCGTCCGTGCCGCCTACGTCTATGAACCAAACAACCAGGATGTTCCACACGCCATCTCCCCGCCCACACAGCAGGACACGTGTCGTTGTCGGTGCCGACCCAACATATTGTCCCTGGTGAGACCAATCCGTGGTTGTTTTCGGTTTGGTTTGTGCCGCCACCGATGACGGCCGATGGTTATCTTGATGTACAAGCAAGAGGAACGGCGGTGGAAGATTGTGTAGCGCACAACTTGTA
>Ga0180432_10008848_pt1 | contig 12426 bp, 4 predicted proteins | sample SS_ome_10_FD_132414 | JGI IMG/M metagenome (GOLD analysis project Ga0180432, IMG submission 132414) | Hypersaline lake sediment archaeal communities from the Salton Sea, California, USA - SS_1_MS_2 metaG | ecosystem: Environmental > Aquatic > Non-marine Saline and Alkaline > Hypersaline >...
CGATCGACGGGCTGATCTCCACTCTCTTCGGCGGGGGGGAGATCGAGAACGCCTATACCGGCGACGTGCAGCTTTTACACCGCACGGACTTTCTCCAGGCCCGTGCCTGGTACACGTTCTATACGGGCGAGATCCCCATCGGAACCAGCGTAGACTTCCAGGGAATCACCATGGGAAAATTCCCCGGCGTGGTCACCTTTTTCTCGCACACGGCGGACGCCGAGGCGCAGGTCAGCTGGTCGCTGTTCGAGGGCAACCTGCTGGTGGCCGGGGGCAACTACCGCTGGATCGTGGTCATGTCGGAGGAGCTAGCCCCCGAAAAAACCAATCAGCACCGGGTGGGCTTCTTCGTCCACGACGAGCAACGGCTGGGAGAGCGCTTGATCCTGACCGGGGGAGTCCGGATCGACTACAACAGCATCACGCCTTTCACCGTGAGTCCGCGCCTGGCCGGGGTGTGGAAGATCGCCCCGGATCAATCGGTGCGCCTGGCCTTCGGAATGGCTTTCCGCAAACCCGCATTCTTCGAAACCTCACTGCACCTGCAGGGCGTTATACCCCAGCCGGGGTTCGAGGGGATCGACGATTTCATGCGGAGGAGCGTCGGCAACAAGGATCTGCGCAATGAGGGCATAACGGCGTTCGAGACCGGCTACGTCGGCCGTTTTTTAGACGGCCGACTGATCATCGAAGCGGACGCGTTCTGTAACCTGTACCGCGACGTGGTTAATTTCTATACGCATATCGCCACCGATGAGCTCGGAGTGCCGGATCTGACCGCCAGCGAGGCATATTATCAGAACAAGGGCCGGGAGGTGAATTCGGTGGGGGGATCGATCGGTGCGACCTACCGGGTGCTGCACAGCCTGCGCCTGAGCGCCAACTACACCTTCCGCCACAGCTGGTACATTGCCGACTCTCCCGTGAGTCCCCATTCTGTTGCGGTAGAGAAGGGAGATCGGGTCGCCTTCGAGCCAGCCCACCTGTTCAATCTGTCATTCTACCACCTGCTCCCCCACGGACTGCGCTGGGGAATGAGCCTGCACGCCAATTCGGAGAGTGACTGGACCGTTGTTGATGCGGGCATCTTCGGCAACATGCATCACCTGCACAACTCGGCCAACTGGATGCTCAGCGGCTTCGGCGCCTGGCGCCTTCTGTTCGGGGAGGGTTTTGTCGAAATCGGCATCCGGGCCTACAACATTCCGGACACGGCCTACTATGACGTGGGATTTGCCGCCAACCGCTTCGGCAAGCAGTCGGGCGGCTTTCGCCTGGGCCGCCGGCTGTTCTTCTATCTCAAGGGCGCTTTATAGAATCCCTTGAAAAACCGGCTGGAAACCCGTAAATCTTGAGGTCCATGGCGGACAAACACTACCGTTTGGGTTGCGACATCGGCGGGACGTTTACCGACTTCGTCCTGCTCGACGACCGCACCGGCGAGTTGCATATCAACAAGTGCCTGACCACTCCCAAAGACCCATCCGACGCGGTTGAGCTGGGAATCCATGAGTTGCAGGAGAGGTTGCCCGGGTTCGTCTCCGGCCTCGATGAGGTGATCCACGGGACCACTTTAGTGATCAACTCGATCATCGAGCGCAAGGGGGCCAAGACCGGGCTGATCACCACCAAGGGGTTTCGCGACGTCCTGGAACTGGGGCGGGAGATCCGCTACGCCCCCTACGACGTCTTCGCCGGATTCCCCGAGCCGCTGGTGCCGAGGCGCCTGCGCCTGGAGGTTGACGAGCGGGTGCGCAGCGACGGGACGGTGCTCAAGCCGCTGGATTCCAAAGAGGCGCGGGCGGTCGTGAAGGAACTGATCGGCATGGGGGTCGAGTCGATAGCCGTATGCCTGCTCAACTCCTTCGAAAACCCGGCCCACGAGCTACGCATAAAGGAGATCGTCCAGGAGACGGCGCCGGAGATGTCCGTCTCGATTTCCTACGAGGTGCTGCCCCAGATCCGCGAGTACGAGCGCACCAGCACCACGGCCACCAATGCCTACGTCAAGCCCCTGACCAACCGCTACCTTAACCGGCTCTCCAAGCGGCTTGACACCCTGGGATCGAAGGGCAAGCTGTTCATCATGCTCTCCTCGGGAGGGATCACCTCGGTGGAGACCGCCGCGGAGTTTCCGGTGCGCATCATCGAGTCGGGCCCCACCGCGGCGGTGATATCCGGGCAGTACTACGGCAGGCTCTTCGACATCCCCGAGATGTTCTGCTTCGACATGGGAGGCACCACCGCCAAGTCCTGCCTGATCCAGGGCGGGGTGGCCGGGGTGGTGCCCACTTTCGAGGTGGGCCGGGTGCAGCGCTTCATGAAGGGCAGCGGGTTGTCCATCCAGGTGCCGGTGGTGGATCTGATGGAGATCGGCGCCGGCGGGGGCAGCATCGCCAAGGTGAGCCGGATGGGCACCCTGCAAGTGGGACCGGAAAGCGCCGGGGCCGACCCCGGCCCGATCTGCTACCAGCGCGGCGGCACCGGGCCCGGGGTGACCGACGCCGACCTGCTCTTGGGCTACCTGGACGAGAACTACTTCCTCGGCGGGGAGATGCAGCTCGACAAGGCCGCGGCCGAAAAGGGAATAAAAGAGCAGATCGCCGAGCCCCTGGGCGTCGATTTCATCCAGGCGGTCTGGGGGATCCACGACCTGATCAACGAGACCATGGCGGCGGCGGCCAAGACCCATATAGCCGAGAAGGGCGGCAACCCCAAGGTGGTCACCGTGGCGGCCTTCGGCGGCGCAGGACCGGTGCACGCCTATGGCCTTTCGAAGAAACTCGGGGCGCCGCGGCTGATCGTCCCGCCCAACGCCGGGGTGGGCTCGGCCCTGGGATTCTTCACCGCCCCGCGGGCCTTCGACCTGGTGCGCAGCCACAAGGTGGCCCTGGACGCCGCGGATTTTGCCGAGCTGGAGAACATCTTCCTGGATCTCGAGGCCGAGGGTAAGCGGACAATGAAGAGGTCCGGGGCGGCGGAGGACATCACCTTCGAGCGCTCGGTGGACGTCCGCTTCGTCGGGCAGGGATCCGAGACCAATATTGAAGTTCCCGAAAAGGACTTCAACCAGGTCGCGCCCCAGGTCGTCCGGGAGCGCTTCGACGAGATTTACAAGAAGCTCTATGGGCGTACCTACCCGGATACGCCGGTGGAGTTCATCAACTTCAAGGTGCGCGCCCGTCTGCCCGAACGCCTTTTACAGCTGCAGAAGCTTCCGAAGAAGAAGGGCCAGCTGAAGGGTGCGGTCAAGGGACAGCGGCCGGCCTACTCGGCCCTGGCCCAGGACTTCATTCCCTACACGGTCTACGACCGCTACCAGCTGTTCGCCGGGGCGAAGTTCAAGGGCCCGGCCATCGTCGAGGAGCGCGAATCCACGGTGGTGGTGGGCGAGGACGCTACCGCCAAGGTCGACGAGTACGGCTTCTTGTGGATCGACCTGCCGGGGGGCAAGTGATGGCCGGGTTCGATCCCATCACCCTGGAGATCCTCTGGCGCCGGCTGATATCCATCGTCGACGAGGCCGACAGCACCGTTTCGCGCACGGCCTTCTCCAGCCTGCTGCGCGACGCCCACGATTACACCTGCATGTTCACCGACAGAAAGGGCCGCGAGTTGGCCCAGGGCTCCTTCGCCACCCCGGGCCAGTCGGGGGCCATGGCGTTGGGTATAAAGAACCTGGTGCGGAAGCTCCCAGAAGACACCTACCAGCCCGGCGACGTATTCATCACCAACGATCCCTGGGCGCTGGCCGGACACCTGAACGACGTATGCGTGATAAGCCCCATCTTCTACCAAAAGAAGCTCACCGCTTTCACCGCTTGCGTGTTTCACCACTCGGACATCGGCGGGCGGGTGTCGTCGGACAACCACGACGTTTACGAGGACGGCCTGTTCATCCCGCTGGTCAAGCTATACGAGAAGGGCGAGCCCAACCAGGCGGTCTTCGAGATGATCCGCTACAACGTGCGCACCCCCGACGCGGTAATCGGAGACATCCGCTCCCAGATCGCCGCCAACCACGTCTGCACCGAGAAGATCGTCCAGATGCTAGACGAGTACCAGCTTGGCGGCCTGGACGACCTGGCCGGCGAGATCATCGACCGCACCGAAAAGAGCATGCGCGACGCCATTTCGAAGGTTCCCGACGGCGTATACAGGAGCGAGGGAGTCATCGAGCAGATGGAGGGCCGCGAGGACGTGATCATCAAGGCGGCGGTGCAGGTCAAGGGCAGCGATATAACAGTCGACCTGGCCGGCTCCTCCGGGCACGTCGACTGGGGCGGCAACGTGGTCTACAACTTCACCTACGCCTACGTTTTCATGGCGCTCAAGAGCATCTTTGACCCGGACATCCCCAACAACGACGGCTGCACCGCGCCGATCTCCATGCAGGCGCCCGAGGGCTCGGTGGTCAACTGCACTTTCCCGGTGGCGGTGGCCGCCCGGATGCAGATCGGCCACTTTTTGACCGAGATCGTGTACCGGTCATTGGCCGAAGCGGTTCCCGACCGGGTGATCGCCGGAAGCGGCGGAACCCCGGCGACCATGAACGTCTTCTACGGAAAAAGGAGCGACAACCGCCCCTTCCACTGTGTGATCATCCGCGGCGGGGGCATGGGCGCCAGCTCGAGAAACGACGGCTACTACGACTACATCTTCCCCGCCAACGGGGCCAACACCCCGGTGGAGATCTTCGAAAGCGACACGCCGCTGCTAGTCGAAAAGCGCGAGCTGCTTTGCGACTCAGGCGGCCCGGGAAAGCTGCGCGGCGGGTTGGGCCGGAGGGTGGTATTTCGAGTCCCCGACGACTCCTCCGCTCCCGTATCGCCGGTAAACCTGGGCATCCAGTCGGGCCGCTTCCGCTATTCTCCCGAGGGGCTCTTCGGCGGGAAGCCGGGATCCAAGGCCCGGTTCCTGATCAACGGCCGGCCGGGCAACCCCTACGGCCTCACCCAGCTCAGCCCCGGCGACGTGGTGGTAATGGACGCCGCTGGCGGAGGAGGATATGGCGATCCCAAAGATCGTGATCCCGAGGGAGTAAGGCGAGACGTTGCCGAAGGATATGTGAGTGAAAAGAGCGCCGAAGAAGACTACGGGGTGGATATCGAGAAAGGTTGAAGCATGAAAACGATCGTAATCTTGTCGGTGCTTTTCCTTCTGGTTCCTGTCACAGCGCAAGCCGAGCAATTGAGCCTGCAGGTTGCCTTTGATACACCGGCCCGTGATCAGACCGCCCTGGGCGATGTGCTGACGGTTCCCGGGGCCAGTCTGCATGCCCGTCCGGGTGAGCCTCTACTGCCGAAGAAGGCCTTCACCTTTGTACTGCCCCAGGGACACACACCGGTGAGCGTGAGGGTCGAGTCGGCTCGCGCCGAAATGCTGGGCGGCGCTTACGACATCGCCCCGGCCCAGATCCCCGTGCCGCTGTCGGGTCGCTTCCGACCCCTAATTACACCCAAAGACGCGCTGATCTACGCCAGCGGGGACGCTTACCCTAATTGCTGGGCGGAGGTCGATCAGGTGCATTACAAGCGCGGCGTCGCCTTGGTGGAGGTGATCGTGCACCCGCTGTCGTACGTTCCGGCCACCGGCCGGGTTCAGCGGCTGGTGTCCGCCACCCTGGTTCTTTCCACCCGGCCGGGCGGGAAGGTATCCCCGCTTCTGCGGGCCACCGACGACGACGACGCGGTGGTCCTGCGCCGGGCCGACGTGTCAACCGCCCTGAATACCTACGTTCAGAAAGTTCCCCGTGGACCGCTGCAGCTTCCCCCGGGGGACTATCCCTACGTGATCGTGACTCCCCAGGCCTTCGAGAACATCGGCGGAGATTACAGCCTGGAAGCGCTACGCGACGTGCGCACGGCCGCGGGAATGGCCGGCAACATCGTTACCGTCGAGTGGATCCAGGCGAACTACGACGGCACCCGACCGGACGGGGGGCAGGACGACGCCACCCGCATCCGGGACTTTCTGACCGACGCCTACATGGAATGGAACACCAGCTACGTCCTGCTGGTTGGCGACGCCGACGCCGACGACGTGGGCGGCGAGAGCGGCGATGATCTGCTGCCGGTCCGCGGCCTGTATGTAAACCCGCAGTATACGGACGCGGCCGCGGATAATCTTCCCTCCGATATGTACTACAGTTGCCTGGACGGAAGTTTCGACAACGACGCCGACGGTACTTACGGTGAGATCAACGACGGCCCCGACGGCAACTTGGTTGATGTGATGGCGGAATTGTACGTGGGTCGAGCCCCGGTCGACAGGGTTGCGGAGGTGCAGAACTTCGTGGCCAAGACCCTGTACTACGAGGCCGGGGCGGGCGCCTGGCTGCAGGACGTATTGATGGTTGGGGAGCTTCTGTGGGAGGGGGTCTACGGCGGGGACGCCCTGGATCAGCTGATCACCGGTACCCCCGACACGTTGGGATTTGACAGCTTTCCCTTCTTCGAGTGCAACACACTCTACGACCGCGACATGTGGCAGGGTGAACAGTGGGCGGCCGGTCAACTGGTTTCGCTGCTGAACGCCGGCCCTCACATAGTAAACCATCTTGGACACAGCAACGTCACCTACAACATGCGCCTGATGAACAACCATGTTGACGAACTGGTCAACGTTCATCCCTTTTTGCACTACTCCCAGGGCTGTTACAACGGCGCCTTCGACAACAACATGGGGCCCGAAGCTGGCAACCGGATAATCGATCAGGATTGCATTGCCGAGCATCTAGTGACCGAACCCAATGGCGCCTTGGCTACTGTTTCCAACAGCCGATATGGGTGGGGATCGTTCATGGCCTCCGGTCCCAGCCAGGAGTTTCACAAAGAGTTCTGGGACGCTTTTTTCAAAGAAGGCATGTCCACCATCGGCGAGGCTTTGGTCGACAGCAAGGAAGACAACGCGTCCAGCTTCGCGGATCCGATTATGCGTTGGGTGGGGTACGAGAGCAACTTGCTGGGCGACCCGGCGGTGGCGATCAAGAAGAGTATCAACACTGCCGATTCGCTTCTGGGAGTCTACCCGCCCCAGGTGTTGCTGATTTCCATGCTGGGCGAGGCCGCTCCCGATCCGGTCAGTGTCGGCGTGCGCAACGACGGGGTGGGCTCGTTGTCGTTCACCGCCGTCTGCGACCAGCCCTGGGTAACCTTGACGCCCGATTCGGGCAATGCGCCTCAGGACGTCCAGGTGCAGGTGGATCCTGCCGAGCTGCAGCCCGGCACACACCGGGCCCTGGTTACGTTCTCCAGCGCCGAGGCCACCAACAGCCCGATGGAGATGAGCATTGTGTACGTGTTGGTCGAGGTGCCCGGGATACAGGTGCCGCATATCGAGCAGGCACCAGTGGTGGACGGCGTAATCGACGCGGTCGAGTATGCCCAGGCGCTTCAGATCTCGATCGATCCGAACGAGACTGGAGACGTCTCGCTCTATTTGGCGGCGTCGGGCTCCCGGTTGTACGTGGGCGTCGACGACCGGTTGGACCCGGCCGAGGGCGAATGGGACCGGATGGTGTTCCATTTCGACCGGGATCTGAACCGGCTCTGGCCCAGCGCTCCGGGGAATGAAGGCGCATACATTGTTATCGACAAGGGCATCGGCGGGGTGGTGTTCATGCCGTTTTTCAACCCGGGCAGCGGCGTCAAGATGGGCTTCATGGGCATGGAGCGCGAACCGACCGGGGCCGATGGAGTGATCGGATTCGTAGACAACCATCGGGTGTACGAGATGGCACTGGACCTGGAGACCTCTCACCTCGATGTGGGTCCGGCGGGCGAGTTCGGGATGTTTGTCGAGGTCCAAAACTCCGAGCAGATGGGCGGCGGGACTCAGACCGGCTCATGGCCTCCGGTGGTTCCGGAGATGGACACCCAGAGGTACTTCGGTTACGTGGACCTAACGCCGCAGGAGACCTGGCTGCACGCCTCGCCGGGCGACTTGTTTTTCGAGGCGATCGAAGAACAGGCGGCCCCCGCGCCGGCCACCCTGACCGTGTCCGAACTGTTAGGCGGGACGGTGAGCTTTTCGGCTTCGTCTGCGGAAAGCTGGCTGGAGGTGACGCCTACGTCCGGGCAGACTCCCCAGGATCTGACCGTCACCGTCGACCACAGCGGGCTGCAGCCCGGCATCCACCAGGGCGGGATCATCCTGGAGTCTAGTGACACCGGCAACACCCAGCACATCGTGCCGGTGACTTTCGAGGTTCTGCCCAAGCTGGCGCAGCTTTCTGTCAGTCCGCTGACGCTTGAAGTTTCCGTTGCCGAGGGCGATACCGATCCCAGCACCCAGTTCGCCATCGAGAACTTCGGCGGCCGGGAGATGGACGTGACGCTCACCGCCGCGGAGACCTGGATCACCTTCGCCGACAGCTTTGCGGTTTCACCCGGCGCCACCCAGAACGTGGCGGTGCAGATTTCGCTTGCGGGAATGACAATTGGAACCTACTCGGCCGACATCGTGGTGGATGCGCCAGAGGCCCTGAGCAGCCCGCAGACGGTGACCGTGCAGCTGGAGATAGTAAGGGCCAACACCGCCCCGCCGGCGCCGGTGCTGATGTCGCCGGAAAACGGCAGCCAGCTGTACGGGCTCATCGATTTGATGGCCTACCCGGTGACCGATCCCGAAGGCGACCCGGTCACCTACCAGTTCGAGCTGATGGTGTCCTCGACCGGCGACCCGGTGGACTCCGGCGCCGGGGTTGACAATACCGGGTTCATCAGCTGGCAGCCCACCGCGCAGCTTGAGGAGGACGTACTCTACCGTTGGCGGGTCCGGGCCGCCGACGACCGCGGCGCCGAGGGCGAGTGGTCCGAGGAATGGACCTTCCTGATGATCAAGGAGCCCTCCTCCGACGACTGCGGTTGCGGTGGCTCGCAAACGCCTTCGGTCGGCTTTATGTTCTTCCTTATGGGCTTGCTGTTCCTGCGCTTCAGCGGCCGGAGAGGATGAAGGCCGCCCAGTTCCGCGGGTCGGTTTTTTCCTTGGATTTTGAGATCATCTTCAGCTGAGCCTCGCGCAGCGCCTCGGCCTTGTCCGTGCCGGGGTCTTCGGCCACCAGCCGGTAGAACTCCTCCATCAGCACCCGGGTGTCCTCGTCGGGGATCTTCCACAAAGACAAGAGCAGCGCCCGGGCGCCGGCCTCGGCGAAGGCGCGGCGCAGGCCCATGACCCCCTCGCCGGTCACCAGTTCACCCAGGCCGGTCTCGCAGGCCGACAGGGTCACCAGCTCGGTCCCGCGCAGGTCCAGGCCGGCCACCTCCAGGGCGGTCAGCACCCCGTCCTCGCTGCCGCCGCCCGGGTCGGCGCCGGCGTTGGCGCCGGCCAGGACCACGCCGGAGAGCAGCATGGGATTGAAGCCGCCGCTGCGGGCGTCCAGGCCGGCCGAGCGGCTGCCCGCCAAAGCCGAGCGCACCTTGCCGGTGGCGAAGAAGCCGTGGGTGGCCAGGTGCAAGAAGCGCTTGCCGGCGCTTTCCAGCTTTATCCGCCGCTCGGATGCCTTGGCTCCCGAGAGCACCGCCACCGGGCCGATTTTGCCCTTCGACAGCAGTTCGGCAACTTTTTCGGCTTCGGCCTTGGAGCCCGGCAGGGCTTCTAGTGGAAACAGGCCCGATTCCACCTTGGGGGCCCTGGAGCCGGCCGAGCCGGGAGCCGCACCGGCGTCTGCGGCCCGGGTGTAGTCGATTCCGCCGGCGACCAGGGCGCCGGTGGTCTTTCTCTCCGGCTGGGCCAGGCGGACCAGGTCCTGGCCCGAAGACAGGTAGCCGAAGGTGTATTCCTCGATCAGGTATTTACCGTCCCTGCCCACCAGCGCGGAAAAAGGCACCGAGTTGAGCGAACCGTCGGGGACGATCCAGACATGCCGGCGCTTGCCCAGTTTGTCCGCCACCGGATCCCAGATCAGCTCCTTGAGGTTCTTGGCGGCGCGGTTTTTACGCTCGACCGAGGTGCTCTGGGTGACCAGCCGGCGGTAGTGCTCCACCGCCTCGTCGATGGGTTTGGAATCGCCGATCTCCATGCGGATTGGCTTCGCACAATCGCCGCCCAAGAGTATGAAAGCGGTGAATTTCCAACGGCGCCGGCTGCCCTCCAGGTCCTTGGGATCGTCGGGAACCAGCAGTTCATACTCGAGGTAGTCGACCGCCGCCTGGCCCGGCTCCAGCCGCTTGCATATTTCTTCAATGCCGGCCTCGGACAAGATCTTCTTTTTGGCGAACGCCCGGCTCTTTTCGGCCAGACGGCGCTCCAGTGCGTCCTTTTGGCGGTTGAGCGATTCGATCCATTGGTTCCACCGTTCGCGGTCGCCGCCGGGGGGTACGGCGAAGACCACCTTGGCCAGGGTGCGGCGCAGGCGCTGGAGTTGTTGGAAGGCATCCTTGAGCTCCGGCTCGCGGGAGGCCAGGACCGCGGCGCGCTGAGCCGCCAGGGTGTTGGCCACCACTCCCTTCCAGCCCAGCACCGCCCGGTAGGCCAGATCGGCGTCCTCGGGACGGGAGAAGAGTGACAGGTAGGTGTTCAAATAACCCCGCTGGGAGAGGATCAGGGCGATGCGCTCGCGTTCCGAGGTGGCTTCCAGCAAAGGGAGGATGTTGGCCTGGATGTACTCGAAGGTCCGCCGCATCTCCTCGCGGGCTTTATCGGCGTCGCCCAGGGCCCAGTGCATGTAGACCACGTTGATGCGGTTCAGCATCACCGCCGGGTGGCCTTCGCCGAAGGTCTTCTTCTTGATTTCGAAGGCCCGCTTGACCAGGGCCTCGGCCTGGTCCTTCTTCTTCTGGTTGAAGCGGATCAGTCCCAGGTCGTTCAATATGTCGGCCAGGTGCAGGTGGTCGGGGCCCAGGGCCTTCTCCCAGATCGCCAGCGCGCGTTCGTAGAGCTTCTCGGCCTTTTCCTGCTCGCGCAGGCGCAGGTAGACCCGGGCCAGGTTGACCATGCCGGAGGCCACGTCGGGGTGGTCGGAGCCCTGGGTTTCTTCGCGAAACCGCAGCGCGGCTTCCAGGAGCCGCCGGGCCTCGTCGTAGTCGCCCAGGTACTGCTGGAGGATGCCCAGGTTCATCAGCGAGGTCAGGTAGTCGGGGTGCTTCTGGCCTACGGTCTTTTCCTTGATTTCAAGGGAGCGCAGCAACAGCTTCTCGGCCCGGCCGTAGTCGCCCATGGTCTGCAACAGCAGGGCCAGGTTGTTCAAGGCCGCGGCGACGTTCAGGTGCCGGGGGCCCAGCTTGGCCTCCATGATCTTCAGCGATTGTTCCAAGAGCGTTCGGGCGCGGGCGTAGTCGCCCATGTCGTCGAGCAGGGTGGCCAGGTTGTTCAGCGCGGTGCCGTAGTCGGGGTGGTGGGCACCCAAAGAGATCCGGGTGACCTCGGCCGAGCGTTCGTACAACGGCCGGGCCCGGTCGTACTCGCCCATGCGCCAGTGCCACATGGCCAGGTTGTTCAAGGAGAGCGCCACCAGGGGGTGCTCGGACCCCAAAGACTTCTCGCGCAGCTTCAATGCCCTTTGCAGAAGCGGACGGGCGTTGTGGAAGTCGCCCAGACCCTGCAGGACCATGGCCAGGTTGTTGAGGCTGTATGCCAGGTCGGGGTCGCCGGGTTTCAGGGCTTTTTCATGGATCTTGATCGCCCGCTCGGCCAGCGGCCGGGCGCTCTGGAAGTTTCCCCGGTACATGAACAGGGTGCACAGGTTGTTGAGCGTGTTGGCCACATCCTCGTGCTCTTTGCCTAGAGACTTCTCCCGGATCATCAGCGCTTGGAAGAAGAGCTCCTGCGCTTGATCGAGCCGGCCCAGGTCCATCAAGAGGGCGGCCAGGTTGTTCTGGGTCTGGGCCACCAGGTGGTGCTCGGGGCCCAGGGCGGCCTTTTGTGTCTTCAAGGCGCGCTCGTAAAGCTCTTTTGCCTTTTGGTAGTCGGCCTGGTGGTAATGGAGCGCGGCCAGATCGTTGAGAGCCTCGGCGGTGTCGGCATGCTCGGGCCCCAGTTCCTCCCGGCGGATTTCGAGCGCCTCCTCCACCAGGGGCCGGGCTTCCTGATACTTGCCCTGCTCGGACAGGGTTTCGGCCTTCTCGATGAGTTGACTGGCGCGTAGCAAATCCTGCTTGGCCGAGCAGCTTGCTATAGCCAGTGCGACTATGATCAGCAGGAGTCTCTGGACGGTCATCTGCCCGGCACCCGGGCGAAGAAGATCGTGTACGACAGGTTGCAGTAGTAATCCGGGCTGTTGAGGATGAAGTCGGCGGACTCGGGGTTGCACAGGCGCTGGTATTCGGCCTCGTCCTCCTTGGACAGGCCGGATTTCAGGCTGTCGTGGAACATTTCGAAGCAGAAGGTCAGAGACTCGCGCATCCGGTCGTCCAGTGGCTGCTGGAACTCGGCCAAAAAGCTTAGGGCCTTGGGGCCCTCGAGCCCCGCCCGCCGGAACCAACCCAG
>Ga0180432_10008851_pt1 | contig 12425 bp, 11 predicted proteins | sample SS_ome_10_FD_132414 | JGI IMG/M metagenome (GOLD analysis project Ga0180432, IMG submission 132414) | Hypersaline lake sediment archaeal communities from the Salton Sea, California, USA - SS_1_MS_2 metaG | ecosystem: Environmental > Aquatic > Non-marine Saline and Alkaline > Hypersaline >...
CCGCGCCGTTGACCCCTCGCGCCGAGGACCTGCTGCGCCGGTTCGCCATTGAGCACGATCAGATGCGTGATGACCTGTCGATGCTGCGAGACGCCGCCCAGCAGGTCTCCGCCGGCCACCGCGAGGCCGCGCTGGTGACGCTGTGCGCCGCCGACAGGTTCCTGCAGGACACCCTGTTACCGCATGAGGACGCCGAGGATGCCGCGCTCTACCCGGCGCTGGCCGGCCCGCTGGGCAGCGCGGAGGCCACCGCCACCATGAGCCGGATGCACGCCGAGATCCACCGGTTGGCTCAGCGGTTGCGCAGCTACCGTGAGATCGCCGAAGCGGCCGGTACGGTCACGGCCGAGCAGTCCGACGACCTGCTCGCCTGCCTGTACGTTCTGCACGCCCTGCTTTGCCTGCACTTCGTGCGGGAGGAGGAGAATTTCTTCGTGCTCGCATCATCGGTCCCCGCGGCTGACCGGTAGCCCCGATGCCCGCCTGGCTGACCCGCAATGTCCGGGTGCTCGCCGCGGTGTCCTTCCTGCAGGACACCGCCAGCGAATTGCTCTACCCACTGCTGCCGATCTACCTGACGACCGTCCTCGGGGCCCCGCCGGCGGTGGTCGGGGCGATCGAGGGCGCCGCTGAGGGGGCGGCCTCGCTGACCAAGGTGGCTGTCGGTCCGCTCGGCGATCGGTTCGCCCGGCGGCCCCTAATCGCGGCGGGATATGGGATGGCGGCGCTCGGTAAGGTCCTCGTTGCCGTCGCCGGAGCCTGGCCGGGCGTATTGGCCGGCCGGGTGGTCGACCGGCTCGGTAAAGGGATCCGCGGTGTTCCCCGTGACGCGCTGTTGGTCGAGGGAATCGATTCCGGTTCGCGTGGAAGGGTTTTTGGATTCCACCGCGCCATGGACACCCTCGGCGCCGTGGCCGGACCGCTGATCGGCCTGGCGGGTTACGAACTGCTGGATCGGCAGATTGCGCCATTGCTCTACATCGCGATCATTCCCGCGGTGCTCTCGGTGCTGCTGATCCTGCTGGTCCGGGAGAAGCCGCGCCCGACAACTCGCAGCTCACGGCAGTCGATCCTGAGCGGAATGCGTGGGCTTCCCAGGCGTTACTGGCGCGTGACGGGTGTGGTCGTCGGCTTCGGTCTGGTGAACTTCCCGGATGCACTGTTGCTGTTGCGGCTCAACGAGATCGGATTCGGCGTCATCGAGGTGATCCTGGCTTATGTCACCTACAACCTGGTGTACGCACTGGCCAGCTTCCCGGCGGGTCTGCTGGCGGACCGAGTGCCGCGCTCGGCGGTGTTCGGGATCGGACTTGTGTTTTTCGCCGTCGGCTATATCGGGCTGGGGCTGACCACCGATCCGGTCCTCGCCTGGGCGTTGATCGGCGTTTACGGGTTGTTCGCCGCATGCACCGACGGGGTAGGTAAGGCGTGGGCCTCCTCGCTGGTGGATGCCGATCGGCAGGCCACCGCCCAGGGAGTTTTCCAGGGCGGAAGCGGGCTGGCGATCCTGATGGCCGGGGTGTGGGCCGGTCTTTTCTGGGGAGCGGACGGGCGGCTGCCGCTGCTGATCTCCGGTGTCGTCGGTGGCTGCTTCGCGACGGTGCTGCTCGGTCGATGGGCACTTCAGACGGTTCGTCAGGCGGGTCGTTAAGCTCAGAGATGTGCGCTCGATCCATGTCATCGGCATCGGGGTGGGCGACCCCGAACAGGTGACCACCCAGGCGATCCGCGCGCTCAACGACACCCGGGTGTTCTTCGCCATGGACAAACGGGAGGCCACCAGTGATCTGTTGGCGCTGCGGCGTGCGGTCTGCCGACGTTTCATCACCAGGCCCGACTACCGGTTCGTGGAACTTCCGGATCCCGTTCGTGCCCGCGACGGTGATTACACCCGTGCCGTCGCCGAGTGGCATACCGCCCGGGCCGGACTGTGGGCCGGGGCGATCGAGGCCGAACTCGCGCCCGGTGAGGTCGGTAGCTTCCTCACCTGGGGTGATCCATCCCTGTACGACAGCACGCTGCGGATCCTCGATGAGATCGCCCGCTATGTCGAGCTGCAATACGATGTCATCCCCGGTATCACCGCTGTGCAGGCACTAACGGCGCGGCACCGCATCCCACTCAACGACATCGGCGAGCCGGTCATGATCACCACCGGACGAAAACTTCGCGCCCAGGGATTGTCGGGCTCGGCAGTGGTCATGCTCGACGGGGATTGCGCGTTTCTGGACTGCCCGCCGGAGACCAGGATCTGGTGGGGCGCCTACCTGGGAACCCCGGACGAGATCCTGGTATCCGGAACCGTCGGCGAGGTCGGCCACCGCATCGCCGCATCACGGGCCGAAGCCCGAGCGCGCCACGGCTGGATTATGGATACCTACTTACTCCGCGTGTGAGATCCCGCGGCGTGCACGGTGGCAGGCGGCATGCGGCAGCACCATGAAAGCATGAGGCGTGGACTTTCTTTTCCGGGTCGGAACAACCGGGTTGGCGCTATGGGTGGTCACGCTGCTGGTTCCGGGCGTCGGCTTCGTCGGCGGTGACACCACGCTGCAGAAGATCGGCATCGTCCTGGTGGTGGCGGTGATTTTCGGTTTGGTCAATGCAGTCATCAAGCCGGTAGTCGCGTTGCTGTCCATCCCGCTTTACATCCTCACCCTCGGGCTGTTCCACATCGTGGTGAACGCGTTGATGTTGTGGATCACCGCCTGGATCACCGAGCACACCACGCACTGGGGTCTGCAGATCGACCACTTCTGGTGGACTGCGATCTGGGCCGCCGTCGTGCTGTCGATCGTCGGGTGGGTGCTCTCCATTCCGATGCGCAGCGCCGGAAGCACCCTCGCCCGGTAGCTAGCCTGATTAGATGCCGGAACTCCCCGAGATTGAGGCGCTCGCCGATCACCTCCGGCGGTACGCCGTCGGCGCGGCGGTGGAGCGAGTGGATATCGCGTCGTTGTCGGTGTGCAAGACCTTCGATCCGCCCGTAACCGCGCTGCACGGCCGCACCGTCACCGCCGCGGAACGTTGGGGCAAATATCTCGGCATTCAGGCCGGTGGCCTGTACCTGATCACCCACCTCTCGCGGGCCGGCTGGTTGCGTTGGTCGGACACACTGAACCCGCTGCCGCCGCGACCAGGTAAAGGGCCGATCGCGCTGCGGGTTCACCTCGGTACAGGCCAGGGTTTCGACCTGACCGAAGCCGGCACCCGGAAGCGCCTTGCGGTGTGGGTGGTCGACGATCCGGTCGCGATCGGGGGCATTGCCGGGCTGGGTCCGGACGCGTTGAGCGTCAGTGTCGAAAGTCTCGCCGAACTGCTCTCCACCAACACCGGCCGGATTAAAACCGTCCTGACCGACCAGAAGGTGATAGCCGGGATCGGAAACGCCTACAGCGACGAAATCCTGCACGCCGCCAGGCTTTCCCCGTTCGCGACGGCATCCAGACTCACCGAGGTTCAAGTGTCAACGGTGCATGGCGCGATGGTGCGGGTGCTGGGTGACGCCGTCGAGCGGTCGGTGGGCCAGCGGGCGGCAACCCTGAAGGGGGAAAAGCGCGCCGGGCTCGCCGTTCACGGCCGGGCCGGCCTGCCGTGTCCGGTCTGCGGTGACACTGTGCGGGAGGTGTCGTTTGCGGACAAGTCTTTTCAGTACTGTCCCAACTGCCAGACCGGCGGCAAGGTGCTGTCCGACCGGCGGATGTCGAGGTTGCTGAAATGAACAGACGGAAGATTCTCATTACCGGTGCGAGTTCTGGTCTCGGCGCGGGCATGGCCCGCGTCTTCGCGGCAAAGGGTCGCGATCTGGCGCTGTGTGCCCGTCGCCTGGATCGGTTGGCGGAGCTGAAAGCGGAAATCAACCTTCGCCACCCCGATATCACGGCGGCCATTGCCGAACTCGACGTCAACGACCATGACCGGGTGCCGGAGGTGTTCGCTGGGTTGGCTCGGGAAATCGGCGGCGTGGACTGCGTCATCGTCAACGCCGGTATTGGCAAGGGTGCCCCGTTGGGCAGCGGCAAGCTGTGGGCCAACAAAGCCACCATTGAGACCAATCTCGTTGCTGCGCTTGTACAAATCGAGACAGCGCTCGAGATGTTCACCAAACAGGGTGACGGACATCTGGTGCTGATCTCCAGCGTGCTGGGCAATAAGGGAGTCGCGGGAGTCAAGGCGGCGTACGCCGCCAGCAAGGCCGGGGTGTCCTCGCTCGGGGAGTCCCTGCGGGCCGAATACGCCTCCGGCCCCATCAAGATAACCGTTCTGGAGCCCGGTTATATCGAGTCGGAGATGACGGCCAAATCCAAAAGCACCATGCTGATGGTGGACAACCGGACGGGTGTGGGCAAGATGGTCGATGCGATCGAGAGGGAGAAGGGCCGGGCAATCGTGCCGGCTTGGCCGTGGACGCCACTGGTGGCCGCGCTCAAAATGCTGCCGCCCAGGTTTACCAAACGGTTCGCATAATGCCGGTGATCGGCGGACACTGGAAGAAGTAGACCGATGTGATGAGGGGTGGAAAGATGAAGATATCTATGATCCCGGCACTGGCGGTGGGCGCACTGTCGGTGGGCGCACTGTCGGTGGGCGTGCTGGCTTCGGCCGGCCCGGCCGCTGCGAACCCGTCGGACTGCATCAATCCGGACGGATCGTCCTGCGCCGTGATTGATTCCGACGGGGCGACCGGGTCGATTCCGGGCGGACCTTCGGGCACCGCAGGACCGGATACGGTCGAGGGTGCGATCCCCGGCGGACCCAGTGGGGCCGTGACGCCGGACGCGGTCAGCGGCTGCGTCCCGGGCGTCGGGTGTCTGGATATCCCGCGCTGATATAGCAATTTCCCGCGCGAGTAGAACCAAGCTCGCGCAGTCGAGGCCGAATTCATGCGAGTTGGCGTCTGCTCGCGCGAGATGGGTGGTGTGGGAAGGCCGGCTAGCCCTCCCGGCCGCGTTCTTCTCGGTACTGCCGTACCAGTGCGTCGGTGGAACTGTCGGTTTGCTCGTTCGGTGCGGTGTCGGACGTGATCACCGGTAGTAGTGCCTTGGCCTGGGTCTTGCCCAGTTCCACACCCCACTGGTCGAACGAGTCGACGCCCCAGATGACCCCCTCGGTGAACACCTGGTGCTCGTAGAGGGCGATCAACTGGCCCAGGACCGACGGCGTCAGTCGGGTCGCCAGGATCGAGGTCGTCGGCCTGTTACCCGGCATCACTTTGTGTGGCACCACGCTCGGCGGGGTGTCCGCTGAAGCATCCCGGGCGATCTCCTCCGCCGTCCTGCCGAACGCCAGCACCTGGGTCTGGGCGAAGAAGTTGCTCATCAGCAGGTCGTGCATACTTCCGCTGCCGTCGGCGGTCGGCAGGTCGTCGGTCGGCTGGGAGAACCCGATGAAGTCGGCCGGCACCAACCGGGTGCCTTGATGAAGCAGTTGATAGAAAGCGTGCTGGCCGTTGGTGCCCGGTTCACCCCAGAAGATCTCACCGGTTGTGGTGTCGACCGGGGTGCCGTCGGCGCGGACCGATTTACCGTTGGACTCCATGGTCAGCTGCTGCAGGTACGCAGGGAACCGGCCCATATCGTTCGAATACGGGAGCACCGCGCGGGTTTCGGCGCCGAAGAAATTGGAGTACCAGATTCCGATCAGGCCGAGCAGTGCCGGAGCGTTGGCCTCCAGTGGTGCGGTGGCGAAATGAGAGTCGACGAGGTGGAAACCGGACAGGAAGTCGGCGAAGGCCGCCCGGCCGATCACCGCCATCAGCGACAGTCCGATGGCCGAATCCACTGAGTAGCGGCCACCTACCCAATCCCAGAACCCGAACATGTTCGCCGAGTCGATACCGAACGCTTCGACGAGCTTCTTGTTGGTCGAGACCGCCACGAAGTGTCTGGACACCGCCTCGTCGCCGAGGGCGTCGGTGAGCCAGCGCCGGGCCGCGGTGGCGTTGGTGAGTGTCTCCAGGGTGGTGAACGTCTTGGACGCGATCACGAAAAGCGTTGTCGCCGGGTCCAGTCCATCGAGTTTGGCAATCAGGTCAGCCGGATCGACGTTGGAGACGAACCGCGCCGAGATACCGGCGTCGGCATAGTGACGCAAAGCCTGGTAAGCCATGGCGGGGCCGAGGTCGGAACCGCCGATGCCGATGTTGACTACCGTTTTGATCCGCTTGCCGGAGGCCCCCGTCCACCGGCCGTCGCGCAGTCGATCGGTGAAGTCGCCCATGGCGTCGAGGACGGCGTGGACATCGGCCACCACGTCCTGTCCGTCGACCACGAGTCTCGCGTCCCGCGGCAGTCGCAGCGCGGTGTGCAGCACGGCGCGGTCTTCCGAGGTATTAATGTGGCCACCGGTCAGCATGGCGTCGCGACGATGTTCCAGACCCGCCGCGCGGGCCAGTGCCAGCAGCAGCGCCAGGGTCTGCCGGGTGACCCGGTGTTTGCTGTAATCGATGTACAGGTCGCCGACGCTCAGCGTCAGTTCGTGACCTCGGCCGGGGTCTTCGGCGAACAGTTCCCGGAGGCTGGTGGCGGCGATCTGGTCGTGATGTCGGCTCAGTGCCGCCCACTCGGCGCTGGCGGAGATGTCGCTAGTCATTCCTCAGACCCTAGTGCGGCAGGTCGGCTGAGGGTGTAGATGATGGAGGTATGCGCACACCAGACATCGAGCGAATTTTGGCCCTGGTTCCGTCCGGAATATGGATCGGCGGCCAGGAGAGGCCGGGGTCTTCGACCTTCGACGTCATGAACCCGGCCGACGAAGAGGTTCTGGCCAAGGTGGGTAACGCGACGGCGGCCGACGCCCTCGCAGCACTCGATGCCGCGTGCGCGGTGCAGGCGCAGTGGGCCGCCACCCCGGCGCGTGAGCGGGGCGAGGTTCTGCGGTCGGTGTTCGAGACGATCATTGCCCAAGCCGACGATATCGCCGCCCTGATGACCCTGGAGATGGGAAAGGTCGTCGCCGAAAGTATGGGCGAGGTCCGTTACGGTGCCGAGTTCTTCCGGTGGTTCGCCGAGGAGGCGGTGCGGATCGGCGGCAGGTACACGGCGAGCCCGGCCGGGACGGGCCGGATCATCGTCACCAAGCAACCCGTGGGGCCGTGCTACGCGATCACCCCGTGGAACTTCCCTCTGGCGATGGGAACCCGCAAGATGGGCCCGGCGCTGGCAGCCGGGTGCACCATGATCGTCAAGCCGGCGCAGGAGACCCCGTTGACCATGCTGCTGCTGGCCAAGCTGATGGATGATGCCGGGCTGCCCAAGGGTGTGCTTTCGGTGTTGCCCACGACCAAGCCGCGCGAGGTCACCACCGCGCTGATCGACGACGGCCGACTGCGCAAACTGACCTTCACCGGATCGACGGGAGTGGGTAAGGCACTGGTCAAACAATCCGCCGACAAGGTGCTGCGCACGTCGATGGAACTCGGCGGTAACGCACCGTTCGTGGTGTTCGACGATGCCGATATCGACGCCGCGGTACAGGGCGCGATGCTGGCCAAGATGCGAAACGGGGGCGAGGCCTGCACCGCGGCAAACCGGATCCACGTCGCGAACTCGGTGATCGAGGAGTTCACCGACAAATTCGTCAAACGTATGGGCGAGGTCAACCTCGGCGATGGGCTGGACCCGTCGGCGAAGCTGGGCCCGCTGGTCAGCGCCAAACAACTCAGCAGTGTTCAGGAGCTGGTCGATGATGCCGTCGAGAAGGGTGCCACCGTCGCACTCGGTGGGCAGGCGCCCGGTGGCACCGGCTTCTTCTACCCCGCGACGGTGCTCGTCGATGTCCCGCCGAATGCCCGCATCCTCAAGGAGGAGGTGTTCGGACCGGTGGCCCCGATCATCGGATTCGACACCGAGGAGCAGGGCGTTGCCGCCGCCAACGACACCGAATACGGCCTGGCCGCTTATATTTTCACTGAGTCGCTGGATCGCGCGCTGCGGGTCGCCGAGTCCCTTGAGGCCGGCATGGTGGGCGTGAATCGTGGTGTGATTTCCGACCCGGCGGCTCCGTTCGGCGGAGTCAAAGAGTCCGGCTTCGGCCGCGAGGGTGGCTCCGAGGGGATCGACGAGTACCTCGACATCAAGTACATCGCGCTGACGCCCGGCTGACGTCCGGCGGGTGGCGGCGGGTGGCGGCGCTAGTGGCCCAGGCGGCCCCGGCCCATCCGCAGCAGCAGCATGGCGAGGTCCTTGCCTCCGGCGCCGAGGGCGCTGTAGCGCTCGATCACCTTCATCTCGCGGCTGTGCACCAATCGGGTGCCGCCGGAGGCCATCCGGACCTTTCCGATGGCCTGGGACACTTCAGTGCGCCGCTTGACCGCGGCCAGGATCTCGGCGTCTAGGCGGTCGATCTCGATGCGCAGGGCGTCGATATCGGCGGGCTGATCGGTGGGCTGATCGGTGGTCGTATCGGTGGTCATGTCGTCGGTCTCCTCGTGTGGGGGTGGTGGTGTCATTCCGCTGATCCGTATCTGGAAGGGGCCTCACACAGAGAACGAGCCCCGGGTCCGGATGCGGACCGCGGGGCTTTGTCGAGATGAGCAGCTAAGCCTCCACGGGCACCGCGGACCGGTACCCGTAGAAAAATCGCTGCGAACAGTGCACGAACCAGAGTCTGCCACCCCGGTCGCCGGGTGGCAAAACCCGTCCCCGAACGGCGGTAGGTTTGGGTGCGATATGACTGTGCACGCGATTGACGGTGAGTCTTCCGGAGCCGGCGAACTTCTCGACGGTCTCAATCCCCAGCAGCGCCTGGCCGTGCAGCACGAGGGTTCGCCACTGCTCATCGTGGCCGGCGCCGGCTCGGGCAAGACGGCGGTGCTCACCCGGCGCATCGGCTATCTGCTGGCCGCTCGCGGTATCGGACCGGGCCAGATCCTGGCCATCACCTTCACCAACAAGGCGGCCGCTGAGATGCGGGAGCGGGTCGCGCAACTGGTCGGTCCGCGGGCCCGCACCATGTGGGTCTCGACTTTCCACTCCACGTGTGTGCGGATCCTGCGCAATCAGGCTTCGCTACTGCCCGGGCGCAACTCTAATTTCTCCATCTACGACGCCGATGATTCGCGGCGGCTGCTGCTCATGATCGGCCGCGATATGGGCCTCGACGTCAAGCGCTACACGCCGCGCCTGTTGGCGAACAACATCTCCAATCTCAAGAACGAGCTCATCGATCCCGAACAGGCCGCCGCCGAATTGGAACCGGGTGCCGACGACCTGACCCGGATCACCGCCGAGGTCTACGGGGAGTACCAGCGCCGACTGCGGACGGCCAACGCACTGGATTTCGATGATCTCATCGGCGAGACCGTTGCTGTCCTGCAGAACTATCCGCAGATAGCCCAGTATTACCGTCGCCGGTTCCGGCACGTCCTGGTCGACGAGTACCAGGACACCAACCATGCCCAGTACGTCCTGGTTCGCGAGCTCGTCGGCGTCGGTGCGGCCGACGCCGACGTGGTGGCCCCGGCCGAACTGTGCGTGGTCGGCGACGCCGACCAGTCCATATACGCGTTCCGGGGCGCCACTATCCGCAATATCGAGGATTTCGAACGGGACTTTCCCGACGCCAGGACGATTCTGCTGGAGCAGAACTACCGCTCCACCCAGAACATCCTGTCTGCAGCGAACGCGGTGATCGCCCGCAACACCGGCCGCCGGGAGAAGCGGCTGTGGACCGATGCCGGTACCGGGGAGCGCATCGTCGGTTATGTCGCCGACAACGAACACGACGAGGCGCGCTTCGTCGCCGCCGAGATCGACTCGCTCGCCGATCGCGGCGAGATCACCTATGACGACGTGGCCGTTTTCTACCGCACCAACAATTCCTCGCGTGCCGTGGAAGAGGTGTTCATCCGCGCCGGCATCCCCTACAAGGTGGTCGGCGGCGTCCGATTTTACGAGCGCAGGGAGGTGCGCGATATCGTCGCCTACCTTCGGGTGCTGAACAATCCGGGCGACACGGTCAGCCTGCGGCGGGTCCTCAACACCCCGCGGCGGGGTATCGGAGACCGCGCCGAGGCGTGCGTTGCAGTTCATGCCGAAAACGCCGGGCTGAACTTCGCCGACGCGCTGGTCGCCGCCGCGCAGGGCCGGGTTCCGATGCTCAATTCCCGCTCCGTAAAGGCTATTTCGGCGTTCGTCGAACTGCTCGACGATCTTCGGGGTCAGCTGGGCGACGAATTGGGCGATCTGGTCGAAGCGGTCCTGGAACGCACCGGCTACCGGCGCGAACTGGAGAATTCCAATGATCCTCAGGACCTGGCCCGATTGGACAATCTCAACGAATTGGTGAGCGTCGCACATGAATTCAGCACCGATCGGGCCAACGCCGAACAGCTACGGGGCTCCGAGGACGCCGGGACAGACGAGCAGGACGAACCGCCGGCAGGCGTGCTGGCCGAATTCCTGGAACGGGTATCGCTGGTGGCCGATGCCGATGACATTCCCGAGAACGATTCCGGGGTGGTCACTTTGATGACCCTGCACACCGCCAAGGGGCTGGAGTTTCCGGCGGTATTCGTCACCGGCTGGGAGGACGGCATGTTCCCGCATATGCGGGCGCTGGGGGATCCCGCCGAGTTGTGCGAAGAACGCCGGCTGGCCTATGTCGGCATCACCCGGGCCCGCCGGCGGCTGTACGTCAGCCGGGCCAAGGTGCGCTCGTCCTGGGGTCAGCCGATGCTCAACCCGGAATCACGCTTCCTGCGGGAAATCCCGGATGACCTGATCGATTGGCGGCGCACCGATGCCGCGCCCGCGTTCAGTGCCCCGATCAGCGGCCGGTTCGACCCGGCCCGGCAGGCGAGTGGGCCGTCCCCCGTGCGTTCTGGAGTCGGTAGGCGGCCGCCGATCGTGCTGCAGGTAGGCGATCGCGTCAACCATGACAAATATGGGCTCGGACGGGTCGAAGAGGTATCCGGTGCGGGAGAGGCGGCCATGTCTTTGATCGATTTCGGCAGTGCCGGACGGGTGAAGCTGATGCACAACCATGCCCCGGTACAGAAGCTGTAGCGACTCCGGACGAGGGCCGGGAAACGTCAGCCGGTGTAGCCGCCCAGCGAAACTCCCCGGGCGGCCAGCCACGGCACCGGGTCGGTCTGGTTGGTGCCGCCGAGCAACACCTCGAAATGCAGGTGAGGTCCGGTGGAGTAGCCGCGGTTGCCGATGGTGGCGATCTGGTCGCCGGCGAACACCCGCTGGCCGATCTGGACAGTCCAGCTGCTGATATGGCCGTACAGCGTCACCGTGCCGTCGTAATGGCGGATCTTCACCCAGGCGCCGTAGCCGGAGTTGGTCGGGCCGGCGTCGGCGACCACGCCATCGGAGACGGCGTTGATCGGCGTGCCGATGGGTCCGGCCAGGTCGACCCCGCCGTGCAGGGCGCCCCAGCGATAGCCGAAGCCCGAGGTGAACAAGGTCCCGCTGGTGGGCTTCACGAACAGTGGGCGCTGCAGACGGGCTTCACGCTCGGCACGCTCGGCTGCATAGGCCGCCCCCTTGGCCAGCTCCTCGGCGTGTACCGCGGCGGCAGCGGCTGGTTCGACCGTGACCAGTTCGACGCCACGGGGCGCCGGAGTGCCCGCGATCGGGGCCCGGTCGGAGGCCAGGACGGTTCGCTCCACGGACTCCTCGCGCGGGGCGATCATTCCGTAGGTGGCCGCCGCAGCGGCGCCGATGGCCATCGCTGCGATGAGCGTGCGGCCTTTGGCCGCACTGGTCGGCTGGCGACGATGCCGCGGGGTCCGGGGCAGCAGATCGGTGTCCTCGGTGCTGCTGTACCTCGGGCGCTCGGCACGTTCCCCGGTCGGTGTCCCGGAGAACTTGGCGGGAACATCCAGAAGCGGGGTCAGATCCTCGACATCGGCCATCGAATCCGGAAGTCCGTCGAGGTCGGCGGTGGTGAGTCCGCGCGATTGCGGGGTCGCGATACAGGCTTGAGCCAGCGGGTCCCGGGTGGAGACCGTCGTAAGTTTCGTCAAACCAAGTCCTCTAGTCCGTGACCAAAGCGTTATCTAGACCGGAGAAAGGTAACCAAATTGAGATACAGGTCGCAAGCCAAGAGGAAACCGCGCCGGGGGATTGTGATGTGGATCACCTTGGGTCGGCCTGGGGCTGGCGCGGGGGCAGTCGGTTATCGAGGTCGGGTCCGTTGGACCCACCTCGTGCCGATACAGTTCCCCCGGAGCGTCTTCGTCAAACCACCCACGTACCGAGTACGAGACCCAGTAAGAGAGCCCGTAGAGAGCCCATGGACCTTTTCGAGTACCAGGCGAAGGAGCTCTTCGCCAAACACAATGTCCCGACCACGCCCGGCCGGGTGACTGAGTCGCCTGACGACGCGAAGGCCATCGCTACCGAGATCGGCCGTCCGGTCATGGTGAAAGCACAGGTGAAAGTGGGTGGCCGCGGTAAGGCCGGCGGAGTGAAGTA
>Ga0180432_10008852_pt1 | contig 12425 bp, 12 predicted proteins | sample SS_ome_10_FD_132414 | JGI IMG/M metagenome (GOLD analysis project Ga0180432, IMG submission 132414) | Hypersaline lake sediment archaeal communities from the Salton Sea, California, USA - SS_1_MS_2 metaG | ecosystem: Environmental > Aquatic > Non-marine Saline and Alkaline > Hypersaline >...
CCCTCGCGCGTCCAGGCGCCGGAACGGCCCGATCCGCCCAGCACCGGAAGGACCGTGAAGCCGCGCACCCCGGCCTCGGTCAGAACCTGCGTGAGGCGCCGTTCCATCGGCGCCTCGATGATGATTTCCACGCGCTTGGCGGCATGCATCTGCATCTCAGCCTCCGATCAGGCGGCGGGCGAGATCGATGTAGAGCGCGATCCCGACCACGAGGTTGAAGGGGAATGTCACCCCCAGGGCAAGGGTGAGATAGATCGAGGGGTTGGCCTCGGGAAGGGCCACGCGCATCGCCGCCGGCACGGCGATGTAGCTGGCCGAGGCCGACAGCGTCATCAGCAGCGCCGCGCCGCCGGGCGACAGGCCGACCAGCAGCGCCGCCGCCAGCCCCAGCGCGGCGCCGACCAGCGGCATCAAGAGGCCGAAGCCGACCACGCCGGGGCCGAGCACGCCGCGCGCCTGCCGCAGCCCGCGGCCGGCGACCAGCCCCATGTCGAGCAGGAACAGGCACAGCACGCCCTTGAACGGCGACACGATGAAACTCTCGATCTCGGCCAGCCCCTTCTCGCCCGTCGCGATCCCGATCGCGAAGGCCCCGACCAGAAGCACGATGGAGCCGTTCAGCATCACCTCGCGCCACAGCCCCGGATCGAACCGGGCGCCGCCGCCGGATGCCCCGGCCCCGCCCCCGCGTGCCGCCAGCCAGAGCGCGACGACGATCGCCGGCGCCTCCATCGCCGCGGCGACGGCGACCATGTAGCCCTCGGCGCTGATCCCGCGGCCCTGAAGCACCGCGAGCGCGGTGACGAAGGTCACGATCGAGATCGAGCCGTAGTGCCCCGCCACCGCCGCCGCATCGGTGCGCGACAGCCGTGTCATCACGCTCAGCATCGCATAGGCCACCACCGGCAGCAGCGCCGAAAGCACCACGCCGGCGGCGAGCGTCGCCAGCATCGACCCGTCGACGCCGTGTTCCGCAAGGCTGGCCCCGCCCTTGAAGCCGATCGCGAACAGCAGGTAGAGCGACAGCGCCTTCGCCGCCGCCTCGGGCACGCTGAGCCCCGATCGCGCCAGCGCCGCCGCCATCCCCAGCGCGAAGCACAGGATCATCGGCGACAGCAGAACCTGCCCCGCCTCGGCCAGAATCGCTGCCATGCTGCCCATCTCCATCCGTCCCGGTCGGTTCCGGAATAGCGATCCGGGCGGGGCACGCAAGGGCCGGCGTGCCGCGGCACGGTCGAACCCCGACGCCCCGGCGCGCGCCTGGCGACGCGGCCGGCCGGTCGCCGCGGCGCCGCGCGCGCGGCCGCCCGATCATGAAAGTTCGAGAGGTTTTTCAAGCCACATCAACCTTTTCTTATCGGCGCGGGGGCAGTGTCGCCGGTGGCGTGGGGGCGCTTGATGGAGGGTGAACGGGGTGGCAGCAGCATCCGATGAACGGACCGCGGCGGAGGTTTCCGGCCTGCGGCATGATGAAGGTGTGCGGCTCGATCCGGACCGGCTTGGGGCGCTTTACGCCGAACTCGGCCACGCCTCGGCGGAATCCGTGGTCTGCCGCGCGATGGAAGAACTCGCGGTGCGGATCACCGACATGCAGCGGTTTCTCGCCACGGGCGAGCATGACGCGCTGTATCGCTCGGGCCGGCTTCTGGCCAAGGTGGCCGACCAGATCGGCATGACCAGCCTCGCGCGTGTGGCGACCGATGTCTGCCTGTGCGCCGAACGCGGCGACGGCGCGGCGCTGGGCGCGACGATGGCGCGGCTGGTGCGGATCGGCGACCGGTCGCTGACCGCGGTGTGGGACTTGCAGGACCTGTCCGTCTGATCTGACCGGCGCGCCGCGGCGGCCCCGTTCCGGCGGGGCTACCGCGGCGGCCGGACGGTCGCTAGGCTGGCGGGGCCGTGCAACTGGCCCCGGAGCGACCATGAGCCTGACCTTCGCCGATCCAGCCGATCCGTCCCGCCCGATCCATCTCGTGTCCGAAACCGATGCCGCGGCCTTCGTCGCGGCCCGCCCGCCGGCCGAGGCCGCCTGGCTTGCCGCCGCCGGCTTTGCCGGCACGGCCGGCCAGCTTGTCGTCCTGCCCGGCGCCGATGGCAGCCCGGTGGCCGCCGTCTTCGGCACCGGCGGCGCGACGGCGCGCGACCGCAAGCGGTTCCGGTTCGCCGCCGCGCGCGAGGGGCTGCCCGAGGGCGCGTGGCGACTCGCCGATCCGCTCGACCCGGCCGAGGCGGCGGAGGCGGCGCTGGGCTGGCTGCTGGCCGGCTACCGCTTCGGCCGCTACAAGCCCGCCGCGCCGCCGAAGGCGCAGCTGGTCTGCCCGCCGGGGGTGGACGGCGCGCGGATCGCGGCAATGGCGGCGGCCGAGGCGCTGACCCGCGACCTGATCAACACCCCGGCAAGCGACATGGGCCCGGCCGAACTGGCCGGCGCGGCGCTGGACCTTGCCCGCCGGCACGGCATGGCGGCCGAGGTGATCGAGGGCGACGACCTGCTTGCCCGCGGCTTCCCGATGATCCATGCCGTCGGCCGTGCCAGCCCGCGCGCGCCGCGGCTGATCGACCTGCGCTGGGGCGATGCCGGGCCGCGCGTCACGCTGGTCGGCAAGGGCGTGTGTTTCGACACCGGCGGGCTCGACCTCAAGCCCGCCGCGGCGATGGGGCTGATGAAGAAGGACATGGGCGGCGCGGCCACGGTGCTGGGGCTGGCCGAACTGTTGATGGCCACCGGCGCGCGGCTGCGGCTGCGGGTGCTGATCCCGGCGGTGGAAAACGCGGTGTCCGGCGCGGCGTTCCGGCCCGGCGACGTGCTGACCAGCCGCAAGGGGCTGACCGTCGAGATCAACAACACCGATGCCGAGGGCCGGCTGGTGCTGGCCGATGCGCTCGCCCATGCCGATGAGGAGGAGACCGACGCCATCGTCTCGATGGCCACGCTGACCGGCGCGGCGCGGGTCGCGCTGGGCCCCGACCTTGCGCCGTTCTTCACCGATGACGAGGCGCTGGCCGCGGCGTTGTCGCGCGGCGGGGCGGCCTGGGCCGATCCGGTCTGGCGGATGCCGTTCCACGCGCCCTACGAGGCGATGATCGAACCCGCGATCGCCGATCTCGACAACGCGCCCTCGGGCGGGATGGCGGGCGCGATCACCGCGGCACTGTTCCTGCGCCGGTTCGTGACGGCATCGCCGCGCTACGCGCATTTCGACATCTACGGCTGGCAGCCTGCCGCGGCGCCGGCCCGGCCCAAGGGTGGCGCCGGGCAGGGGGCGCGGGCGCTGGCCGCCGCGCTGGCCGAGGTTCTGGGCACATGACCGACCGGCGGCTGACCCCGGCCACCGCAAGGGTGGCGCATGTCTCGCTCCGGGGTGCGGTGCCGGCGGAACGCTTCGTCGAGGGCCGGGCGGCCACCGTGGCCGCGCCGCTGGCCGAGCTGTGCGACAGCCCCGGCGGCGCGCGCGACCGGCAGCTTCTGATGGGCGCGGCGGTTCTGGTGATCGATGCCGAGGGTGGCCATGCCTTCGTCCGAGCGGAGGCGGACGGCTATTGCGGCTGGGTCGCGGAAAGCGCGCTGGGCCCGGCGGTGGCGGCCACGCATCGCGTCGCGGCGCGGGCCAGCCACCTTTACCCCGCGCCGGACCTCAAGACGCGGGAACTCTGCGCCCTGTCGCATGGGGCGCGGCTCGGGATCGTCGCGGACCATGGCCGGTTCGCCGAGACGGCGCAGGGCGCCTTCGTGCCGGCGATGCACCTGTGCCCGGTCGATCACGTCGAACCCGATCCGGTGACGGTGGCCGCGCTCTACCTTGGCACACCCTATCTCTGGGGCGGCAACTCGGCCTTCGGGATCGATTGTTCCGGCCTCGTGCAGGCGGCGCTGCTGGCCTGCGGGATCGATTGCCCCGGTGACAGCGACCTGCAATTCGCCGCGCTGGGCCGGCCCGTCGACCTGCACGACCTGTCGCGCGGCGACCTGCTGTTCTGGCGCGGGCATGTCGCCGTCGCGACCGGGCCCGGGGAGATCCTGCATGCCACCGCCCATGCGATGGCGGTCACACATGAACCGCTGGTCGGGGCGCTGGCGCGAATCGCCGGCGAGCCGGACGGCGCGCTTCTGGGCGTGCGACGGCTTTAGCCGTCAGTCGACCGAGCGGATCAGCTTGCGGTCGAACACCCGCAGCACCTGCGCCAGGTCGTGGCCGCGCTTGAGCACCTGCCCGTCCATCCCGATCACCGCATACATCCCCTGCCGATGCCGCAGCCTTGGCCGCTTCTCGATCCGGTACAGGGGATATTCGGCGGTGCGCCGGAACACGCTGAACACCGCCACGTCACGCAGGAACGACAGGCCGTAATCGCGCCATTCCCCGGCGGCGACCATCCGGCCGTAGACCGACAGGATCAGCCCCAGTTCACGGCGGTCGAACGCGGTCTTCTCGGCCACGCCCGTGGTGCCGGAAAACGGGGTCGGGGGCACGATCGTCATGTCGGAAATGTGACGCCCAAAGCCCCGCAGATCAAGCGTTGCCCTGCAATTGCCGCACAAAGACCGCGCCGAGTCCCCGATGGCTTCCTTGTTCCGCCCGGTTTCGCGGCCAGTCTGTACCCATAGCGCAAGATGCTATGCCCCGGCGCGGCGGTGAACAGCCCCCACCCGATCCGCCGCGCCGGGGCTCAATTCCCTTCCGCACCGATACCCGTGAACCGCGACGCCAGGGCCGGCGTGGCCGGCGGCATCGGCGCAAGGCCCTCCGCCTCCGAATCGAGCCAGGCCTCCGAGGCGGGCAGCAGCGCGGCATAGGCCGTGGCCACGGCGGCGCGCGGCGACGGGTCGCCCAGCCCGGCGGGCAGCAGCGCCGCGGGCCGGTCCTGACCGCGCAGCACCGCCCGCCGCCAGCGATGGATCAGCACGGTGCGCGCCGCCATCGCCTCCGCCGCGGCGAGGCCCGGCGCGGCGGCGGCCAGCGCCAGCGCCTCGGCCCGCACCGCGCCCAGTGCGGCGGCGGCCTCGGCCGGGCAGGCGCGGCCGCGCCCGGCGGCATCCAGCGCCGCGATCGTTCCGGTCACGGCAATCTGGCCGGCGGCCCGCCGGCCCGGCGCGATCCAGGCCTCGCCGCCCAGTTCCACGGCCTCCGCCGGCGCGGGGCCAAGGCCCAGGGTCCAGGCCTTCGGGTCCGGGGCCGGCGCGGCATAGATCCGCGCCGCCGCCGGCCGGGTCTCGGCGATCCCGCGCGGGCCCAGCCGATAGGCGGTGACGCGGCCGGCGCGCTCCCGGTCCAGCCAGCCGTCGGCCGCCAGCCGCGACAGCGCGGTGCGCAGCGCGCCCGGTTCCACCCCGATCCGGCCCAGCAGCGCCTGCAGCCGCGCCGTGGCGATGCGCCCGCCGCGCGGCTCCACCGCGTCGCCGAAGACGGTGACGACAAGCGACCAGACGCGCAGCCGTCCCTCGGCATGCAGCGCCGCGACGGCGGCGGTGAGGGCAGGATGGCTCATGCCCTGCGCGGCCCGGTTACGTGGCGCGGCGCCGTGCCCGCCGCGCCGGCCGACAGGCCGGTGCCGGGGTGGCGCGGGCCCGGGACGGGCGCGGCGGTGTTCCGCCGATGACAGAAGTTCCGGTCGAAACTGGGTCCGGGCATAAAGACCTGCAATACTGCTGGCCCTGCCCTACCCCGAAACCCCGACCATCGTCAAAAGCTCGTACTCCGCCACCGGCTCGTCGTGCTGGTTGCGCAGGGCGGCGTGCCACGCGACCTCGCCATAGTCGTCCGTCCGGCGGGTCTTGCGCCTGGCGGTCAGGTGCACGCGCAGGCTGTCGCCGGGGCTGACGGGCTTGAGAAACCGCAACCCGTTCAGCCCGGTATTGGCCAGCACCGGCCCCGGCGCGGGATCGACGAACAGCCCCGCGGCAAAGGACAGCAGCAGGTAGCCATGCGCCACCCGGCCGGGGAAGAACGGGTTCGCCGCCGCCGCATCCTCGTCCATATGGGCATAGAACGTGTCGCCGGTGAAATAGGCGAAATGCTCGATATCCTCCAGCGTCACCTGCCGCGCGTCGGTGACGATCGTCTCGCCGATCGCGATCTCGTCGAAGGCGCGGCGGAACGGATGCGCCGGGCCGGCGATCTCGGGCGCGCCGGGCACCCATTCGCCGCCCACCGCCGTCAGCATTCGCGGGCTGCCCTGCACCGCGACGCGGGCCATGTAGTGCAGGATGCCGCGCACCCCGCCCAGTTCCTCGCCGCCGCCGGCCCGGCCCGGCCCGCCATGGATCATGTGCGGCAGGGGCGAGCCGTGGCCGGTCGCCTCGGCGGCCGAGTCGCGGTCGGCGATGTAGACGCGGCCATGCCAGGCGCCGGCCTCCATCACGTAGGCCCGCGCGACATCGGGATCGTGGGTGAAGAGCGACGACACCAGCGATCCGCCGCCGCGATTGGCCAGTGCTGCGGCATGGGTCATGTCGCGGGCCGGCAGGATCGTGGCGACCGGGCCGAAGGCCTCGGCCTCGTGCACCACGCGCGAAGCGTCGGGATCGTCGCAGAGGAAGAGCTGCGGGGGCAGGAAGGCGCCGGCCTCGGGCAGGTCCGCCGCGTCGCCGGCGAAGACCTGCCGCGCCTCGGCCCCGATCCGGGCGGCCACCGCCAGCACGTCGTCGCGCTGGCCGCGGGAAACCAGCGCGCCCATCCGGGTCGCCGTGTCGGCCGGGTCGCCGGGCCGCGCCCTGGCCAGCCGGGCCGTGAGCGCGTCGATCACCGCAGCCACCTGCGCCTCGGGCACGATCAGCCGGCGCATGGCGGTGCATTTCTGCCCGGCCTTGGTCGTCATCTCCGCCGCCGCCTCCTTCACGAACTGGGCGAATTCGGGCGAGTCAGGGTCTGAATCCGGACCCAGAACGGCGGCGTTCAGACTGTCCTGTTCGGCGATGAAGCGGGTGCCGGCATCGAGCATGCCCTTGTGCGCGCGCAGCCGCCCGGCGGTGGCGGCCGAACCGGTGAAGCTGACCACGTCCTGCGGGCCAAGCCGGTCCAGAAGGTCGCCCACCGGGCCGACGACCAGTTGCACCGCGCCCTCGGGCAGCAGGCCCGACTGCAGGATCATCCGGAACGCGGCATGGGTCAGGTAGCTGGTCTGCGTCGCCGGCTTCACGATCGCCGGAACCCCGGCCAGAAGCGCCGGCGCCAGCTTTTCCAGCATCCCCCAGACCGGGAAGTTGAAGGCGTTGATCTGCACCGCCACGCCGCGCAGCGGCACGGCGACATGCCGGCCAAGGAAGGTACCGTCGCGCGACAGCCGTTCCACCCCGCCATCCAGATGCACCATGCCGTCGGGCATTTCGCGCCGCGCCTTCGAGGCCATCGTCGCCATCGTGACGATCCCGCCCTCGATGTCGATCCAGCCATCCTTGCGGGTGGCGCCGGTCAGCGGGTTGAGGGCGTAAAGCTCTTCCTTCCGCTCCGTCAGGTGGCCCGCCAGCGCCTTGACCATGCGCGCCCGGTCGTGAATGCCCATCGCGCGCAGCGCCGGGCCGCCCCGGTCGCGCGCCCAGGCCAGCGCCGCGCCCATGTCGGACGGGTCGGACCCGGCGCGCGCGATCGGGTCGCCCGTCACCGGGCTGTCGATCACCTGCGCCGCCGCGCCCGGCCCGATCCAGCGCCCGTGAAGGTAGCTTTCCGGTTCCAGCATCTGGTCCTCCCCTGCTGTGCCGCGCGCAGTCTGGCGCGGCTTTGCGGCCCGCGCAACACTCTTGACCGGCCGGTCGGCTTTGTGCAGCATCCGTCCAGCAGGGAGGACGGGAATGACACCCGAGGAACGGGCGCGCCGCAGCGCCGCCGCGATGCGCGCCGATGATCGCGCGGCCGACTGGTTCGGGCACGAGATCGTCGCCGTCGGGCCGGGAACCGCCACACTCCGCATGCGGGTGCGAAGCGAACATCTGAACGGCCACGGCATCTGCCACGGCGGGGTGATCTTCACGCTGGCCGATACCGCCTTCGCCTATGCCTGCAACAGCTACAACCGCCTCGTCGTCGCCCAGCACAACACGATCAGCTACCTGAGCCCTGGCAAGCCTGGCGAGATGCTGACCGCCGAGGCGGTGGAGGCCAGCCGCGCCGGGCGCTCGGGCATCTACGACGTCACCGTGACCGGCGAGGACGGGCGCAAGGTGGCGCTGTTTCGCGGCGCCTCGCGCCAGATCGACGGCCAGCATTTCGAGGAAGAGACATGAGAGAGGCGTTTCTCTGCGACGGGCTGCGCACGCCGATCGGCCGCTACGGCGGCGCGCTGGCCGCCGTGCGGCCCGACGATCTGCTGGCCCATGTCATGCGCGAGGTGATGGCGCGGGTGCCGGGCCTGCCCGGCGCGAATGTCGACGAGGTGCTGATCGGCTGCGCCAACCAGGCCGGCGAGGACAACCGCGACGTCGCGCGCATGGCGGTGCTGCTGGCCGGCCTGCCCGACAGCGTGCCCGGCGCCACGATCAACCGGCTGTGCGGATCGGGCCTTGACGCCGTGGGGCAGGCGGCGCGGGCGGTCAGGACCGGCGAATGCGACGTGGTGATCGCCGGCGGGGTGGAAAGCATGTCGCGCGCACCCTTCGTGATGCCGAAGGCCGATGCGGCGTTTTCCCGGTCTTCCGAAATATTCGACACGACCATCGGCTGGCGTTTCGTCAACCCTGTGCTGAAGGCGCAATACGGCACCGACTCGATGCCTGAGACGGCCGAGAACGTGGCTGCCGAGTTCGATATCTCCCGCGCCGACCAGGACGGGTTCGCGGCCCGTTCGCAGGCCCGCGCGGCGGCCGCCATCGCCTCGGGCCGGATGGCAGAGGAAATCGTGCCGGTGCCGGTGCCGCAGCGCCGGGGCGATCCGGTGATGGTGGAGACCGACGAGCATCCCCGCGCCACCACGGTGGACAAGCTGGGCAAGCTGCCCGCGCCGTTCCGCGACGGCGGCAGCGTGACGGCCGGCAACGCCTCGGGCGTGAACGACGGCGCGGCTGCGCTGATCGTCGCCTCGGAGGTCGCGGTCAGGCGGTTCGGCCTGACCCCGCGCGCGCGGATCGCAGGGCTGGCGACGGCGGGCGTGGCGCCCCGGATCATGGGGATCGGCCCGGCCCCGGCGACGCGGAAGCTTCTGGGCCGGCACGGGCTGACCATCGCCGATGTCGACCTGATCGAGTTGAACGAGGCCTTCGCGGCGCAGGCGCTGGCGGTGACCCGGATGCTGGGCCTGCCCGACGATGCCGAGCATGTGAACCCCAATGGCGGGGCGATCGCGCTGGGCCATCCGCTGGGCATGTCGGGCGCGCGGTTGGCGCTGACCGCCGGGCTGGAGATGGGCCGGCGCGGCGCGAAACGCGCGGTCTGCACCATGTGCATCGGTGTCGGGCAGGGCATCGCGCTCTTGCTCGAAGCCGTCTGAGAGGGAGGGAGAGGATGAAGAACCTGACGCCGAGGCGCGAAGACCTCGACCCGATCGAGATCGCCAGCCGCGACGAGATCGCGGCGCTGCAACTGGAACGGCTGAAATGGTCGCTGCGCCACGCCTATGACAACGTGCCGTTCTACCGGCAGGCCTTCGACGCCGCCGGGGTTCACCCCGACGACGTGACCGACCTTGCCGACCTCGCGAAGGTGCCGTTCACCACCAAGGCCGATCTGCGGGCGAACTATCCGTTCGGCATGTTCGCGGTGCCGCGCGCGCGGGTGCGGCGGATCCACGCCTCTTCCGGCACCACCGGCAAGCCCACCGTCGTGGGCTATACCGAGCGTGACCTCGATACCTGGGGTACGGTGGTGGCGCGGTCGATGCGCGCCTCGGGCACGCGGCCGGGCGACATGGTGCATGTGGCCTATGGCTACGGGCTGTTCACCGGCGGGCTTGGCGCGCATTACGGGGCGGAAAAGCTGGGCTGCACCGTCGTTCCGGCCTCGGGCGGGATGACGCAACGGCAGGTGACGCTGATCGAGGATTTCGGCGCCTCCACGATCATGGTCACGCCGTCCTACATGCTGTCGATCCTTGACGAATACCGCGCGCAGGGGCTGGACCCGCGCAAATCGCCGCTGAACGTCGGCATCTTCGGCGCCGAACCCTGGACCAACGCGATGCGGGCCGAGATCGAACAGGCCTTCGACATGCACGCGGTCGACATCTACGGGCTGAGCGAGGTGATGGGCCCCGGCGTCGCCAACGAATGCGTGGAAACCAAGGACGGGCTGCATATCTGGGAGGATCATTTCTACCCCGAGATCATCGACCCCGAAACCGGCATTCCGGTGCCCGACGGGGAACTGGGCGAACTGGTCTTCACCTCGCTGACGAAAGAGGCCTTTCCGATCATCCGCTACCGCACCCGCGACCTGACGCGGCTTCTGCCCGGCACCGCCCGGTCGATGCGGCGGATGGAGAAGGTGACGGGCCGCAGCGACGACATGATCATCCTGCGCGGCGTCAACGTGTTCCCGACCCAGATCGAGGAACAGTTGCTGGCGGTGCGCGAATTCGCCCCGCATTTCCAGATCGAACTGGCGCGCGAGGGCCGGATGGACATGATGGCCGTCATCGTCGAGGCGCTGGAGGGCCATTCCGACAACGCGATCCGCACCCATGCCGCGGCCGATCTCAAGCACCGGATCAAGAGCACGGTGGGCATTTCGGTTGCCGTCCGGGTGGCCGATCCGGGCGGGGTGCCGCGCAGCCAGGGCAAGGCGGTGCGGATCGTCGATACCCGCCCGAAGGACTGAGCGGTGCCGCGGGGGCTGGCGCGCGACCATGCCGACAAGCGCGCCGCGATCCGGCGGGCCGCGGCGGGCTACTTCGCGCGAGCCGGTTACGCCAAGGCGACGATGGCGGGCGCGGCGCGGGCCTGCGGCACCTCCAAGGCGCTGATCTATCACTACCACGCCTCGAAAGAGGCGCTGCTGTCCGACATCCTCGAGGCGCATCTGGCCCATCTTCTCGGGGTGGTGGAGGCGGTGCCCGACGGGCCGGCGGAGGCCCGGTTCCGCGCGCTCGTGGCCGCGATCCTCGCCGCCTATCGCGATGCCGATGCCGAACACCGGCTGCAGATCGACGCGCTGGCCACCCTGCCCGACGAGATGCAGCGCCCGCTGCGCGCCATGCAACGCCGGCTTGTCGCGCGGATGGAGACTGCGCTGGTCGGGCTGCGCCCCGATCTCGCCGGGTCCGACCGGCTGAAACCCGCGGCGATGTCGGTTTTCGCGATGCTGAACTGGTATTTCCTGTGGCACCGGCCCGGCCGCGACATCGCGCGCGAGGACTATGCCGACATGGTCGCCGACCTCGTGCTTGGCGGGCTGCCGGCCGTGGCGGCATGATGGCTTGCCCGCCCAGGCCGCTTCGGCCACCTTCGCGGCCATGACCGGCCCCCATCCCTATGCCGCGCTGACGGCCTATGCCGAACCGGCGTGGCCGCGGGCGGAGCCTTGGCGCACCGCGCTGGGGCTCGTGCTGATCGGCGCGGCCTACGGGGCGGCGCTGATCGGCGGGCTGACCGTGCTTGTCCGCATGCTCGAACCCACGATGGGCGGCTGGGCGGCGGCACGGTTCGTCGAGGGCTTCGTCGCCGGGCGCACGGCGCCGGGGCTGACGCTGCTTTTGTACAGTTTCGTGCTGATCGCCCTGCCGGTGGCGATTGTCACCCGCGCGCTGCATCGCCGGGCCGTTTCCGGCCTGCTGGGCCCGCCGCGGCTGGCGCTGCGCCAGGCGCTTCGCGTTGCCGCGGCGGTGCTGGCGGTTTCCGTCGTGCTGATGCCGATCACCGTGATGTCGGACGATGCCGGGCGCCGGCTGGCGCTGTCGCAATGGCTGGTCTGGCTGCCGCTGGCGCTGCCCGGCCTGATCATCCAGGTCGGCGCCGAAGAGCTTTTGTTCCGCGGCTATCTGCAGCAGCAGCTTGCGGCGCGGTTCCGCAGCCCGCTGATCTGGATGGTGCTGCCCTCGATGGTGTTCGGCTGGCTGCATTTCGCGCCCGGCGAGTTCGGCGCCAGCGCCGTGCTGATCGCCGTTTGGGCAAGTCTCTTCGGTGTCCTCGCCGCCGATCTCACGGCGCGCACCGGCACCATCGGCGCGGCCGTCGGGCTGCATTTCGCGACCAACTTCTCCTCGGTCTTTCTTGTCGGCCTGTGGGGCCAGCTGGACGGGCTGGCATTGTGGAACGTGGTGGTCAACCTGCGCGATCCCGGCGCGATCCTGCCGCTTCTGGCCGTCGATCTTGGCGCACTCATCGTCTCGTGGCTGGTGGCGCGGCTGGTTCTGCGGGTCTGATTGCATTTCGCCGTCGCCGGGCTTATCTCGGGCCTGACGCCGCGACCAGAGGCCCTGGGCATGAACTGGATCACCAACTACGTCCGCCCCAAGATCAACTCGCTGTTCTCGCGCCGCGAGGTGCCCGAGAACCTGTGGTC
>Ga0180432_10008854_pt1 | contig 12422 bp, 8 predicted proteins | sample SS_ome_10_FD_132414 | JGI IMG/M metagenome (GOLD analysis project Ga0180432, IMG submission 132414) | Hypersaline lake sediment archaeal communities from the Salton Sea, California, USA - SS_1_MS_2 metaG | ecosystem: Environmental > Aquatic > Non-marine Saline and Alkaline > Hypersaline >...
CTTTCTTCAGGTCGAGCAGTGTGTCGAGAAAGCGTCCTTCCAGGTGCGGGTGGAAGGGGCCGAAGGTGACGTGTGTCATGAATAGCCAGCCGCTCGGGTGGTGATCGATGATTCCGACCGGGCACCCGTGGGAGCGGGTGAGAAAAACGCCGTCGATCGGAGTTGGAGTATTATACCCGTATTGTCAATGGGAGCATAGAGAAAAACGAATATAAACACTCCCGGCGCTCCACTGTCCGCCGCTGCAGGTGTGACGCCCCGCATCGATCCCGTTATCCGCTCCGGTCGTAGAGGGAGCCGATGACGTCGGCGTAGCGCTCCAGGATCACCTTTCGCCTCAGCTTCAGGGTGGGGGTGATCTCGCCCCGATCCTGGGTGAAATCGTGGGGGAGCACGGCGAATTTCTTGATGGTCTCGAACCGGGCGAGGTCGGCGTTGGCCGCCTCGATACCCTTTTCGATGACGTCCCGGATCGACGGGTGTCGGGCGATCTCTTCCTCGGTGTCCGGGGGGATACCCAACTCCGCGGCGAACAGCCGGGCCTCCTCGGGGTCAAGGGTCAGAAGCGCCGTCAGGTAGTTCCTGCCGTCGCCGATGACGATGGCGTTGGCCACAAGGGGTATCTGCTTGAGGCGGTTCTCGATGTTCTGGGGGGAGACGTTTTTCCCCCCGGAGGTGATGATAAGGTCCTTTTTCCGGTCGGTGATAACCAGAAAGCCGTCGTCGTCCCACCTCCCCACGTCACCGGTGTAGCACCAGCCGTCTCTCAGCACCTGATCGGTCAGCTCCGGTCTGTTGTGATACCCCTTGAAGTTGTTGCCCCGGATGAGGATCTCCCCGTCCGGGGCCAGGGTGACCTCGAAGCCGGGCATGGCCTTCCCCACGGTGCCGTAGCGAAACTCGCTGAAGGTGGTCATGGTGCCGCCCACGGTCTCGGTGAGGCCGTAGAACTCGATGACCACCACGCCGATGCTGTGGATGAACTCCCCCACCTCCGCGGACAGGGGGGCGCCGGCGGACACCGCGAATTCGAGCTTCCCCCCCAGGACGTTCTTGATCTTCTTGAACACCAGGGCGGAGGCGACGGAGTACTGGATCCTCGTGAAGAGTGACGGCGATTTTCCCGCCGTGATGGCCCGACTTCGCCTCCTGCCGACGGAGACGGCCCAGCGAAAGAGGAGTCTTTTGAGGGCCGATCCCTTCTCCGCCGCAGAGACGATCCGGGCGTAAACCTTTTCGAAGACCCGGGGGACGCTGCAGAAATAGGTGGGCTTGACCTGTGCCATGTCCGCCGCCAGGGTGTCGATGGATTCGGCGACGGCCAGGGGGATATTTTGGAACAGGTTGTAATAATATCCGGAGACCCGGGGGTAGAAGTGGGAGAGGGGGAGGATGAGGAGTGATCGGTGACGGGTGTTGTCTATCTGGATGAGGGCGTGGATGGAACCGAGGACAAAGAGGGTGTTTCGGTGGCTCAACAGGCACCCCTTCGGCGGCCCGGTGGTGCCGGAGGTGTAGACGATGGTTGCGGTGTCGTCCGGATCGACGGCCCGTGCCCGCCGGAGGAGCTCCTCCTCCCGGTTCGCCCGCTCCTGTTTCCCGGTCTCCATCAGCTCTCGAAATGAGATGACGCCGCTGTCTTTCCGATTTGGGTCGTCGGAGATGAGGATGATGTGCTTCAAATCCGGGAGCTCGTCTTTTTTCTGGAGGATTTTTTCGAGCTGCACGGCGTCTTCCACCACGATGTACGAGACGCCGGCGTCTTTAATGATATACGCGCACTGATCCGGGGTGTTCGTATGGTAGATGGGGACGTCCACGCCACCGATGAGCATCGTCCCCAGGTCGGTGACGATCCACTCCAGCCGGTTGAATGAGAGGACGGCGAGGCGCTCTCCCGGAGAGAACCCGAGGGAGAGCAGGCCCGAGGCGAAGGAGAGGGACATATCCAGAAGCCCCTTCCAGGTAATGTCGCTGTATGTACCTCCCGGCGACCGCTTGTATGAGATGATGATGTCGTTTGGGTGGGATTCGGATTGTTCCAGGAATAGACCGGCTATGGTTTCACGTGTCATCGTTGTTCTCCCAAATGAAAAGGGGACCGGGGGATGAATCCGATCCCACCGGGGATCGGTGACCTCGTGCCGTGATGCCGCCGGATTATGCCGGGTGTTTCCCCGAAACGAAACGCCGGGGCGATGCGGGAGAGTCCGGTGATGAGGGGCGATGTGTGAATGAGAACCTAAAAACAACCCCAGAATTCACGCTGTACCGATATCGCCCGCTTGATCGGGTAGTTGGCCTTTTGGCCGATATTTTCCAGGTTTTTCTTCGGAAGCTCCAGGTCCTGTGAGGTGGTGTCACCCATCATGTGTTTGATGACCGCCTTGGTGCCGTCCCTGAGACCGCCCAGGTGATAGCCCCCCTCCAGGGTGATCAGCATGCGGTCACCGGCGAAGGTCTTCGCGATTGTCATCAGCACGTCCGTCAGGGCGGCGAATCCCTCGGGGGTCACCTCCATGCCTCCCAGGGGATCCTTGAAGTAGATGTCGAACCCGGCGGAGACGAGCACCAGCTCCGGCTCGAACTCGAAGGCGATGGGCTCCAGGACCTGTTTGAATATCTTGTAATACTCCGGATCGCCGTTGCCCACCTGGAGCGGCACGTTGACGTTGAATCCCCGGGCGTCGCCCTTGCCCACCTCCTCGAAGGAGCCGGTGCCCGGGTAGTAGGGATACTGGTGGGTGGAGAAGTAGAGGACGCGCTTGTCTCCCTCGAAGGAGTGCTGGGTGGCGTTCCCGTGGTGGAGGTCCCAGTCGACGATGAGGACCTTTTTGATATTGTAGGTCTTGATGGCGTAGAGGGCCGCTATGGCGATGTTGTTGAAGATGCAAAAGCCCATGCCCCTGCCCGCCTCGGCGTGGTGTCCCGGGGGGCGGACCAGGGCGAAGACGTTACTATTTTTTTCCTCGAAGATGCGGTCAATCCCGAGAAGCAGGCCCCCGGCGGCGAACAGCGCCGCCTCGTATGACTTCTCAGATGTCTGGGTGTCCGGGTCCAGTGACGAGTGAGGGAGGCCCTCGGTTGCGGCCACGCGCTCGAAATAGGATGGATCATGCACCATCTGGATCTCCTCCCGGGTGGCCTTTCGGGGCGAGATGATATCGACGTTGCCGGCAATGTCCTGATCTTCGAGCATTTCGTACAGGACCTTGAGGCGTTCGGTGCTTTCCGGGTGGAAACTTCCGGTTTTGTGCTCCAGATAAATCGGATCCTTCACGATGCCGGTCACCGCCATTGAAACCTCCGTTGTGACTGTTTCGTATAGTGTAGTGATAACACCTCGAACAAAAAAAATCAATCTTTTTGCGTCTCTGATACGGGAAGAGAATCGTTTGACATTGCGTACACCCTCTGTTACATTAATTTTGCCAATATGAAGACACGATGAGTTTTTCTCGTACGAACATTGAAACGGACCGGGGTCACATTGAAAAACAAGGAGATGCAGGAAAAAGACGTCGCCGTGGCGCATGGAGATGGGTTGCGGGATCTCATGGAGTTCACCACGAGCGTCGTGGAGATCGTTCAGGACGGTTTGATCGCCATCGATGAGGAGCAGCGTATCCTCTTCTTTAACAAGGCCGCCCAGAAGATACTGGAATATGACCAGAAGCGGGTCATCGGCGAGCACATCGGCAGAATCTTCAATGATGAGGTACTGGCGGCGATACTTTCCACCGGGTATCGGGTGGGAGAGGCGAGGATCGCCCGGGAGACCGAGGTCAGCAGATCCGACGGCGAGAAAATATCCATCGGTTACAGCACCACCGTTTTTACCGGCGAGGAGGGGTCGGCCCGGGGGCATATCATCACCTTTCGGGACCTCACGGAAATAAACCGGATGCAGGAAGAGATCCTGAGGATGGATCGCCTTGCGTCCCTGGGAGAGATATCCTCAGGCATAGCCCACGAGATCAGAAATCCCCTGGCCGCCATCAAGACCACCGCCCAGGCCATGGAGGAGGAGCTTGAGAAAGACGATCCCCAGCGGGAGTTTCTCATCAGGATCGTCAAGGAGATCGATCGCCTCGATTCACTGCTGCGCACGTTCTTCTCCTTCGCGAAGCCCCGCCGCCCCATGCCCACCCGGTGCGACATCCGGGACGTCATCAGGGAGGTGCTGCTGTTGTTGAACAAGGATATCAACAACAACATGGTGGAGGTCGTGGAGAAATACCCCGACGAGCTTCCCGCGGTCAACGCGGACTTCAACCAGATGCAGCAGGTGTTTCTGAATCTTTTCCTGAACTCCATCAATTTTAAGAATCCGAACACGAAAAACACCATATTCATCACCGCCTGGGTGAAAACCCAGAAGAAAAAGAATATCCTGGAGATATCGGTATCCGATACCGGGATCGGCATCGATGATGAGCATATCGACAAGATATTCGACCCCTTCTTCACCACCCGGGCCCGGGGCACCGGCCTGGGCCTTTCCATTACCTACCGCATCATCCAGCGGCACGGCGGTACCATCAGCGTGAAAAGCACGATGGGTGAAGGCACCACCTTCAACATCAGACTTCCCGCGGTGAGTTGATCATGGCAGATACCGCCCCGGTGAAAACCACCATCCTCATCGTCGAGGACGATCGGCTTCTGGGCGATTCCCTGGCCCGGGCGCTCAAGCGGGCGGATTACGCCGTCGTGAGCGCCGTCGACGGGGCCCAGGCGATCTCCCACGTCGAAGAGAAGGGGATACACCTGGCACTGGTGGACATGCGCCTGCCCGACACCGACGGGGTCTCCCTCATGACCGATATCCATGCCCTGGAGCCGGACATCCCCATCATCATCATGACCGCATACAGCGACGTCCAGGTGGCCGTGGAGGCCATGAAGGCCGGGGCGGCGGACTATCTCCAGAAGCCCTTCGACCTGAACGAGCTGAAGATCATCATCGCCCGGGTCCTGGAAAACGTACGCATGGCCAGGAAGCTGGATACCTTCAAGCGCAGGGAGGAGGCGCAGTCGTGGGATATCTCCGGGACGAGCCCCCAGATGCAGTCGATACGGGACCTGATCCTGGTGGTGGCCGATACCCCCAGGACCCCGGTGCTGATCACCGGGGAGAGCGGCACCGGCAAGGAGCTGGTGGCCGGGGCCATACACCGGGCGTCGGACAGGCGGGATGCCCCGCTGGTGAAGATAAACGTCAGCGCCGTTCCGCAAAACCTCCTGGAGTCGGAGTTTTTCGGCCACCGGCGGGGCGCCTTCACCGACGCCAAGGAGAATAAGAAGGGCCTGTTTGAGATCGCCCACCGGGGGACGCTCTTTCTCGACGAGGTGGGGGAGATGAAGCCGTCGCTTCAGCCGAAGCTCCTGAGGTTTTTGGAGACCCAGACCTTCACCCAGGTCGGCGGGACCAAGGAGATCCAGGTCGATGTTCGGGTGATCGCCGCCACGAACCGGGACCTGGCGGAGCTGGTTCGGGAGGGGACCTTTCGGGACGACCTCTATTATCGTCTCAAGGTTATGGGTATCGACATCCCCCCCCTGAGGGAGCGAAAAGAGGACATCGAGCCGCTGATTGAGCGATTTCTGGCCGAGGCGGTGAGTGAGCTGAGAAAGAAGGTGACCGGAGTGACGGACGCCGCCCGAAAGGCCCTTGTGGCGTATGACTGGCCGGGGAACGTCAGGGAGCTGAAAAACGTCATGGAGCGGGCGGTTATTCTCACCGGGTCCGGAGTTATCGACCTGGCTCATCTCCCCCAGGACGTGGTGAGCGGCGCCCCCGGGGGTGAAATCCGTGCACACAAGTCTCTTGCCGAAGTGGAGCGGGAGCATATTCAAAAAGTGCTCGCCGCCGTCGGGGGGAACAGGTCCGAGACGGCCCGGATCCTGGGGATATCCCGCTCGACGCTCCTGGAGAAGCTGAAACGCCTGCACTAGCCGGGTGTCCGATTATCGTACAGTTCGGGTGACCGATAATCGGTCACCCACTCTTTCCCATCACAAAACGCCCGCCCCGTATCATCCAACCATATCTTGAAACACCTGATATCATTGTGAGTTTCAAGATCCCCGTCGATTCCGACGCGGTATGCGCTATTGGCATGTCGCTTGCACTATTGAGAGACAGATATGAAGAGGAGGGCGTATGGCCGAAATAGATAAAATATTGATTGTCGATGACGAGGAAACGCTGACGTGGAGCATGCAGAAAAGCCTCTCGAAAGACAAGGACAAGTTCGAGGTGACGATTGCAAACAGCGCCGAGGACGCCCTGAAGGTCCTGGAAGTGGAGGATGTCAAGCTTGTCATCTCCGATATCAGGATGCCCGGCATTTCGGGGCTTGACCTACTCACCAAGATCAAAAAGGAACACCCGCATATCAAGGTTATTATCATGACCGCATACGGCTCTCCCGACGTGCAGAAGGATGCGAATATGCGGGGTTCGCTCCACTATGTGGAAAAACCCTTTGAGATGAAGGATATCAGAAAGCTCATCATCGATTCCCTCCAGGAAGTCAAGAAGGGATTCGAGGGGCAGCTCTCGGATCTCCTGCTGACCGACGTCATCCAGATGAAGTGCCTGGGAAAGGCGAACTCATCACTGACCATCAAGAGCGGGACCAAGGAGGGAAAGATTTTCTTCCAGGACGGTGACATCACCCACTGCGAGGCGGAGGATCAGGCCGGGGAAGAGGCCTTCTATGAGATCCTGACCTGGCCGGAGGGAACATTTCTCTCAAAACGGGGCGATACGCCGGCCAAAAAAACCATCAATAAAGACTGGCAGTTTCTGATCATGGAGGGACTGCGCATCGCCGACGAGGCCGCCCGGACCGATATCGAAGCGCCGAAAAAGAAGGAGGCTGGCCCGAAGGTGTCGCCCAGCGCGGACCAGGAGAAGTTCTACGAGCACTTCGACAAGGGATTTCAGTTCCTGCGGGATAACAAGCTGGATAAGGCCCGGGGCGAGTGGGAAAAGGCCCTCGAGCTGCAGCCGGATAACGACATGGTGAAATTCAATCTCAAGAAGCTGTCGGAGCGGGAAGAAAAGGCAAAAAAGGAGAAAGCGGGGAAAAAGGGATAACCCGAATGCAACGATTGCCGGCACCGGGTTTGAAATACGCCGCTGCCGGAAAGAGAGATAGAGAGCAACATATTCAATTGGAGATAGGAAAGGAGATCTTCAATGGCCAGCAGAACAGAATCAATGACCAATATTCTCAAGGAACTGGAAGCGGGGACTCCGGACATTGAAGCTTCCGCCATCGTCAGTGTCGACGGTTTGATCATGGCCTCGGCCCTTCCCCAGGACGTGGAAGAGGATCGGGTCGCCGCGATGAGCGCCGCCATGTTGTCTCTGGGTGAGCGGACCGCCCAGGAATTGAATCGGGGCAAGCTTGACCAGGTGTTCATCCGGGGAGAGGACGGATACGTCCTTCTGATGAACGCCGGCGAGGATGCGGTGCTGACCACCCTGGTTCGCAAGGACGCGAAGCTGGGCCTGATTTTCCTCGATATGAAGCGGGCCGTTGAGGAATTGTCAAAGCTCGTCTAATATCGCGGATATTCCGACCGGGCCCATCCTCTTCATCTTCCGGGAAATCAGGAGGGAGACGAGGCGAAGGGGAGCGTGGGAAGGGGGAGCGTGAGGGGAAGAATGTGATGGAAGGAAGGGAGCGGATCAGGGGGAGGAAATGGGAAGGTCGGTCGACCCACGTCGAGAATGCGGGACGACACGGCCGGCCGGAGGATTAATATGAACATGTCTGTCATTTGCACCGACAGAAAGGGCGGGGTCCCAACGACCCCGCCCTTTTCATATGGAGACGCGGCGAAAGCGTCTTGACATGCCGTGTGTGCGGGCATATGATGTTATAAAATAAGGGGATAATCGGTGATACGTCCGGGAAAGCTGAATCGGTTGAGAGAGCTGATATACCGGCAGCCGCTCGCCGACTCATCCCTGGAGATTGAAATCGATGAGACAGAGATCTCCGGCCAGCTCTTCAAGCGGGCGGGCGACGGCCTCTTTCTGAATACCTACACCGAGGCGGCCCTTCTTGATATCTGTGCAGAATACGGGCTCTCCGATGCCCTTCGGGACAGAGGATTCTCCGATATATTTTTGGATATCGAGATTCGGGACCTATTCGAACACAGGCTCTGCGTGTCCGCCCGGAGCCATGAAGGGGCGGCGCCCCCTCCGGACCGTGGGTACCTGTTGATGGAGCTCCTGATCAAGGAGGGGAGTTTTACGCCGAAATCCCCGGCCGTCGCCGTGCCGACCGATTCGGATATCAGGCTTCTAATGATCCTGTGGCTCAGTCTGGAAAACCCGACCCTGTCGTTTTCCGACGATCGACCGAGACTGCCGGGCCAGCGGCATCCGGGGTTGGGCGTGCTGAAGTACCTGGATGACATACTGCGGCGCTTCGCCGGTGACCGGGGGGCGGAGGGGATCGTTGACGTGCCGGAGCATTATCACGGCGCCCTGATGTATTCACCCCTCTTTTTCTTCTTCAGCCCCTCCATGCAGGGAACCTTCGAGGCCATGAAGAGGGATATCATGCCCTACGGCCTTGCGGTGGCGTCGTATGCGGTGGCCCTGGACTGCGTGATCGACGATGAAACCGGTCGGTACCTGTCGTGGGATCCGGGTGAACAGATACTCCCGGTTTCCAGCCGCCTGCGGGACTATTTCGACTCCCCGGACTATCGAGAGGTCGTGGAGGAGACCCGGGAGGCCCGGTCATTTTATGTGGATATGGAGAAATACCGACGGGAGTTTTCCCGGCGGGACTTTTTATAGAGGCGATGTTCGCATGGAATCGAGGTCGCCCGGGAGGGAGGTATTCCCGTGACCGGAAAGAAAACGGTGGGTATCGTCGGTGTCGGGAAGGTCGGCACCGCCATGGCCGTTCTCCTGACCAGGGTCGGGTATGACGTCGTGTGCATATCCAGCACCAACGAAGAGAAGCTCGCCCTCGCCGACCGGGAGATACGCCGGGAGCGAAAGGCCCTGGGAGTCTCCGGAGGCCCCGCCGTGCTGACGGATCCGGTATCCAAGAGCCCCGAGGTCGACATACTCCTGGTCACCACCTCCGATCGGGCCATCGGTGATGTGGCCCGGGACCTGGCCGAGCGCGGAGGCGTTTCGGAAGGCCAGATCGTGGCGCACATGAGCGGATCCCTGACATCGGGGGAGCTGGAGCCGGTTCGGGGCCGGGGGGCGCTGGCGGCGTCGCTCCATCCCCTCCAGAGCTTCGCGGATGTATCCCAGGCCATCAAGAACATCCCCGGCTCGGTCTTCTGCCTCGAGGGGGATGACGGGGCCCTGGGGGAGCTTTCCGTGATCATCGAGGCCCTGGAGGGGGTGAAGCTGGAAATCCCCGCCGAGCACAAGCCGCTGTACCACGCCGGGGCGGTGGTGGCCTCGAATTACCTGGTGAGCCTCGTGTGGGTGTCGCTGATGATGTACGAGGCCATCGGTCTGGACAACAGGGCGGCGGTGGACGCCCTGATGCCCCTCATCGAGGGAACCCTGAAGAACATCCGGGCCCTGGGAGCGCCCAAGGCCCTCACCGGCCCCATCGCCCGGGGGGACTGGAAGACGGTGGCGGACCACCTGGAGGTGATGCGCGGGGCGGCGCCCCATCTTGTGGCGTTCTACCGGACGATGGGAGAGCTGACGGTTCGGGCGGCCAGGGAGAACAAGAGCACCACGGATGAGCTCCTGGACAAAATCCTTGAAGTGCTCACCGTCGGGGGCGATGAATCCTGATCGAGCCGCCGCCGTGCAGTTTTCCCGGTGCGTGTCGAGCGCCCACCCGGGACGTTGAGATGTATTGAGTGTGAGTCTGCCGGGGGGCATCACCCCGGCGGGCTTTTTGTTGATGAAGCGTACCCTGGTATGAAGAAAAGTACAAAACGGCTTCGCATTTTCCTGGAGGCCCTGATCCTGGTATTGCTGGTGGGTCTTCTCCTTGCCATCGTGGTGCTGTCTTCGGTGGATATGGAGCAATACCGGGAGGAGATCATCACCGCGGTGTCCCATGCCATGGGGGCGGACGTAACCGCCGACAGCCTGGAGGCGTCCCTGTTTCCCTATTTCGGCGTGGAGGTTCACGACCTGACGGCGTTCTCCCGGGAGGGGGCGTATGATATCGACGCCGACACGGTGATCGTCGGCGTCTCGCTGTGGCGGCTGCTGTTCAAGGAGGTCATTCCCGAAAAAATCCGGGTCTCCTCGGTGGATATCTGCATCTTCCTTTCAGAGGATGAATCCGTTTCCGACTCCGTGGCGGCCTTTTACGACCGTCCGGTGATGGACAACGGGGCCGAGACCGGGGTCAGGGATATTCTCTTCGAGGACGCCCTGGTCTGCGTGTATACCGACGGCCCGGACGGGGAGGCGGCGTATCGCGCCCGGGTGTTTCGGGCCTGGCTCCATCACCGACCGAAAAAAGACACCATTACCTTCGCCGTGTCCCTGGCGCCGCCGGGGGTGGAGGGAGAGGGCAGAATCAGCGCCCTGGGGGAATATCATCGGGAGCGGGGGCTGGTGGCCCGGATCGTGCTCAGGGAGATGAGCCTCGATACCCTGTCTCTCTGGTTCGACAGCCCGAATGATCCCAACATCTCGGGTATCCTGGGGGGAGGCGTCGATGTGCGGTATCTCAACTCCCAAGACTGGGCGATGGACGGTCGGGTGAAGCTTGAGGATGTGTACGTGCGGGATCGGCGCGCCTATCCGGACGGAATGTATCTCGAGCGGCTTCACATCAACGGACTGGTAACGTCGACGGCCGATGATATCGTCCTTGACGAGGTGGATGTCTCCTCCGATGAGCTGGACGTGTCCGTCAACATGGTCCTCGATCGACACGGCGGCGCCCCGGGCGGGGATGACCGGGGCCTGTCCCTGGGTGTTCTGGAATGCCAATTCGAGGGGGTCGATGTGGACACATATCTTCAGCTGGTTCCCTTCGGGCTCTTTTCCGTTGATGCCGGGAATCGCATCGAGGCCCTTTTCCTGAAGGGGATGCTGGACGGCACCCTCCACATCGACCCGGAGGCGGCGGGGGAGGACGGTGTCGACCTTTTTCTGTCCGCCCGGATCGGGAACGCAACCCTCGACCTCGACGGCATCGTCCTCCGGGGAGTTCGTGCCGACGTGGAGATCGATGAAGGCACCGTGTCGGTGACGAACGTGGAGTTCGCCGACCCGTCCAATCGCATGAGGGAGCTGGGGGCGGTGGTGACGGACACCTTCCATCGACCCTATATGGACCCGCTCGTGGTGGATATAGAGGAGATCCCCTATGAAGACCTCAAAAATATCATTATCTCCGGTGTCGTGGACGCGGTGACGTTTCTTTCCTATACAAAAGGCGTGGGGACGGTGGAAGGACGGCTCGAGATATCGACCAACGTGGGCATGGACGTGGGGCCGCTGGTCCTGGAGGGGGACATAAATTTCGCCGACTGGGCCGTGTCGCTCCCGAGCATCAACGGAATGTTCGCCCCCACCGACGCATCGATCATCTTTCACGACAACGTGATGGACATCCCCGTCTTCGAGATGCGCTATCCCACCACACACCTGATCGCCTCCGGTCGGCTCACCGATTACGAAGATCCGCTTCTGGTGATGGACGTCACCGCCCCGGTCCTGGACCTGGCGGAGCTGTTCGGCGGGGGCGAATCCAGGCTGATATGGGACGACGTAAAGACCACCCTGGTGTATCGGGAGGGGTATTTCCTCCTGGACGACCTGACCTGCACCGTGTACGGCGGTCCCTGCCGGGGGGGCTTCGGGTATGTCGCCGGGGGGAGCCCGGATGACGACGCCGGAGGTGACGGGGGAGGCGACATCGGGGAAGAACCGGTGGACGGCGGGACGGACGAACCGAAGGAAGCAGCGGATGATACGGCGGAATCGGAGGGGGAGACAATGCCGGAACCGGGCCGGGAGGCCCCGACGGACGACGGAACGTCGGGCTCATCCGGCGATGAATCGACGATCACCACCGACGGAGCATCCGGCGATCCGGATAATGATGAGGGGATATTTTACCTGGACCTGGAGGGTGAGGGGATTGATATAGGGGCGCTGGTGGCCGATTCCGGATTGTGGCACGGCTTGAGCGGAACCGGTGACGTAACGCTCTCCCTGACGTCCGCGCCGGTGGTGCCGGAAGAGATCATGGAAACCCTGGACGGCACCGTCTCCCTTGAGATCATCGACGGCGCCATCCGGCAGTACAACGCCCTCTCAAAGATCGTGTCGGTCATGAACATCTCCACCTACTTCAGGCTCCGCTTTCCCCAACTCGATACCGATGGATTCCCCTTCGACACGATCACCGGCGACTTCACCATCACCGACGGCGTATCCC
>Ga0180432_10008855_pt1 | contig 12419 bp, 11 predicted proteins | sample SS_ome_10_FD_132414 | JGI IMG/M metagenome (GOLD analysis project Ga0180432, IMG submission 132414) | Hypersaline lake sediment archaeal communities from the Salton Sea, California, USA - SS_1_MS_2 metaG | ecosystem: Environmental > Aquatic > Non-marine Saline and Alkaline > Hypersaline >...
ACTTCGCTAGACAAGGAAACCGTCGCGTTTGAACGGTGGGGAGGACCGCTCCCGTCCCATAGTATGTGGTCGCTCGCCAGAAAGACGCTGGTTATCACGCTGGTGGCGCTGCTCCTCGCCGAAATCTCGGTCTTTGTGATCTACCGTGCGCTCGGCGATACGCGAATCCTCTACCACGCGGTTATCACGCTCGCCGTAACGATGACGGTAGCAGTTCCCATCTCGTTTCACTTCACCAGACACCGGCTCCAGCTCGACAGCGCACATGCGCAGATCGCGCGTTCTGCGATGTACGATCACCTCTCCGGGCTGTTCAATCGCGGCACGTTTGTCGACAACGTCAATGCGACACTTGCCAGGCTGGACGCGGACACCGTCGTGGCGATGCTCTACGTCGATGCCGACCGGTTCAAGGCGCTCAATGACAGGCATGGGCACGCCACCGGCGACGCCGCGATCGAACTTATCGGGCGGGTCATCTGCGAAAATCTCTCGGCGAAGGACACCGCCGGCCGCCTCGGCGGCGAGGAATTTGCGATCTTTCTACGCGATGCGGGCCGGGTAGAGGCAAACGCCGTCGCTGGCCGGATCTCGCGGGCCGTACGGGAGGAAAGCCGGGCGCTGCATCTCCATACGCCGCTGACGGTCTCGATCGGGATCTCCGTCGAGTACGCGTTGCAGGGCTGCGACACGCTGCTTCGCGGCGCCGACTCCGCTCTCTACGAAGCGAAAGACCAGGGCCGCGATCGTGTGGTCGAATGGCAGGCCGCGAAGGCGCGCCGCCGCGCCGCAGCCGCCGCTTGAGGCCGCAGCCGGTGCGGTCTATTCGCTGCGGAAGGGCTTGCCCTGCCGGAAGAGCGCCAGGCTGGCGCGGAGATGCTCAATCAGGGCGTCGTTCATCTCCGTGGAGCTTGCCAGCGCAACGGCGCGTTCCTGCACCCTGATGGCGTCTTCAAACCGACCGACCTCGGCGTAAGCCGCCGCGAGGGTGTCAAGGTAGGGGACGGTCGGGTCGGCAGCGACCGCCTTTTCGGCAAGCCTGACGGCGCGAGGACCGTCGCGCGAGGGCCGTCGACTGGCGCGGGTGCCGTTACTCGCCCTGACGCCGGCTCTTGCCGGTCAGACGTTCCGCGTGGCGGCGCAGGAGTTCGCTGGCGATCAGGAGGGCGGCGGAAACGATCACCAGCAGCGTCGCGACGGCCAGGATGGTCGGGTTGATCTGCTCGCGCAGGCCGGAAAACATCTGCCGCGGAATCGTCCTCTGGTCCGGTCCCGCCAGGAACAGCACCACGATCACCTCGTCGAACGAGGTGACGAACGCGAACAGCGCCCCGGATATGACGCCGGGGTGTATCAGCGGCAGAACCACGTTGAGGAAGACCGCCAGCGGCGGCGCGCCAAGGCCGAGCCCGGCGTTGTAGAGCGAGCGGTCGAAACCGGAGAGCGTCGCCGTCACGGTCACGATCACGAACGGCACGCCGAGCGCTGCATGGGCGATGATGACGCCGAAGTAGGTGCCGACGAGGTTGAACCGTGTGTAGAAGAAGAACATCCCCGCCGCGACGATGATCAGCGGCACGATCATCGGCGACAGCAGGATGGCCGTGACCAGCCGCTTGAACGGCATGTCCGCGCTGGCCAGGCCGATGGCGGCGAGCGTGCCGAGCGTGGTTGCCAGGATGGTAGCCAGGATGCCGATCACGAAACTGTTGCGGATGGCCAGCATCCAGTTCGGGTTTTCCGGGATGGCGGCGTACCAGCGCAGCGAATACGCCTCGGGATCCAGCGCCAGCATGCCCGGCGTGAAGGTGAAGAACGGCTCCACGTTGAAGGACAGCGGTACGATGACCAGGATCGGCGCCATCAGGAACGCCAGCACCAGGAAGGCGACCACCTTCAGACCGATGGAGCCCGCCTTGTCCGCAACGGTGTAGTGTTCGTCCAGGGTGGCCATCAGCTCAGCCTGATCTTGTCGGCGCCGACCATCAGGTCGTAGACCCAGTAGAGCGCAATGACGATGGCGAGCAGAAGCGTGCCGAGCGCGGCCGCGAGCTCCCAGTTGTTCGCCTGTTTCATGTGGCTGGCGATGATGTTGGAGATCATCTGGCCGTCGGTGCCACCCATCAGCGCTGGGGTGATGTAGTAGCCGACCGCGATGACGAAAACGAGCAGGCAGCCGGCCGAAAGACCGGGCAGGGTCATCGGGAAGTAGACGTCGAAGAACGCCTTCAGACGCGGTGCGCCCAGCGAAACGGCAGCACGCATGAAGCTGGGGTCGATGCCACGCATCACCGCATAGAGCGGCAGCACCATGAAGGGCAGGAGGATGTGCACCATCGACACGATGGTCGCGAACTCGGTGTACATCATCTCGAGCGGGTCGCCGATGATGCCGAGCGCCATCAGCACGGTGTTCACCACGCCGTTGGTCTGCAACAGCGCGATCCAGGCCGTGGTCCGAACCAGGAACGACGTCCAGAACGGCAGAAGCACCAGCACCATCAGGATGTTGGCCTGCCCGGGCGAGACGTTCGCCATGTAGTAGGCGAGGGGATAGCCGAGCAGGAACGTGAAGACGGATATCACCAGCGCCATGCGCAGTGTCTTGAGGAACAGCGGAATGTAGACCCGTACGTCCTCGCGCGGACGGATCGACCCGTCGTCCCGCCGCTCCAGGTCCAGGGACGTCAGGAAATAGACGTCGTGGAAGGCGCGGCCGGTTGTGCGCACCGCCGTCCAGATGGCGGGATCCGCCCAGGAGTCGTTCGCTTCGATCAGGAGGGCGGCCCCGTTGGCAGCGAGGTCCGCATCGTCGGCGCGGCGGAGCGCGCGCGCGGTGGATTTCACCGTGCTGGCGGCGGCCGGCAGCGCACGGTTCAGTTCCTCCGCAAGCTTGCCCGACGTGCGCTCATTGGCGAGGCGCTTGATATCGATCGCCATCGAGGTCAGCACGGCGTCGTCCGGCATACCTTCGCCGTCCCACGTCGTCAGCGCTTCCAGCGTGGCAGGGATCAGCTTCACGACGGTGTCGTTGTAGACGCTGCGGTAGAGCATCGAGCCGATGGGCGCGATGAACGCAAACGCGACGAAGGCCAGCAGCGGCGTGACCAGGCCGAAAGCAACCCAGCGTCGTCGCGCCGACTCATTGCGTGCGTGCGCAATCTCGTCGCGGGTCGGCCGGGCGCCCCGTTCGACGTCGGATATGGCTGATGCGGTCATGGCGGTGCGGCGGACATGGATCCGGGGTGTCGAGGCGGCCAGCTTGTCGCCGCCTCAACGCTGTCGTGGTGCCGCTACTGCTGCAGCAGCCATTCGTTGAACTGTTCGCCGAGCGTCTCGCCGTAGTCGGCCCAGAAGATGCCGTCGGCCTTGATGCCCTCGTCAATGTGGGCAGTCGGAAGGTCGTTGGCGACGTCCGGATCGATCAGCGATCCACTTGAGCGACGGGTCGGGCCGTAGGCCACGTCCTGCATCCCGGCGACGGCTTCGGTGCTCGTGGCGAAGTTCACGAATTCGGTGGCGAGCTCGAGCTTGTCGGTGCCGGCGACGATCGACCAGACGTCCAGATCGTAGATCATGCTGTCCCAGACCATGGAGAACGGTGCGCCGTCGTCCTTGATCGCGCTGAACATGCGGCCGTTCGGCGCCTGCGCCAGAATCGCGCCGCCGTCGTTGAGAAGCTGCGGCGCCTGCGACCAGGAATCGTACCAGACGATATCGTCGGCGATGCTCGAGAGCTTGGCGAACGCGCGCTTCTGGCCTTCCTCGGTGGCCAGCACCTCGTAGACATCGTCCGCGGCAACACCGTCGGCCATGAGGGCCCACTCGAGGTTCACCTGCGGGCGCCGGCGCATCGCGCGCTTGCCCGGGATCTTCGCGGTGTCGAAGAAGTCGGCGATCGTCTCCGGTACCACGTCACCGATCGTCTCGGTGTTGTAGGCATAGACCATGCCCCAGAACATGATGCCGACGCCGCAGTCGTTCTCCAGCGCCTGCGGGAAGAAGTCCTCGTCGGCCGGCGTGCCGTCGGCGCCGGGGGGGAGCTGATCGAAGTCGATGTACTCGACCAGACCCTCGGAACACGCGCGTTCGAGATCGATCACCTCGAAGTCGACCACGTCCCACTGCACGTTGCCGGCCTCGACCTGCGCCTTCACTTCGGCAATGCCGCCGGAATAGTCCTCGAAGAGGACCGTGTGGCCGGTCGCCTCCTCGAACGGCTTGATCATGTGTTCGTATTGCGCCGCACCGTAGGCGCCGCCGAACGAGACCACCGTCAGCTCGTCGGCCGCCGCGGGGGCTGCCACGGCGAACGCAAGCGCGGCGCCGGTCATCAACTTCGCAAGCTTCGTCATTGTCGTGCTCCTGGGTTGGACTGCATGAAGTGGTTCAGGCGGTGTCAAGCGGCCTGAAAGCGAAGCAGTCGTGCGACTGCCACGCCAGGGTCGTGGTCTCGCCGATCGTGAAGGTCGGGGCGTTCTGATCGTTCAGGGTCTTCACCACGATTTCCGAACCGTCGGCGAGATGGAAATAGTAGCGGATGAAGTCACCGACGTAATGACGCACGTTGAACGTGGCGGGCACGGCGTTGTCACAGGTACCGTCGGGCGGGTCGATGAACAGTTTCTCCGGACGCACCGCGACACTGCACGCCGCCCGGTCGCACGCCGCGTCGGCCGCGCGTGCCCGCACCGTGGCGTCGCCCGCTATGGTGACGGTCAGCCTGTCCTCGTCCGCAGGGCCGTTCAGCCGTCCCGGAATGAAGTTGTTCTCGCCGATGAACCCGGCAACGAACGCGTTGGCCGGCTCTTCGTAGAGCACGTTCGGCGCCGCGCATTGCTGCACCACACCTTCGTTGAACACGGCGATCCGGTCCGACATCGTCAGCGCTTCGGACTGGTCGTGGGTCACGTAGACGACGGTGAAGCCGAGCTTGCGGTGGAGGCGCGTGATTTCCACCTCCATCTGCTCGCGCAGCTTCTTGTCCAGCGCGCCGAGCGGTTCGTCCATCAGCACCAGCGACGGCTCAAAGATGAGCGCGCGCGCCAGTGCGATGCGCTGGCGCTGGCCACCCGAGAGCTGGGCCGGATAGCGTTCCGCAAAGCCGGACAGCTCGACAAGGGAAAGGTACTCCTTGACGCGGCTGTCGATCGTCGCCTTGTCCATCCTGCGTGCCTTCAGCGGGTATGCAAGATTCTGCGCCACGCTCATGTGCGGAAACAGCGCGTAGTTCTGGAACACCATTCCGATGTTGCGACGATAGGGCGGGGTGCGGGTCAACGGGACGCCATCAATGGCGATCTCGCCGCTCGTCACGCTTTCAAAGCCGGCGAGCATCATCAGCATGGTGGTCTTGCCGGAGCCCGAGGGCCCCAGCAGGGTGATGAACTCGCCGCGTGCGACCTCCAGACTGAAGCCCTTCACGACCAGCACTTCCTGATCGTAGCTCTTCCGGACGTTGCTGAATCGGAGATAGCCGGCTCCGTCCGCCGGACGCGCTTCGTTGTCCCGCGATGCCTGCCGCCTTGCACCCACGCCAGCATTCCCCTCGTACCGATCCCGAACGCCTTATGAGACACGCGCCGGAGTGGGACGCAAGGGGCTTCTTCATCCGCAGAGCCGGTCTTGGCGAATTGTAGGTGTGAGGAGCCGCAGCCGTTTCCGCGTGCTATTCTGACGGTGGATTTTCGTTGTCGCGGTTCTTTCGGAATAGGGAAAACCGCCATGCTCGACGCTGTCTATGTCGGTGCGGCCCATTCAGGTGCCGGCGCCTGTCGGGTTCAGTGCAAGGCCCGGTTTCTTGCCGTTTCCGGTGAGGAACCGGCCGTGGTGTTTCTTTACGCGATCGCCGGCTTCGATCCGGTGTTCATGGCGTAGTCCAGTCGACGCCTGCTGTTTGGTTGCCAGCCAGGGATGAACAGATATGAAAAAACTTGTGAACATCGCGGCAGCGGCGGGCCTCTCACTGGTCCTCGCCGGCTGCTACACGGCCGAAGACAGCGTCATCGATCAGGGGGTGACGCCGTATGAAACCATCACCTTCACGGCCGACGGCGACGACGACCCCAGCGTGCTGACGCGCTCAGGCGATGGTTATGTGACGCAGCAGGAGGATGTGACCCTCACCATGCGTTTCGCCGAAATTGGCACCGACATCTACGTGGTCGAGACCACCGGAAGCGATGGGGACCAGGTCATGCGTCTCTACGGCGGCGTGCGCCTCTTTCCCGAAGCGGGCAGGGCCGAAGCGTATCGCATGATGGCCGACGAGGCAGATGCGGGGCCTGGTCTGAGGCCCTGCGGTGACGACGGGCTCTGCATCGACGACCTGGATGCCTTTGCGCGCCTGATCCTCGCAGATATCGCGGCCGGGGCCGACCCCATGGAGGTCTACGACGTCACTCTGGATTAGCGTGCGATCCGAAGAGCCGGAAACGGTTCTCGGAAACGGATCGCGCCCTAACCCACGCTGTCCCGGTTCGTGTTCGGGATCAGCACTGCGGCCAGGAAGGGCAGAACCAGCAGGCGGAACACGTGATGGGCTGCCACGAACGTCGGGTCGAGCCCGAGTGCGACCGACATCGCCGCCGAAACCTCCAACCCGCCCGGTACAAAGGCCACCAGCATGGTCGCCAGCGGAAGGCCGAGCAGAATGCTCGCGATGGCGGCCATACCGAGACCGCTGGCAAGGGCGGTGGTGGTGAACGCGACACCGGCGAGCACGTGCCGACCGGCCTCAGCCAACCGGACGCCCGAGAAGCGGGTGCCGATCAGCGTACCGAGGGTGACGAACGCCGGCCACTGCAGCAGCGCCGGCATCTCGCCCACCGCAAGCCCGCTCAGCCGGATGGCGATGCCGCTCAGCATGCTGCCGATCAGCAGGGGCGCGGCGACGTTGATCCGCTTCAGACCCAGCCCCGCGGCGACGGCTGACGCAACGCCCAACGCCAGGACAGGCCACGCAATGGCCGCTACGCTGGTCGGTTCGTCCGCCGCCTGCGGCAACCCCGAGAATGTTACGGTGAGCGGCACGAGAAACAGCAGAAGGGTCACCCTCACGCTGTGAATCAGGCTCACGGCGGGAACATTGCAGTTGGTCACCATCGACAGGCCGACGGCGTAGCTCAGGTGGCCGGGCATGGAGGCGGTAGCCGCCGTGGTACGGTCATAGCCCCAGCCGAGCCGCAGCACGGTTCTTCCCGCCAGCATCGTGACGACGATGGACAGGGTCAGGAGGGCAAAGCTCACGGGCCAGCGCACGACGCTCGCCACCGCCTCCTGGGTCGCCGTCAGGCCGATGGTGAGGCCGATGATCACGAGCGCGGCGTCTCGGGCCACGCTCGGCAGGTTCAACTGCATGCCCGCAAGCACCGCGGCAATGGTCGCGAGCGCCGGGCCCATGAGGAGGGGGGCGGGCAGGTGCAGCAGCGAGGCTGCCACCGCGCCTGCGGCGCCGATGGAGAGTGCGCGCAGCGCGGCTATGGCGTGTGAACGATCCAACGTCAGGTGATCCGGTCAGGGCCCGGGCGGGCCCACGGCGTGATCACAACAGATTACGGACTAACGGCCCCGCACCGCAAGCCGGCGGGCGATGATGTGCTGCCGCCGGCGATCGATCGGGAAGTTCCAGACAAGCCCGATCGCGCCGAGCTTCAGAAGAACCGGCAGGCCGCCGTAGACCGCGACAAGCCAGAGGCGGCCAGATTCCGAGACCGCCTCGACATCGAAACCGCCGACCGAGATCAGCGGCAGAGCTATACCGGCGCTGGCGGCCAGAGCGATCTTGGTTCCCATCGACCACAGCGCGAACTGCAGGCCGACACGGTTCCTGCCATGTTTCAACCGATCGTAGTCGACCACATCGGCCTGAAGGGCGGGGGGCAACGCGAGGTCGGCGCCGAGGGCGGCGCCGGTCACGATGCTGATCGCCAGATAAGCCGTGAATGCGCCGGGCTCCAGGAACGGGACGCAGGCAAACGCGATGCAGGCGGCCAGCATCGCCGCGCTCCACGTTCCATGCTTGGTCCAGCCGGCGCTGAGGGCGCGCCATCCGGGTATCGCCACCACGGCGGAGAGAAAATAAACCAGGATGTAGAGTGGGCGTTGCGGCGCGGGCAGGCCAAGCCCGTGCTCCAGGTAGAGCAGATAGAGTGCGGCAGGAATGCCGTTGGCGAGTCCGTTCACGAACCAGGCCGCCAGCAACCTGACGAAAGGCCCGTTCCGCGCCAGCGACAGGAGGGAGCCGGGCTTCACACGGCGACCGATGGCGTCGATCGCGGGTTCCCGGACGACCATGAACAGGATCGACAGGGCGACGGCTCCCGCCGCAATTGCTGTCCACGCGGTCAATGCCGTCGCATCGGTCCCGGTCAGGCCGATTGCGGCAGCCAGGGCCGCCAGTGCGCTCGCCCCGATCACGCCCAGAAGCGTCGCCGCCTCGCGCCAGGAGGTTACGCGGGTACGCTGGTCGTAGTCCGGCGACAGGTCTGCGCCCCACGCCGTGTACGGCACCTGGACCATTGTCCAGCCGCTGTAGAGGACGATGGACCATCCCAGGAGGTGGAGCGCCCCGGCCTCCGGCGGAGGCACCAGAAGCTGGACCATCCCGATCGCCGCAATGAAACCTCCCGCCGCGATCCACGGTTTTCGCCGGGTGCCGCGAAAGGCGAAACGATCGCTTGCCCAGCCGACCAGCGGGTCTGTCAGCGAATCGAAGAGGCGGGAGGCGAACAGCAGGAGCCCCGTCATCGCCAGCCCGACGCTTCGGTCGACGCCGTAGAGCACCGGAACCTGGATGAGTACCGGAATCGTCGGGAACGCCATGACGAAGGCGGGTGCCGCATAGGCGGCGAGTATGGCGACGGGAATGGGGCGGGACATCTCGGCCGGCTCGTTGATGACCACCTGTTACGATAGCCGGTCGTCGTCGGATCGGCCGCCGCCCCATTATCCATACGGCTCCGAAGCGGTCTTCGAGGTCAGTCGGGAAGGTCGCTGTCGTCGAGAGCGCGGTGAGCCGCGCCCTCCAGGTCCTCGTACTGGCCGCTCTTCAGCGTCCACAGGAAGGCCATCAGCCCGACGAAACCGAGGGCGAGCGCCATGGGAACGAGCACGACGAGGATGGTCATGAGACCGCCGCCGGCGCAGTCGCGCGCGCTTCGGGTGCTTTCGGGTTGAGACGCCCGGAGGGCAGGGCACGCAGCGCATTGGCCGTGACAATCAGCGACGATGCCGACATCGCAAGCGCCGCAATGAGCGGCGTGACGTAGCCGAGCACGGCGACGGGGATGGCGACGGCGTTGTAAGTCGCCGCGAAGGCCAGGTTCTGGCCCATCAGCCGCCGTGCCTTGACGGCAATGTCGATCGAGGCGGCGGCGGGCGCGAGAGATGCGCCCAGAAACACGGCATCGGCCTGGGCACGGGCCATGTCGACGGCAGATGAGGGCGAGATCGAGACGCTTGCGGCAGCGAGCGCCGGGGCGTCGTTCAGCCCGTCGCCCACCATCAGCACGCGCTTTCCCCGAGCGCCCAGCGCTTCGATCCGCGCGATCTTCCCGGCGGGGTCGAGGCCGCCGGCGAAGTCGTCGATGCCGAGTTGACGGGCGACGGCTGCCACGGCGCCGGGGCGATCCCCCGAGAGGATCGCGATGGCGATGCCGCGGGCTCTCAGGCGGTGGATGGCCTCCCGTGCGCCTGGGCGCAGGCGCTGCTCGATGCGGAAGACATGTGCGGTCGCGCCTTCCCGATAGACGAGAACGGACACCTCATCGTCATCGCCGATCGTATCGTCGAGGCCGCAGAACGCAGGGCTTCCCAGCCGGCAGGCGATGCCGTCGATCGTCGCTTCCACGCCTGCGCCCCGCATCTCGCTGACCGCAGGGGCGGCACCTTCGGCATGAAGTGCCAGCGCCGCGGCAAGCGGGTGCCGGCTGCCGGCAGCGAGCCGGGCGGCACGTTCGAGCACATCGGGAGCGATGCCGGCGGTGTCGATGTGACCGGTCTCGGGCAGCGTCAGCGTTCCGGTCTTGTCGAAGACGGCGGTGTCGATTTCGGCGAGACGCTCCACCGCCCCGCCGCCGTTCAGGAAGACGCCTGCGCGGAAGAACGCACCCGCCGCCGCCACCTGGACGGCGGGGATCGCGAGCGCCAGCGCGCACGGACACGTGATGATGAGCACGGTCGTGGCCACCACCACCGCCTGCTCCAGGCCCGCGCCGGACAGGAACCAGCCAACCCCGGCCAGCAGCGCAGTGGTATGGACCACCGGCGCGTAAAGCCGGGCGGCCCTGTCGGCGAGGTCGAGCCGCCGCGAGCGGGCTTCGGTTGCCCTGTCGAGCAGGCCCTGCACGGTATCGATCAGCGTCTCGCCGACCGGTGCCAGAACCTCGATATCGAGGGTGGCGTCGAGACTGACCGCGCCGGCGTAGACGGCCGATCCGGCATGCGCGCGCACCGGCATGGTCTCGCCCGTGACATTGCTCTGGTCGATGGAAGCGCTGCCGTGTGTGACGACACCGTCGACCGGCACGCGGTCGCCGGGCTTCAGCCGAATGCGATCGCCGGGGCCGAGGAGGGCAGGCGCCACCTCCTCGAGTGTCCCGTCGTCGCGGATACGGTCGGCGGTTCCGCTGCGGAACGAGGCAAGATTGCCCGCAAGCGCCCGGGTCCGCCGCCGCATCGCCTGCTCCAGAACCCTGCCGCCGAGCAGAAAGAAGAGCAGCATGATCGCGCTCTCGTAGTAGGCGTGGTCGGATGAGATGGCGGTCTGGTAGAGCGACAATCCGAGTGCCATGAGAACGCCGATCGTGATCGGCACGTCCATGTTGAGGCGTCCAGCGCGCAACGCGCGAACGGCGCTTTCGTAGAAGGGGCGCCCGGCGATCGCGGCGGCGGGAAAGGCGATCGCGGCCGATATCCAGTGGAACAGATCGCGCGTCTCCGGCGTGATGTCGGACGCGTTGCCCGCCCAGACCGAGACCGAGAGCAGCATGATGTTCATGGCGGCAAACCCGGCGACGGCGAGCGCTACGAGCAACCGCTTCATGTCGCGGTCAGCGGCGGCGTCGGCCGCGCGCGCCTCGAACGGTGTCGCCACATAGCCAATCGCCGACAGCGCCGGTGCGATCGTCTCGGGGGCAACGGCCGAGGCCGAGCCTTCCACCGCGACGCGGTTCAGCGTGTAGTTGACGCGGGCGGAGGCGATGCCGGGCAGAGCCTCGAGAGCGTTCTCGATACGCCTTATGCAGCCGGCGCAGTGCAGCCCTTCCACGGCATAGACGGCGCGGACGCGACGGTCGCCGGCGACCGGCTCGAGCCGCGGCGCTACGGCTTCGGCCGGCGGGCAGCAGGCGCTCATCTGAGGGTAACGCGGTTGCGCGAGCGGTAGAGGACCTCGCCGTCCTGGCTGAAGGCGAGACGAAGGCTCCAGACGCCGTCCGGAACATCGGCGTCGCCCTCGTAGCGACCGGGTGCTGTCTCGAAGAGGATGACCTGCCGGTCCTGGCGTTCGTCGGCAGGGTGCGCGAAGGTCGCCTCCGCAGCCAGGCCTGCCACGCTGTTCCCGGTTGCGTCGGTGGCATCCACGGACACGATCCGTTGCGCCGCGTTGCCGGCAAGCTCGGCGTTGACGGTCCAGCCGAGCCCGCGTTGGGCGGCGGCCCGCTCCATTTCGTCGGTGAACTCGAGACCGGCCTTGTACGAACTCGATGTCTCGACGCCGCCGAAGGTGGACAACGCAGCCCACACCATCACGACGTTCACCACCATGACCGCCCCGAAGAAGGCGAGGAGGCTGCCGAGGACGTGCCAGCCGGTGATGCGGAAGCCCTGATCGGATGTCGTGTGGTTCAAGCTCATCGCGAAGCTCCCGGAGAACGGAAAAGGTCGGTGCGGGTGGCCGTCGTCCCGTTGGAGAGGTCTGTCACAGAGAACGTGAGATCGGTCATCTCCGGGCCGGGAACCTCGGTGCTTGTGACGGTCGCCCGGAATTCTCGGGTACGGTCGCGCTGCACGTCGACGATTGGTGTCCCGGCTTCATCCACCACGGCTCCGACAACCTGCAGCGTTGCGCCGGGGAGGCCCGAAACCTCGATCGCGAAGGAACGCGCCTCGGTCTGCTTGTTGAGGATGCGCAGGGTGAAGGCGTTGCGCACGCCGCCGTCGGACAGGATCACGAACGGCGGATTGCGGTCGTGGATGACATTGAGCGAAAGGAAGTCGCGCGTGGCGAGCGTGAACAGCATGATGCCGCCCACCAGCAGGATGACCGCTGCGTACAGCATGGTGCGCGGCCGGGCGATCCGGGTCTGCGTCGGTTCCCCTTTCATCCGGCGCTCGATGTTGAGGTCGGTATCGTAGGCAATGAGCCGGGTCGGCCGGTCGAGCTTCTCCATGATGTTGTCGCAGGCGTCGATGCACAG
>Ga0180432_10008857_pt1 | contig 12418 bp, 10 predicted proteins | sample SS_ome_10_FD_132414 | JGI IMG/M metagenome (GOLD analysis project Ga0180432, IMG submission 132414) | Hypersaline lake sediment archaeal communities from the Salton Sea, California, USA - SS_1_MS_2 metaG | ecosystem: Environmental > Aquatic > Non-marine Saline and Alkaline > Hypersaline >...
CAGTCGATTGCCGGCGTGGGGCAGGCAAAGGCGTGCCAACTGGCCGCGGCGTTTGAGCTGGCCCGGCGACACCTGACAAGTGAGAAGACCGTCATCCGCGAGGCGAAGGACGTTCTACCCTACGTGCAAGGGATTCGCGGCAAGAAACAGGAGCACTTCGTGTGCGTGTCGCTGAACGGGGCCAACGAGGTGATCGAGTGCCGCGTGGTCACCGTCGGCCTTGTCAACACCAACCAGGTGCATCCACGGGAGGTTTTCGCCGACCCGATCACCGACCGGGCGGCATCGGTTGTCGTCGCCCACAATCACCCCTCCGGGGTGCTGAAAGCAAGCCCCGAGGACATCGCCCTCACCACGCGGATGGTGAAGGCGGGTGAGCTACTGGGAATTCACGTACTCGATCACCTCATCGTCACCCAGAAGGGGTATCTCTCTCTGAAAGATGAGGGCCATCTCTGATCCCGAGGCTTCTGGTCAAAGTCGCCGCGGAGGGTCAGTCCGTCGCCTCGGTGATGACAACCGATTCCTTCAGTCGCGTCGCCAAAAGCAGGCCTGCAACCATCAGTCCGATGAGGATCAACAGAGAGGTGGTCATCGATCCTGTGGTCGTGGACTTGAGCGCATCCATCCCGATGATGAACGCGATGCCGGAGATCTGACCCATCATCAGCAACAGCCCGTTGGAGGTGCCCTCGGGGGTGGGGTAGGTGATCTCGGCGCCATACTGGAAGCCAATCGGACCCGAGCTGAGCAGGAAGAAACCCAGCACAAATGCCGATGCGAGCAGCAGACCGTAGCTCGGAGCAAACGTGACCCCGACCAAGCCGGGTATCGCGCCGGCAAGGGCAAGGAGAATGTACGGGACACGCCTGCGTGCGCGATCCGAAAGAGGGGGGATGACGATCGCGCCGACGATCCCACCGAGGACCATCAGCCCGCCGGTCAGTCCGGCTTGGCCGATGGTGAAGCCGCGCGGCCGGAGGATGTCCTCGATCCAGGTGGTGACGGCGTTGAACACGCCCAGGCCGATGAAAAACAGAACCAGCAGTAGAATGAACTCTCTCTTGCCCCAGATTCGCTTGAAGCCGTCGAGAACGAGCGCCCTTGCTTCCTCTCCCACCGGCGTCGGCGGGCGTTCCTTGGCGAGGATGAGGAACGCAACGGCGGCGACGGCTGAGACGATCCCGTAGATGAGAAGCGCGGTTTTGATGCTGGATGCAAGCACAAGTTGAGGGGTGGCCGCCAGACCGACGATGATCCCGCCGTAGATGGCCAGGGAGCCCAGCCCGGTGGCGGTCGCACGCTCGCGCAACGGGAACCACCGTCCCGCCACCTTGGTCAGTGCGTTTAGGACAAACGGCTGGCCGACCGCGATGCCGATCTGGGTGATGAGGACCCCGGTATAGTCAGCGGCAACAAGGCCCCGCAGCAGGCCAAACACGCCGGTCAAGACGGCACCGATTCCCACTCCAACGCGGATTCCGTAGGTGTCGATGATCCACGAGGCGGGAATCGATACGAGGATGAACACGACCATGAAACTCATCGACAGAAGGCCGATGGCGAGGTCGTCGACCCCGTAGTAGTTCGCTGCGTCTCCGGTGATCGGGGCGAAGGTGATCCACAAAAGCTGGTTGACCGCGATGACGAGCATGAACCCGATGAGCATGATCCAACGATACCCGTAGACCTTGAATTGGGACTGTTCCATCAGTGATGACCTCCTGTCGGATTCTTCTGTGACCGGTTCATGTGAAGGATCGTAGGGATCACGGGTCCCTCCGTCAACAGGAGCCGGGAGAGGCCTCTGTCGAAACACGGTGTCGTTTCGCTTGCCGCGTGTCGGTGACGGGAGTTTCAGGCAGGAGTTGACAGTACGCGGCAGGCAGGCTAGGGTTTGCAGGCCAGGCAAGTGTTTTTATGACCGTCTAGACAAGGGGGGCGCGATGGAAAAGAAGCGCGCTAGGTGCTGGGTGATCGTCGGAATGATCGGAGTGTTGTCTGCACTGATCTGCCTTGTTGGCGGAGCCGAGGCAGTCCCGATCCAGTGGTCGGCGGCGGCAGCACTGCCACTGCCACGACACTCGGGAGCAACGGCGGTGGTGAACGGCCTGATCTACACCATCGGCGGGATCGAATACGGCAACTCGATGACGGTCTACGGTCAGAAATACGACGTGACGACCGGCGCGGTGGTCGAGGCGTACGATCCGGCGACGGACACGTGGACAAAAAAGGCACCGCTTCCCTACCCGATCAATCTGATGACGAGAAAGGCGGAGGGGCGGCAGTGGCTCGCTGCCGCAGCTTACGATGGGAAGATCTACACGTTCGGCGGGGCCAACATCTACGGCGAGGTTCGGGACACGATCGACGTCTACAACATCGCCACCGATACGTGGACAGCAGGTATCGCCCGCCTGCCGCAGCCGACGGTCGGCCTGGCGGCGACTGCCTTCGGGGAGAGGATCTACCTCTTCGGTGGGAGCACGAGCACGGACATGTTCGCAGCACAGAATTATCTCGATACGTGCTACGTCTTCGACCCGAAGACGGGTGACATCTTCGAGATCGCGCCGATGCCGACCCCTCGGTTCAACACGTCGGCGATGCCGTACAACGACGGGATCCTCGTGCTGGGCGGCATCTCCTCCCGCGGGTCGACGAGCGCCCAGTGGTACGATCCCGCGACCGACTCGTGGACGAATCTTGAGCCGGTCTACTGGGAGCGCCGCTTCTGGGGCGCGACGACGGTGGGAGAACGGGTCTTTCTGATCGGAGGCCGCGACGAGCACGCCGAATCATCGCTCACGGTCGACGTGTACTTGAGCGAGCACGAGGCGTGGGTGGCGGGCACGCCAATGGGTGTCGCACGCGAAGACGCGTTCGTCGCCTCTGTGGACGGCGTCCTATACGTGTTCGGCGGGCTGAACCACGATCAAACCCCGTTCGCCGACGGGGAGCGCGGCGTTGCGAATCTCGCCGAGATCGCCTACGCCCCGCAGGAGCCGGAGCCCCCGCAGATCGTCATCGATTGGGAGGAGCACACGCCGATGCCGACCCCACGCTACTACGGTGCAACGGCAGTGGTCGACAACATTATCTATACGATCGGCGGGCTGGAGGAGCGTGACCCGATCGGCCTCGTGGTGGAGGCGTACGATCCTGTCAGCAACACGTGGACGACGAAGGCTCCGCTTCCCGAGGGTCGGTTCAACGTTGCCGCGGCCGCGTTCGACGGGGTGATCTATCTGTTCGGCGGGGCGGACGTCGACGGCAACGTCGTCGACACGGTCGACCGCTACGATCCGGCGACCGACACGTGGGAGAAAGCGATCACCCGTCTGCCTCAACCGACGGCGGGAATCGCGGTGGCGACGTACGAGGATCGGATCTATCTGTTCGGCGGCAGTCGCAGCTCGCAGATGTTCGTGCCGGCGGAGAACTATTACGACGCTGCGTACGCCTTCGATCCGGATACCCTCTCGTTTGAGGCCCTGCCAGCGATGCCGGTCGCCCGCAACATGGCGACCGGGGGAGTGATCGATGATGAGATCTTCGTGATCGGCGGGATGAAGTCACCGGGGGCGACGGCGAATCAGTGCTATCGTCCGAAACAGGCTCCCACCACTGCACAACGATGGGTGCTGCGTGCCGAGATGCCGCTGCCGCACGGCGGACACGTCGGGGTGACGATTCGCACGCTGAGAACGAGCGCGATCTTCGTCCTCGGCGGCGCCAACACGGCGGACATCTACACCTACGTCTACCCCGGCGACTACTGGGTCAAGACCAAGTCGCTGCCCGCGCCGCGCAATATGGCGTTCGTCGCCCTGGCCAAGGCCTCGCCGGAGAGCATCTACTTGATGGGCGGGGCCGACCACACCGGAACCGTCGTCGGGACGGTTTTCAAGGGGACGATCGACGAGGAGACGCTCCCCTAGACCTGTTTAGGGGACGGGGGTAAGCTCGCTATCGAAGTACTTGGTCTCGCTCCACACGGCGTTTGGCATGACATCGAAGGGCTGAACCCCTGCCAGATCGCCGCTCGATTCGCCGCCGCTGTCGTCCGTGTCAATGAAAAAATCGAGGAAGTAGCGGCGGTTGGTGTCGATTTGCTCAAGTGTGGTCAGCCTGGCCCACGCCTGGTTGGCCGTATTGGGATAGCTCTCGAGGGCTGCGGAGACGGTCTCGATCAGCGCTCCGCCGACGTCGTCGAGCACGTCGGCATAGACAGTCTTGCCGTTGTAGACACGCGTGTCGATCACCAGGGCGAACGTCACCCGCTGCTTGCCCGCCGAGACAAGCGTTCCCATCTGGCACGAACACAGAACCAGAAGTCCCCCCACGACGCCGACAATCGCGATCATCCGTGTACGTCTCATCGTTCACCTCCATCCAACCGCAACTCATAAGCCCAGACACATCGCTTGTGCCGGAACCGAAGCGATGGCACAATGAGGGTAGCCTGCGAACGCGAAGGAGGACAAATGGACGCAACCGAGACGCTACTGTCGAGACGCAGCATCCGCAAGTATACAACAGAGCCGGTTTCGGACGAGGCGATCAAGTCGCTGCTTAAAGCGGCGATGGCCGCTCCGTCGGCGGGAAACCAGCAGCCGTGGCACTTCGTCGTGATCCGCGACCGCGCGATCCTCGATGAGATCCCCAAGCGGCATCCCTACGCTCAGATGGTGAAGGATGCGCCGGTGGCGATTGTCGTGTGCGGGGACGCACGGTCGGTGAAGTACAAGGACTACTGGCCGCAGGACTGCGCCGCGGCCAGCGAGAATCTCCTCCTCGCCGCGCACGCAAACAACCTCGGTGCAGTGTGGTGCGGCGTGTACCCCAACGAAGATCGGGTGCACCCGTTCCGGGAACTTCTGGGCATCCCCGACGGCGTCTTCCCGTTCGCCCTGATCGCCCTCGGACACCCGGACGAGGAGAAGCCGCCCGGCGAGCGCTTCGACGCTTCCCGCGTGCACGCCAATCGGTGGACGTAGGCGCACTGGTGGAATGTCAGTTGTTCGCCTGAGAACGGCGTTTCACTGATGTTTGCATTCCTCATTGGCTGAGAGCTTCAGTCAACGGGTTAGACGTGGTTTGATGACACTTGCACTCTGGTGACGGATCCGTATAATGTCAGTTCACAGCTTTTCACAAGTAGGGCCAGCCCGTCGGTTCGGGTTGGAAGGTGAGTTTGAGGCAGTACGCGAAGGAGGCGCGACCGATGAGAGAAGACGACTCCCCAGGTGGAAGCGTGCGGCCACGCCTCGGACAAACTTGCACCTGAACCCTGTCCTGAAGTGGTCAATCTCTAACAGACGATAGAGCAGGCACGGCTTTCCATCCACTGAATCAAAGAGGAGAGATCCGGCTGCCGTTTTACTCTCCCCGACGTCACAACGGCGCGGCAAACGTTCTGCAGACACTGGCCTATCGACCCAAGTATTCAACATCGGCCGCTCACGCGGAGAATCCAGAAGACAGTATTGACCCGTGTCTTATGACGTCACGGCACGGACAAGAGACCGTCTTGTCGGGCAGGGTCTATTGAGTAGTCGGTATGGATCGGGAGCGATCAGCGCTCCTCAACCGGTTAGAGCAACAGAGCGAACGGGAAAGACGTCCTTTGACGCTTCCCACCGGGGCCGCACGCCCGTGCGGGGTGATGAGGAGGTACAACTATGACAGACACTTCACAAGGTTGGTGGAAACGACGAGGCCGCCTGTGGCACTAGGAGGCCGGCGACCTCGCAGGTGAAGACGCGGCAGCGTCCTCGACCGTGGTAGCTTGTAAGGAGATAGACGATGCTCACCCTATACGAAACAGAGCGACTGCCGCAACTCAGACAGAAGGAGTTGCTGGCGGAGTCGGAGTACCGTCGTAGATACAAACGTGCGGTCCAACAAAAGCGCGCACGCAAGCATCTGTGCCGTGCGATTCGGCAAGCACTCAAAGCCGGTATGGATAAGAAACTCTTGACCACTCAGTTTAATCTGTTGCTGAGTGAAGGCCATAAAAATTAGGCAAAACACCTATGTTGGGAGGGTCATATACCTCGGTATGCGTACCCTCCCAGCTTTTTGAAAGCTGGAACGTGATCGCCACGGAACCGAACTTAATTCTTCCCAATCAGGCGGCTAATCAGCGGCGAAGCCTAAAGAATCACTTCTTTTTCTCTTCCTTGTCGAGAAACTGAAGGATCGCCTCCACAACGAGGTAGTTGATGGAGCGGTCGCGCTTCTTGCTCAAACGCATCAGGCGCTCGACCGGCTTCTTCTCTTCCGCCTTCTTGGGAATGTAGATAGAGAACGTAGGTCGGACCTTCTTGTCGGCCATGTGATTCACCCCCTCATTACTAAGTAGTAAATTTACTTTACCACATTTAAGAGAAAATGCGAAGTGCCGCACATGGGCCAATCCTGGCAGAACTGGTTTGATGTACAAAGCGGATAGCACGAACCTGGCAGGTCATGTGGCACGCACTTGCTCATAAATCCCCGCAACTGGAGCAAACCGCTCTGTTTCTTTAGAATAGTCAGGCAAGGAATCTCGTACAGGCGTTCACAGATTACTGAGGGCTCAATGACTGTAGAATGGAGGTAGCATGACTAAAGGAGGCGCGCGACGCATCACCGCGGAGGATCTTTATCGGTTTCAACTGATCTCAGAACCACAGATTTCTCCGGATGGAAAGATCGCCGTCTTTTGCCAACACCGGGTGGAGCAAGAAAAGGAGAAGAAGTACGCCAATCTGTGGGTTGTATCAACCGAAGGCGGCAAGGCCCACCAGTTTACTCATGGAGATCAGGCGGACACGCGACCGCGCTTCTGCCCAGACGGAACTCAGATAGCGTTTCTGTCCAACCGTACGGACGAAAAACAGCCCCAGATCTATCTGGTTCCCGTTCACGGCGGGGAGGCGCGGCGACTGACCGATCTTGAAGGTACGATCGAAGCATTCGAATGGTCACCCGAGGGCAAGCATCTCCTGCTGCAGTTTCGCGCAAAGGATCCCGAGGAGATCGATCGGGAGAAGGATGAAAAAAGGAAGGAGCTGGGCGTTGTCTGTCGCCACATCACCCGCGTCTTCTTCAAAGAGGATGCCGTGGGCTTCCTGCCCGCGGCACGCTGGCACTTGCTAATGATCGATGTCTGCACGGGAAAGACAACGCAACTCACTGACGGAGAGATCTACGATGAACGTGACCCTGCGTGGTCGCCCGATGGAAAGACGATCGCGTTCTGCTCCAATCGCACCAAGGATCCGGATCTAGATCCCGATGCAGTGGATCTCTATACGATTCCCGCCGCCGGTGGCTCCATGAAGAAGATCTCGACCCCGGTGGGCCCGAAATGGAGTCCGAGCTTCTCCCCGGATGGAGCCTGGCTGGCCTACTACGGCCACGAAGGAAAAGGGCAGGATTGGAAGCAAACGCGGCTGTGGATCGTTCCATCAAGCGGAGAAGGTCCGGCACGCAATCTCACCGCAGATTACGACTTCAATGCGTCCGCATGGACGATCAACGACATGGGAAGCCCTCCCCAGGTGCCTCCGACCTGGTCAACCGACGGGAAGACGATCTTCTTTCAAGTGGCTCACCACGGGAACACGGTGCTGAAGTCGGTGTCCGTTGATGGCGATGCCGTTCAGGTTCACGACGTCATCGCCGAACAAGGGATTGTAGGAATGTTCTCCTTCGATAGCCGCCAGAACAACATGATCTACTTCCATGCAGACATGAAGGACCCCGGCCAGGTGTGGCACCGCGAGATGTCGACCGGCCGTGCCCGGGTGCTAACGCGCGTCAACGAAGACCTCCTACGGGGAATCGATCTCGGAGAGTTGGAGGAAGTGTGGTTCAAAGGGGCCGCTGGAAACGATCTGCAGGGGTGGATTCTCAAGCCCCCGGGTTTCGATCCCTCCACGGCCTATCCCGCCGTCCTCGAGATCCACGGCGGGCCACGTGTGCAGTACGGTAACTTCTTCATGCACGAGTTCTACTTCCTGGCCGCCCACGGCTACGTCGTGTACTTTTGCAACCCTCGTGGGGGGCAGGGATACGGGGAGGAGCACTGCAAGGCGATCTACAACAACTGGGGAACGGTCGATTATGACGATCTGATGGCCTGGACCGACGTCGTCGCGGCGAAACCGTACATCGACGCCGACCGAATGGGCGTCACCGGAGGAAGCTACGGCGGCTACATGACGAATTGGATCATCGGCCAAGCCAATCGCTTCAAGGCGGCGGTGACACAGCGCTCCGTGAGCAATCTCGTCAGCATGTACGGCTCAAGCGACTTCAACTGGGCATCTCAGACGGAATTCGGAGACGTCCCGCCGTGGGATGACCTCGACAACTACTGGCGCCAATCACCGATGAAGTACATCGCCAATGCGAAGACTCCCACGCTGGTCATCCACAGTGAACAGGATCTGCGTTGTGCCATTGAACAGGGCGAACAGATCTTCGTCGCGTTGAAGCGGCTGGGGGTGGAGACAGAGTTTGTCCGGTTTCCCGATGAACCGCACGGCCTGTCTCGCCAGGGCCGCACCGACCGTCGCATCGCTAGGCTCAACCACATCCTGCGGTGGTTCGACCGGTATTTGGAAGACAAGACCGCCTGAAGCGTCGTACCGAAGACTGGCTGCGGCCGGGCAATGACGCTCGTCCTGACAGACCATGTACGGCCAACCAGGAACTGTGAGTGGGACAGCTCAGTTCTCGGTCAACACAGCGTCGTCGTACTCTGCCTCAAGGAGACGCTTGTGACGGCATTCCTCCTGCGCCAAGGCGGCAAACAGCGACTGCGCGTCGCCTCCCAATGGGCTGAGCTGTCCATAGCGCCGCCGAAGCCTGTTCGCGTTTTATCGTGAGAATGAGGGCGTCCTCAAGGCTCATACCAAACTGAGGCTCCACCTCGACAAGGTAGTCTGAAAGCCGCAAATCCGACAGGGAAGATCCTTGCGTAATAAGATCCTTTAGGCTAATTCGGGATAGCTTCTCCGCGTGTCCGCGCTCGGTTTCGGCCAGTTCGGAAAACAGCTTCTGGCCCACCGGGCCCGATGCTTGGGTGGACCAGGTTCGGTAGAACTCCTCGGCTTCTTGCTCCTTGGTTGTCGCGAAATCGAGCGCCTCTTTGCAGTGTATCATTCACCTTGCCTCTCCCTCTTCGTGATTCTGTGAGATTGCCTCAATCGCTTTTTCAGCCCTTAATCTGTCCCATAAACTCTTTGACCTGGTAGTCCCACTCTCGGGTCAGGATGCTCACCTCAGAACGTCTTCCGCCTTCTTTCTGACAGACGGTTATCTCGACGTGTCCGCCCCCTCCTTCGAAGGTTACGCAATCGTCCCCTTGACCGGTTACGTCCAACCCGACACCTCCCTCGCCGAAGTGCTTCAGCGCCGCAGCGATAACCTGTTCGCAAGAGAGTTTCGTTTTGACACTGTAATTCATGCTGTGGCCTCCCCTGGTCAATGTGTCTCGGATATCACACAAAGCTTTACCCATAGCAAGTCTAGGCAGACCGATGGTGCGGTCAACCTGCCATATAATCCGTTGGCTCTAAGAAGGAGGCTTTTTTCTACAACCCACATCGAACGGCATGTGCACCCTAGATCGATCCGACCACCCCTGGCAGCTTGGCGAAGAGCCGCGCATCTCCAACGCTATCGAGCCCGCAGACATAGCGCGTCAGCCGCTCGATTCCGATGCCAAACCCTGCCGACGGCACGGTCCCATCCTCGACCACATCGAGGTACTGCCGAAATCGCTGCGAATCAAGTTTGTCCTGCTCGATCCGGCGCTGGATACGCGAAAGCGCGTACTCCCTCTCACCACCGGACAACGCCTCGCCGTAGCCCTCCGGGTACACCAGGTCCATGTCGAGAAGCGTCCCCGGCCGTACCGGGTCTTCGCGATCGTAGAACTCTCGCACCTCGCGTGGGAAGTCGATCACCCAAGTCGGCTCCGACAGAGATTCGGAAAGGGCATCGTCAAATGCCTTGCCAAATTGCTGTTGCGCATCTTGGTAGGTGATCTGTTCAAATGGAGTCTTCGGAATGGCCAATGTTCGATGAAGCGCATCCAGTTCCCGAACGCAGTTTTCTATAACGCCTTGGAGGACCGCAACAAAAAGCCCCTCTCCGATTTCCATGATCCCATCCCGCGTTGCCCCCCGAACCTCGAGATCCAACTGAACGAATTCGGCAAGGTACCGCCCCAGAGTAGCACGCTTCGCCGGCTCCAAGCGAACGTTCGGTGAGAAACAGAAAATGCGCGGGACGGTCCGCAGAGAAATCTGCTTGTGCAGAATCATGCTCTTTGTCAGCTGGTAGGGTTGGCCGTAGTAGTCGATCGACCCACCGTACGTCTCATGATGAAGCGGATCGGTAATCGGTGAGAGGATCACTGGAAGGATCTCGATGAACCCGTGTTGCCGCAGATACGCTCCCGCCGATCGCATGATCTCGCTTTTGATGGTCAATACGCAAACCCGTTGGTCATCTGTAGACACTCGCATCAGACTCTCCTTTCCAGGAACACACCTGAATCCAAAAGAAAGCTTAAAGAAACTACAAGAAACGGTAAGGACTAACAGGTACTAGAGTTGCGCCCCGCAAGGGGCGTTGGGATTGGCCAGACGGGGAAAGGCACGATTGGAGTGATTCGTCACGCAGAAGGCCGATTCAAGTTGTCGTGCAACGCAAGGTGCCTTGATCACAACCACCCCTTTGACCAAGAGATGCACCACTTTAGCACAACTTACCAGTTGCTGTCAAGGACGCTGACCCTCGGGAAAAGCGTTTTGCACCGCAATGCTTTGATGGTATGATAGAAAGTGTGGTGACGAAGAAGAGTGGTGGGGAAATTCGTTATCTGAGCGGTGAGCGTCTTCGGCAGGCGGTCATTGCGGGCGCACATCGGGTCATCGCCAACAAGGATTACCTTGACCTGATCAATGTCTTCCCGGTGCCTGATTCGGATACCGGGTCAAATTTGGCGGCAACGATGCACGCGGTGCTGCGCGCGCTCAAACAACCACAGCCCTCCTTCGCGGCAGTCAGTGAGACGATTGCTTCTTCCGCCCTCGCCGGGGCGCGCGGGAATTCCGGCGTCATCATGGCCCAATTTCTCCAAGGCTTGCACGAGGGGACGTCCGACCAGCTTCGTGTTTCCGTCGCCAAGTTCGTTGCGGCGGCGAAGCGTGCCGCCACAAGGGCTCGCGAGGCACTGGCAGCGCCGCAGGAAGGGACAATCCTCACGGTGATCAGCGACTTTGCCGACCACGTGGCCCTCCAGGCCGGGCGCCTCGGTGATTTCATCCCCCTCATGGAGGGAGGTGTACGGGTTGCGCAGCGCTCCCTCGCAGAAACGACCAACCAGCTCCCTGTTCTGAGAAAGGCAGGCGTGGTCGATGCCGGCGCCCTCGGTTTCGTCAATTTTCTCGAAGGCATCCTCGATTACTTCAAGCGTGGAACGGTGGCGGTGAAGGTTGTGGAACAAGAACCCAAACCGGCCGCCACCCCGGTGCGCGATGCTCCTTGTCAAAGGATCGATTTCCGCTATTGCACCGAGGCCGTCGTCGTTGGAGACCGAATCGATCGCGCCGCATTGAAAAACAATCTTGCATCATTGGGGGATTCGATAGTGGTGGCTGGTACCGAGCGAGAAGCACACATTCACTTGCACACCAACGTTCCGGCCTACGTCTTGGAGACGCTCGCCGAGGTGGGAAAGGTCCGTTCCCACAGGGTAGAGGACATGTTGGCACAGGTCGAAGCCTCCCCCGGAGAAGTGAACCGGTCGGGAGTCGCTGTGGTGACCGATTCGGTTTGCGATCTGCCGTTGTCCTTTCTGGCGGCAGAGCGGATCCACGTAGTTCCCGTACAGGTTGCGTTCGACGAGGAGGAGTACCGCGACCGGGTGGAGATCACCCCCAAGCAGTTTTACGCCAAACTCGCACGTTCACAGATCCTGCCCAAGACCTCTCAGCCAAGCCCGGCTGAGTTTCTCCGCGTCTACCGATATCTGGCACGATACTGTGCCGGGATCCTGTCGATCCATGTTTCATCCGAAGTCTCCGGCACGTATCAAGTGGCATTGACCGCTGCCCGCACAGTGAGCAAAGAGACGGGTGTACCGATCGAGGTTATCGACAGCCGCTCCGCCTCGGGGGCGCAGGGCCTGGTGGTGTGGGCAGCTGCGCGCGCCGTCGCGGCCGGGCTTTCGCTCGCTGCTTGCCGCCGCCTCAGTGGAGAAGCTGCCGCAAGCACGGGCATTTTCGTGTTCGTTCCCACGGTAGAGTATTTTGTGCGCGGGGGAAGGCTCTCCCCTGTCCAAGGCAGGATTGCCGAATGGCTCCACCTGAAACCGATCCTCACCGTCAAGGAGGGAACAATTGCCGTC
>Ga0180432_10008858_pt1 | contig 12417 bp, 14 predicted proteins | sample SS_ome_10_FD_132414 | JGI IMG/M metagenome (GOLD analysis project Ga0180432, IMG submission 132414) | Hypersaline lake sediment archaeal communities from the Salton Sea, California, USA - SS_1_MS_2 metaG | ecosystem: Environmental > Aquatic > Non-marine Saline and Alkaline > Hypersaline >...
CATATCACCATCATTTTTGGCGGCTTTTTAATGATGGCTTTAAAATCACCCCTTATTGGGCTTTTATTTTTTATCTTTTTCAAAACGGTGATGGATTTAAGGGCGCATGTCAAGGAGCATCAGAAGGTGTGGAGAAAAAGTTAATATTAAATATTGTAAGGGCGACACATGTGTCGCCTCTACTGAGAAATGGAAACAAATGAAGAAATTTATTGGTCGGAAATCTACCCGACTTCCGCATTATGATTATTCATCACCAGGATATTATTTTGTGACGGTTTGTACGTACAATCATCAATGTATTTTCGGCGAAGTAATTAATGAGAAAATGATATTGAATAAATTGGGAGATGTGGTTCAAAATTGTTGGGATGCAATTCCTAGCCATATCCCTGATACAAAATTGGATGCATTTAAAATCATGCCAAATCATATTCACGGGATAATTTTCATCACAGACGTAGGGGTGATGCATGCATCACCCCTACGTAATCAGTCAGGTCCAAAGCCGAGATCCCTTGGATCAATCGTTGGTTCGTTTAAATCTGCTTGTACCAACCGTATTAATCGTATTCGAAATACACCTGGTAATCCTGTTTGGCAGCGCAATTATTATGAGCGTGTTATTCGTGATGAGGATGAATTAAATCAAATTCGTGAATACATTGTCCATAATCCACTGAAATGGGATCTGGACAGGAATTCTTCAGAGAATATTGATTTAGTTTAATTATACATATAATTTAGCAGGGGCGACGCCTGTGTCGCCCCTACATATTTATTCTATGTGATCAGCGAATTGGAGTTTGTATAATTTTTGATATTGATCGCATGTTTCGAGAATGTCACTGTGTTTTCCCATTCCTACAATTTTTCCCTCCTCTAAAACAACAATTTTATCAGCTGACAGAACGGTGGATAATCTGTGGGCGATGACTAAAACGGTGCGATTTTTCATGATCCGTTCAATGGCGTCTTGAACCAGACGCTCAGATTCCGTATCCAATGAAGAAGTGGCCTCGTCTAAAATTAAAATGGGTGGATTCTTTAATACAGCGCGTGCAATACTCAGCCGCTGTTTTTGCCCACCTGAAAGTTTCACACCCCGTTCACCAATGATGGTGTCAAAACCTTCGTCCATTTGCTCAATGAATTCCATGGCATTGGCGACTTTCGCTGCTTCTTTTACTTGTTCCTCAGATGCATTCTCCAGCCCATAAGCAATATTGTACGTCACAGACTCGTTAAAAAGCATGGTCTCCTGGGTCACAACGCTGATCTGTTTCCTTAAAGAAGAGAGTGTGAATTCTTTCAGATCAAAACCATCCAATTGAATGTTTCCACTGGTCACATCATAAAAACGAGGGATTAAGCTTACCATGGTGGTTTTTCCTGATCCACTGTGACCCACGAAAGCGACGGTTTCGCCTTTTTTAATTTCCAGATTGATATGCTGCAACACATCAGGACCATCAGAATTGTATCGAAAAGAGACATCCAATAATTCAATTGATTTGTTGAATCCCTCTAATTTTTGGGAACCTGATTCTTCATAGACTTCCTGAGGTGTTTCAATGAGTTTAAAAATTCGTTCAGAAGCGGCCAGACCTCGCTGGATAATGTTGTTTAGACCAGACAGCTCCCGTAGAGGCTGCAGACTGGCAAAGAGAAAAATGAGAAAACGAACAAAATCTTCCGCGTCAAACTCTCCACTGTAAACCAGATTGCCTCCATACCATAAGAGCGTAATAAGGATCAGCATAGCACAAGTTTCGTTCAGAGGTGAGGTAGCCTGCCCCAGCTTGGCAGCGCGAAAGAGGATCTTGAAGTATCTTTGATTGGCTTCCTGAAATTTCTCTGTTTCTCGTTTTTCAGATGTGAAGGCTTTGACCACGCGAATGGCAGAGATGGACTCCTGAAAATAAGAGACGACTGTTGAAATTTGTCTAAAGGCGCGACGGCTCTTTCGCCTCATGGATTGGCCGATTTTAACGATGATGATGCCGCTAATGGGAATCACCAAGAAGGTGATGAGTGACAGTTTGGGACTGATTAAGATCAATATCACAATATTGGTAATGATTTGCATGGGAATCATTACCATTTTACCAAAACTGTTTTTCAATACCTGGCGCACAGCTTTCACATCATTAAACATGATAGATGTATACTTGCCGCTGTGGGTTTCATCAAAAACAGCCAGGGGAAAACGGATAACCGATTTCTGAATCTGATTGCGAAATTGGACTACGATTTTGAGCTGAATCAAACGATTGATGATTCTCCGCAAGTAGTCAAAAATATTTTTTGCGACAAAAGAGATAAAAATGACAATGCAGACCACCAAGAGGGTCTGACGACGGGTGTCGCGGATGAGATGCTTCTTGATCCATTTTTTAATCTGGGTGTATGTTTTAACTTTATGGGCCACGTTCTTAATTTTTGAATGAGGTGTATCATTAGTCAAGTGTCCTGAATCAGTTTGCACTGATCTAACCTGGGTTGAATCTGCAGCAACTAAATTTTCAGTGTCAGCTTGAGTCTCCACCACTTCTGACTTGGGAAATAGTTCTCCTATAAAATCCACAGAGACCCATAGCGAGACATTGTTCAGCATCACGTAACATAGAGTCAGAAACATGGACAATATGATATGCTTTATATGGGGCTTCAAAAATTCGAATAATTTTCTATAAAGTGTCATGATGGTTTTTCTCCAGCCCGTTTACTTTTGCAGCTTTTTAATAAATTTAACAGCCCTATCCACACTTTTACCATTGGGATCATAAAAACAATCCTGCACCATCTTTTTGTAGGTTTTCTGATAAGGGTGATTTTTCAGATTGTGTTCAATCAATTGAAGGATGTCATCCCCTTCATTAAAAAAGTCGACATGCTCTCTGATGTCCATATTGTTGGGTGTGATGTTGGCTTTTTTATAATCGTTTTTTACAATGATTATGGGTTTTTGGGTGATTAAATACTCATAGATGACACCTGACGTGTCGCTGATCATTAAATCTGAAACCACAAAATCGTTAAACGTGTCCTGCTTGATCAAATTGGATGCGTTGGAAAAATAGAGATGTTTGATGCCTATACGTTTTGTCACGAATTTTAGATAATGACTGTATTTTTGATCGTGAAAATGGGGTCTGATGATAAGATTATATTTTTGGGTGATTTGTTCAGCAAAGTGGATCCCATATTTTTTTATTGTGCCCTTGCCAAAACGCCAGGTGGGCGCGTATAAAATGTTTTTACGACTGCGATCCATTACTTTCAAGCGATTAAGCTCTGCTTCTATGGCATATTCCCCATTGATGTATTTATCAAAGCGCAGCACGCCTACTGGCACCAGTTTTTCTTCTGGGATATTCAGTCCCTCTTCTTCCAGTTTCAGTTTATTCTTGGGACCTGAAAGCATGATATAATCATATTTGTTCAATTTCTTTTTAGCTTCTTTGTGGTATTTTCCGCCATGGCGTTTATCACTGGTGCCGTGCTCGTGAAAGATGGTGATGCAGTTTTTGTAATCATGTTGATGGCGAATACTGTTTGAGATAAACATCAGGATGCCGTCCAGTTGATGCAGCCTGTCCCGTCCGCGAATGATGACTTTGGGCGTATTGAAAAGAGTCTGTTCCCTAAATTTTTTCAAGCCAGTAAAGTATCGCTTAAAGGCCAAAAAGACATCCAGATTTCTCACGACAAATATGCCGCCTATGCGATTGTAAATGGGTAGAGCATAGGAGAACTGATAGATGTTGTTGGCGTAATAGAAGACATTCTTCATTTTATATATCCCAGTTCTTTCAGCAGGGAAACAGCTTCTTTATTGTTTATAAATTCCTTTACACGCTCAGCATGCTCAGGCTTTTTCCATTTTCCAATGGCTCCCGTGTATACGGGCTGCACTTCGCCACCCAGATGTTTACTTTTTTTCACGTTGGTGGCATTGATCCAGTTGTCCATTGAATCTGTATAGGGTTCCTCAATGAATTGACAAATTTTTTGAATCTCTTCCTTATGATCTTTCACCAGGTCTTCGTAAAGTACAGTATGAAGATAAGGTTCATTTCGCAGACTCCAGCCGTATTGAACACTTTTCAGCCAGCGTTTGACGGATACCCAGTAAAATCGTCCCTTATGGGTAGGATGACTGGAGACAACCACATCACGACCGTCTCTGATTAAATGAATGATCTTGACCCTTCCGTCATAGTAATCAACAATCTTTTCAATGGACTCCACATGCCTGGGCGTCTTTTCACACCAGCGTTGGGCTGTTTTATCAAAGCCGTGAAAGATGAAAAAACGATAAAGGCGATCAATGCGATAGGGATACTCTTTATACCTGCGGAAAAACACTTTGGTCCAGCGGGCAAAAGCATAGGTCTGTTCTGGGACTGCAAAGATGTTGGGGTGGGCCCCTAAAATAGACAGCAAAAGGGTTGAGCCTGACCTGGGCGCGCACGTTATGAAAATGGGAACACCCGGGAAATTCCTTTTGTCTATGATTCTGCCTATATTCCTTATTATAGGATTGATGGTACTTCTTTTTACAATGTCTTCAAAATAGTTCATTATTTTTCGTCTCGTCTCAAATCGTTGATAAAATCAACAGCTCGCTGGACAGCGCTTCCCTGCACATAAAAACTGGCTTCGACCATTTTCTTGTACACTTCATTGAACCTGGGATGATTCAAATTGTCCTCCACCATCTTTAAGATATCGTCCTGCTCGTTAAACAGGTCTGCGTTCTGCTTGATATCCATCTCTTTGGGCATTTTATGGGCATCATCAAAATCATTTTTTGCGATAATGATGGGTCTCTGCATGATGAGAAATTCATAGATCACAGAAGACATGTCACTGATCATCAGATCAGCGATCATAAAGTCATTGAACGTGTCATGTTTGATAATGTTGGAAGAATTTGAAAAATAAACATGCTTGATCCCCTCCAACATGCATTTCAGTTTCAGATAGGTACTATAGCTCTGGTCATGGTAATGGGGACGGATAATCAGATTGAACTTTTGGGTGATCTCCTTTGCAAAACGATATCCATACTTCTTTAAGGTGCCTTTGCCAAAGCTCCAGGTGGGTGCATAAAGAATATTTTTTCTTGATGTATCTTTGATCTTGAGTCTTTTTAACTCCTTTTCTCTGGAAAAGTCACCACTCAAATACGCGTCAAAACGCAGTCCGCCAACCTTGACCAATTTTGCTTTTGAAAAATGGAGATCCATCTCTTCCAGTCTTTTCTGGTTTTTGGGGCCTGAGAGAAAGATGTAGTCATATTTGCTCAATTTCCTTTTGGCTTTTTCTTGAAATCCCCCACCATATCGTTTGTCGCTGGTTCCGTGCTCGTGAAAAATCGTGGGACTATTACCATAATTACTGGAAGGGACTACACTATTTGAGAGGAAGAATATGACACCATCAAGAGATTGCACCTCTCTGCGTGAGCGAATGATCACTTTTGGGGTGCGTAAAAAAGTCTTTTCACCAAATTTTGCCAAACTGTGAAAATACCGTTTAAAATGGTAATATCGTCTTTTGTCACGTACCACAAAGGTGCCGCCTATTTGATTGTAAACAGGCAATGCATAGGATAATTGGTAAATGGCATTGGCAAAATAGTAAATGTCTTTCATCTTCCCAGCCTACTCACTCTCTTCTTCATACAGTTTTTCTTTCACGCTTTTATCATCAAACTTAAAATTCCACACTTTAACCACTGTTTGCCAGTCGCCATAATGTTCAGTCAGGTATCCCTTGTAGTCCTTGGGAACACTGTATTTTTTTCCTTTGAACGCCAACTCTCCCAGCTCCTCGTAAAATCGTCTGGGGACGCTTTTTAAAACAGGCCTGTGAACGCCCACTGTCCAAAAGTACTCTTCATCTACCAGCCTTTTTAGAAAAATATCCACGTTCATGTCGCTCTGAAAAAAGGGCAGGGTGAAGTGTTTGATTTTGATGATGCGCACCTCACCTTCCTTGAAATACTTCAAGTCGCGCTTGTATCTTTTTATGCGCACTTTATAACCCAATCTTCTGATTTGCCATACAGCATCCAGTAACTTTTTTTCATGCTGCCTTGTGATGGTGATGTCAACATCATTGTCCCAGGGCAGGAGGCGATTTTCGCGAACCACACCCAAAAGGGTGCCTGCCTCCAAAATGTATGGGATGTTGTTCTTCTCCAAAACCCGTGTGATTCGCTCCATCATCCGCATAGCGATACGGGCGTATTTGCCCTCCAATTTATTGGGACCTGGCATTTATTGGGCTCCTTTCAATAATTTGTCAATTTCTTGTTTTACACGATGACTGGCTTGGCCATCCAGCTTCGTGAAGTAGTAATTTCTGTAGTGAGTCAGCTGTTTTTTCATCTCATCTGATGGATTGAGGGCAGCCTCGACTACCTGATGCAGTTCGTCAGGCTCGCTCATCCTGGGAAAGGCGCCTTCCAGCCATTTTGCAGGATCCACGGACAACTTGGGCATGCCATCACTATGGTTTAGTTTGTCGTTGGGGAGTATATAAATGATGCCAAATTTTCCCAGAGCCAGGAATTCATTCACTACACTGGATGTATCACTAATCATGGTGTCCGCAAGAATGAGGTACGGGTAGATGTCGTACTCCTCTTTGGGGATTAAAAAAACTTCCTGGTACTGTTTGGCCATACGCTCGTACAGACGATGCTGAGAACGAGGCGCATACTTACCTCCCCAACTATAAGGATGCAGCTTGATGACCAAATTGTATTCAGGAACCAGTTCCTCTATCTTATCCCTCAGATATTGAATACAGCTGGGATTGTATGAAGGTGCAAAAAGTACAGTCTTCTTTTCAGGATGTAGTCCTAGTTTTATTTGAAGCGCGTGGCTGTCGTAATACCCTTGCCAGAAAAAAGGATCCAATTTGGGAAGACCTGTAATATGAAAATCAGCCACATTTTCCCAACCCAGTGACTTGATGAAGTCATACCAGGCTTGTCCTTCTAAAAAGACGTGGTAATGAAAATCTTTCTGACGCTGTACATTGCGAATCCTTAGGGTTTTAATGCCTACGCCGTGATCCACATGAACACGGAGGCAGTCCCCATATCGTTCAGGTTTGCGCAGGGCATCTCCACAAATCACCGCGTCAAAACCCAACGTTTCTTCTGTGACTTGGTAGCCTTTTTGTACAAACTCCTGCTTGATGCGGTTTTTTTGAGGAACGTCAAAAATCCGTAAAATCTGTTTTGCGTCCTTTCCAACCCGAATCCACAAGTCGTAGTTGTTGTCTTTAGACAACGCCTGATACAAAGGGAAAAGAGCGTTCCAGTAATACTTCTTTTTCAGAGCAAACAGTACCTTGTGCATTATCTTAAATATCCTTTTCGAAAGAGCGTATGGTAACGCACCTGGTATTTTCTAAACAAATTGAAGGGCTTCTTTTTTTCAGGCCTCTCGTTTTTTTCTTGAATCTCTCCTAACACACCAAAAATTCGCTGACTGATCTTGCCATCCAGATAAGGATTGACTTCTTTGAGATGAGCAACTCTTTGCTTTTGAAGCTTTCCTGGGTTTTTAAGCGATTGATCCAAAGCATCACGCAGTTCTTCAGGTTCCTGTATATCAATACCTTTGTCTGTTTTTCCCAAAGTACGAAAGGTAATGACAGGTTTGTCCAGGGCCATCATTTCATAGATAATGGATGAGGTGTCAGAGATCAACACATCTGTCAGATGCAGATAGGGCGTGCTGTCGTAATGGTCCACGATGCGAATACTTTCGTCTGCATGAGATTCAAAAATTTTTCGCGTCTCATTGTTCATGAACTCGTGAAATTTCAATAGCCAGACCTCTCCCTTTTTGACACAGTCAGGGAAGACAGCAAGAAGTTGGTCTGCAGACTGCATTTTACTGGAGTGAGTTGGGGCATAAAGGATGACTTTTTTATCCTTTGGAATTTGGTGTTTTTCTCTCAACCCTTTTTTAGGATAATTCAAAATCCAGTCCATTTTGGGCCAACCCGTCTCTTTGACCAAAAAGGAACCATACTTTTTTCTTTGCTCCTCAAAACGTTTTGTCACAAACGGCCCAGAGGTGCAGTACACATCAAAAAAATGACGTATCTGATAGTGAGATGGTTTTTCAATTCCCAAACCATGAAAGAGTTGAACTTTTCTGCCAGGAATCCTGTCATCCACAAAATTGCCAGGGCACAAAACAAAATCGGGATAAAATCCCTTTGATTCTTTAACGCTCTGAAAAACAGGAAATTGGTGCCATGATGCAGGCATTTGATTGAAAACTTTTTTGCTGACGAAAAATGAGAAAGCGTTTCCAGTGGTTTCCAAATGAGAAACAAGGGGTTGGATGACTGGAATGGCGTACAATTTGGCAATGTAAAATAATATCTTCAAAATCAATTAAATTCTTTGTGTTTAAAGGGCTAGCAGTCATCAATGGTCTTGTTGTTTTTACAGACATCTTTGATCTGGGTCGTGGAGACGTTTTCTGTCCTGGGTAGATAGACCAATTCACACAAATCAGATAAAAAATCAAATTTGCCTTTCCAGTCATTTCCCATGACAAAGACATCAATCTTGTGCTTTTTAATGTCGTCCACTTTTTGTTCCCAATTTTTCTCAGGAATCACCAGGTCAACATACTTGATGGCTTCAACAATTTTTGCGCGGTGCTCGTAAGGGTAGACACATTTTTTTCCTTTCACCTCATTAAATTCGTCTGTTGAGACAGCGACCACCAGATAATCCCCACATGCTTTGGCTCGTTTTAAAATATTGAGATGACCCAAATGAAAAAGATCAAATGTGCCGTATGTAATCACGCGTTTCATTTTAATCAATTTTAATTGTATTTTAACAATCTTTTTAACCTGTCAATATACGACCTTCAAGAATTATTGTCAATATCAAACTCAGCTGATCGTTTTTAAGGATTGGGTGGATTTCAATAAGAAATAATTTCAGGTCTGATTGAAATTTTCCTTGATTTCTTCTGATAAATCCCTTAAACTATAATGCTTCATAAGAATTGACGAGTGCTTTTACCAATCCAGTATGTGGGATAAAATCAAATTAGAGCTCTGAATGGACGAATCCAAGAAAATTCTAATCATTGAAGACAATGAAGCCATGGCAAAATTGCTCATCAGACATTTGGAGCGAATAGGGTATCAAGTTAAATGGGTCCCCAGTGGTTTGGGTGGATTCAACACGACTCGTAAAATGCGCCCTGATCTTATTCTCTTGGATCTGCTGTTGCCTGACATGGATGGACACAAGGTCTGTCACATGATTAAAGCAGATCGCGGCCTGGAAAAAACTCCAATTATTATTTTGACTTCAAGAGATACAGAAGAAGATGCTGAATTGGCCAAAAAGTGTGGCGCTGATGCATTTGTTGTTAAAACCACGCGTATTCCTGTTCTTCTGGATGTGATCAGCCGTTTGTTGAAAAGATCCAATGCATGAGGGCCATCCTACATGAAGGCCATGGCCTTGTCTCAGATTACTGATATTCAAAAAAATCCACACCCTTTAGAAGCAATCAATCTTCCTGATCCAAAACCTCAGAAAAATCAGATACTCATTGAAGTGGCGGCCTGCGGTGTCTGCCATACTGAACTAGATGAAATTGAAGGACGCACGCCTCCTTCCCAATTTCCTATGATTTTGGGACATGAAGTCATTGGTCGTGTTGTTGAGCTGGGTCCTGCTGTTCAGGATTTTAAAATTGGTGATCGTGTGGGCGTGGGGTGGATTTATTCTTCATGTGGAACTTGCTCTTATTGTATGTCTGGTCTTGAAAATCTCTGTCCAGATTTTAAGGCCACTGGCAGAGATGCCCACGGGGGGTATGCTGAGTTGATGGTTGTCCCGCAGTATTCAGCCTTTCCTATACCAAACATTTTTTCAGACACGGAAGCTGCGCCTTTTTTATGCGCTGGTGCCATAGGGTATCGTTCACTCAACTTGACACAAATTCAAAACGGCCAAAAACTGGGATTGACTGGTTTTGGCGCATCAGCCCATCTGGTTTTAAAGATGGTCAAACATCGTTTTCCCAGCACCCCTGTTTATGTGTTTGCCCGCAGTGAGAAGGAGCGTGCTTTTGCTATGGATCTGGGCGCTGTCTGGGCTGGGGATACAATTGAAGAGTCACCTGAAAAATTGAACGCTATCGTTGATACCACGCCTGTCTGGAAGCCTGTGGTCGAGGCTTTAAAAAACCTGGTACCAGGGGGCAGGCTGGTCATTAATGCCATCCGCAAAGAAGATGGAGATAAGGATTATTTACAGAAACTTCACTATCCCACCCATCTATGGATGGAGAGGGAGATCAAAAGTGTGGCCAATGTGGCGCCTGCTGATATTCAAGGATTCCTCAAACTGGCTGCAGAGATTCCCCTCAAGCCTGAGATTCAAACTTATCCACTAGAGAAAGCCAATGAGGCACTGGTGGAGTTGAAGAGGGGGAAGATTCGAGGTGCGAAGGTGCTTCAGATTAGGCAGGAGGCAAGAGGTTAGAGGCTAGAAAAAAATGGCAATAGGCAATAGGGTTGGCGGCGAGAGGCGAGAGGTGAGAAAAAAACCAATTCGATTTAGAATTTTAATGGAAATGATCCATGTCAACGAAAATGAAATCTGCTGAGGTGGTTTTTGACAATTGGGCGAGGGATTATCATGCAGATGGAATGGAGAAGGAGCATTGGGAGACGGTCGCGCAGGCATACCAGCTTATTCCTGAATCCACAGAAAATTATCTGGAAGTGGGAGTAGGCAATGGTTACGGATTGTATCACATGGCGACGCATCAATTTTCCAAAGGTCAATGTTGGGGTTTGGATGTCAGCTCTGAGATGGTGAACATCACCAAACAGCGTATTCAGGATTTAGAGAATGCAAAGGCAGAGCAGGGTGATTTTCTTTTGTGGACACCTCCAAAGGGTTTGAAGTTCTCCCTGATTTTCTCCATGGAGGTTTTTTACTATTTTCACGACATACAAAAAGGTATTGAAAAGGCCGCGTCACTTCTGGATAAAAACGGGACGCTCATGGTTGCTGTCAATTTTTTTAAAGAGAGTCCTTTAAGTCACTCCTGGCCCGAGGATGTGAACACACCCATGCAGCTCTGGTCCGCGGATGATTACAAAGAGGGATTCCTCAAGGCAGGTTTTCAAAAGGTCAAACAGCATCGTTTTTATAAAGCATCTCGCGTGTTAGACGAGGACGGTGGGACGTTGGTGAGTGTGGGAGTGATGTCCTAAATTAAAATGGTTATAAATTAAATCAAGGAGTCCATTATGTGTGGTTATGATGATATTGTGTATTCAATCCACCATGAAGACCTTCAAACGTATGCCAACAAGGAGTTGAGAAGGGAGTTAACTTCAGATGAGCTAAAAAGGGTGGGGGATAAAATAGGTGATTTTATTGATTGGTATGGCGCAGTTGGCTCTGCTGTTCAGTCATTAAATATTGAAGGAAAATTAAAATGTGAAGAAATATAACTAAAATTTGCCCATAACAATATTTCAATAAAGAAAAAGCCCTTCAAAACTTGAAGAGCTTTTTCTTGTTATATTTGTTTTTGTTACCTAATCAACAGCATTTTCTTAGATTGAGAAAATTCAGGCGTTTCAATTTGGTAGATGTAGATTCCAGAAGCCACAATCTTACCTGAACCGTCTTGACTATTCCAGATAATTTGATGCTGTCCTGCTGATTGACGTGCATCTTTGAGCGTAGTGATTTTCTCACCCTTGATGGAGTAGATGGTGACTTTCACCTGAGCTGCCTTGGGCAGAAAATATACAATGGTTGTTTGTGGATTGAACGGGTTGGGATGGTTCTGGGCCAGATGAAATGTCCCAGGTGTTTTTCTCTCCTCTGTAAGGCCAGTTCCAGATGAATTGGATTCCGTTATGGTAATCATCTGATTGGCTGAAACATCCGTAGTGTCCCAAACCGTTCCGCTGGGCCATTCAATTCTCAAAGTATCTACAGATTCTGCTGATCCAACACCAAAGTAAACATCCAAACTGTTCTGACCTCCAAACCCTGATTGAGCAGATACTTCTCGAAGCTGTTTAAGTCCATTGGTCTCTACCCAGACTTTAGCGCCAATACTGCTTTTGTTTGAGTGGGTTCCAACACATCTTACAATTAAACAGTTGTTCTGATTGCCCTCATTCATGAAGAGCATGTTCTGCATGCCATCATTGGCAATCATGAGATCCAAGCAGCCGTCAATATCAGCATCACACCAGGCCACGCCTCGTGAATTGGAGGCACCAATGATGTGTTTGTCAAAGGTGCCGTTCCCTTTGTTCACAAACAGTTGATTGTCCTGCTTGCGATTGCTGATGTACAAATCCAAATAGCCA
>Ga0180432_10008859_pt1 | contig 12417 bp, 6 predicted proteins | sample SS_ome_10_FD_132414 | JGI IMG/M metagenome (GOLD analysis project Ga0180432, IMG submission 132414) | Hypersaline lake sediment archaeal communities from the Salton Sea, California, USA - SS_1_MS_2 metaG | ecosystem: Environmental > Aquatic > Non-marine Saline and Alkaline > Hypersaline >...
CGGATTGCTGAAACCCTCCTCGGGAGAGGTGTGGATCAATGGCAGCAAAATGGATGCAGAGGGAGGGATTCCTGTCAGGACCCGGGTGGGGATCTGCCCCCAGGAAAATATCCTCTGGAACAAACTCACCTGCCATGAACAGCTGGTCTTCAGTGCCCGAATGTATAACGTGCCGGGCGATGTGGCCATGAAAAGGGCGGATATGCTGCTGAGCAAAATGGGATTGGCAGAAAAGCGCAAGAAACTTGCATCCACCCTTTCAGGGGGCATGAAACGGAGATTGAATGTGATATTGACCATCATGCATGATCCGGAAATGATGGTTTTCGACGAACCAGAGGCAGGCCTGGATCCCCAGAGCAGGATACTGGTGCGGGAGTTCATCAGGGAAATTGCCCGGGACAGGACAGTGATTTTTACCACCCATAACATGGATGAAGCGGAAAGGATTGCCGATCGTGTGGCCATCATCGATTCGGGCAGACTGCTGTTGCTGGATACTCCGTTGAATTTGAAAAAGTCCATCGGGGAAGGGGATAACCTGGAGCTGGAAGTGGAAACCGGCGATCCCGCCAACCTGGAAAAGGCACGATCTGCCCTGGACCGGAAAGGTTTTGTCGTATCCCGGGAAGGATTCACTTTCCATATCCGGGCCATGGACCTGATCCCCAGGATCCATGCCATTTATCAGATTCTTGAAAAAGAGCGGGTCGATGTAAAGGCTATGCGGATGCGTGAAAATACACTGGAAGATGTTTTTATTCATCTGACAGGAAAAACCCTGAGGTCATGAGATGGTATTATGTTTTTCTGAAAGGGCTCAGGGAGCAGATCAGGGATTACTGGATCCTGATTATGATCATTGTGATGGCCCCCCTGTTCATTTTTATCTATTTCCTGATGGAGGAGTCGGAGACCACCTCCTATGATGTGGTGATGGTAAACCTGGACCGGGGAGGCTTGTTTGCCCAACAGTCGCTGAATATGGGAGATTCCCTGGTACATTACGCAGAGACCCTGGCCGGGGAGGAATTCCTGCACTTCACCACCGCTGAAAACCGGGAATCAGCCGTGGAACTTCTCATGGAGGGGGATGCGGATGTGGTGGTGGTGTTCCCCGAGAACCTTACCTCCAGCTTGCTGTTTTCATTGGAAAACATGGCCGGGGCGCTCACCGGGGCCTCTGTTCCGGATCCCGGACATGCAGTTGCCCGGATCGAGCTGGTGGGGGACGTGACACAGATGGAATACATCATCGGTGCCATCTGGACCGAGGAGCTGGTTAACGGTTATTTGCTTGACGCAGGCGGCATCAGGCTGCCGATTACCTGGGAGGAGACCACCCTGGGCTATTCGGGTCAGCGGACCATGTTTGAACTGTATGTCCCCGGACTGCTGATCCTGTCAATCATCATGATCATTTTTTCTGCTTCGGCTGCCATTGTAAGGGAACCTGAAACGCGTACACTTGAACGTCTGAAGATATCCAGACTTACCTCCATCGAGTTCCTGGCCGGCACCTCACTGGTCCAGATCATCATAGCTATGCTCTCACTCTCCCTGGCATTGCTGACTGCCATCGCCCTGGGTTATACCCTGATACCGGGCACGCTCGGTTTCATTCTTCTGATCTCCTTCCTGACCGCACTGTCGATGATCAGTTTCAGCCTGGTCGTTGCGGCCATGTGCCGTTCCATCAAGGAAGTGGCCATCATCGGAACCTTTCCCCTCTTCCTGCTGATGTTCTTTACCGGTGCAGCTTTTCCTATCAGTGGCGGAAAGCTCTTCACCATAGGGGGTTATACCGTGATGATGAACGATATCCTGTCGCCCACCTGGGCGGTGGATGCACTCAACAAGGTACTGGTAAAGGGTGAACAAATAAGCAAAACTATTCCTGAAATGACTGCCCTGGTGGTACTGACCCTCCTTTATTTCCTGCTGGGGAGCCGGGCATTCAGATTCAGACATATGAAGGCACAGTAAGTCTGTCCTGAAACCCTCCGGGGAACCCTCTCAGCGTTGTTTCTTCCACCTGATGTTTTCAACATAGGTGATCACCTTTCGCAACACATCGTAATAGAGCGTCAGATATAGGATGACGGAAGTAAACCAGATGACGATCATGTTGAACCGGAGGGTATCAATGCAAGCCTCCCCGATTTTTTTGCATGGAGCATAGAGGTGGGCCCTTCCCTTATCCGATGTGGGGATCATATATGCAGGCTCGTACTTTCTGATCAGCTGGTAATCCACCTCGATGATCTTCTCCAGTTCATTCCGGTTCAGCAGCACATCCGCCAGGTTCTTGTTATCATGATCATTCCTGAATGAGGTAAAGGACTGCAGGCCACCGATCCGGTCAATGAACTGTTCCTGCTGCCTGCTTCTTTCCTGGCTCAATTCCCTGATCCGGTCCCGCAACCGGGCAGTCAGTTTCTCCAGGTGAGCTTTGGTTTCCGTGACCACGGACTGGTCGAATGATTGAACTTTCAGCCGGTCCGAATTTTCAAAGGGAAACCCCGGGAACCTGCGCTCCAGTTTATCCGTCTGCTCCCGCAGTATGGCCAGGTTCCGGATGGTCTGTTCGCGATCCCTGTTTTCACTCACAAAAAACCAGGATTCATCCAGTTTGGTTTCCAGGGTGGGGATCAGGAAAGCTTCCAGGTATCTTAAATTACTGATTTCCTGATCAAGATCGAAAAAATGCTTTCTGTACCTGTTGTTTTTGAACTGGTCCACAGCCAGCGCTTCAAATGCCCAGCGGGAGGTCATCAGATCCCCGATGACAGGGACGTATTCATAGTTTGTGAAGCTCTTGTGCAGCTTGTCGAACTTTACCAGCACACCGCTGAACAGGATCTGAGGGATCAGCAGGAAAGGGATCAGGATATAGATCGTGATCACGGAGTTAAGCCCGGAAGAAATGTTCAGCCCCAGCAGGTTGGCGAAACAGGCGGTGGTAAAAAGGATCAGCCAGTAACTGAATGTCATTCCCCTGATCTCAACAATCAGGTTACCCACCAGGACATAGAAAATGGTTTGAATGGCCGAAACCATGAACATGACCAGGATCTTGGAATTCAGATAACTGAAGCGGCTCAAATTCAGGAACGACTCCCGCTGCAGGATCTTCCTGTCCCTGATGATCTCCTCGGAACTGATGATCAGTCCCAGGAAAAGAAAAACGATCACGCTCATCAGCAGGTAGGCAGGCAGGTTTTCGTTGTTGCGGAATACATAAGCACCAGGGTCTTCCGGGGTTCCGCTGAAATATTTTGTGAAATAGCCCAGGATCACCGCCAGCAGGGGTGCCTCCAGAAGGCTGATCAGGACATATTGCCGGTTGGTCAGTTTTGAAAGCAGGTCACGGGTGAAAAAGATCCTCATCTGTTTAAAAAGGCGGGGGATGCTGTAATAATTCTCGGGAAGTTCCTCTTTTGCCTGCTTTTTCTCAGGGATCTGACGTTTCTTGCTCTTGAACAGCTCGAACCATTCCCGGGGATTGATCTTCCGGGAATGGGACAGTCTGCCGTGCTCGTTCACAATCCTGGCCTCGATGATCTGAAGCACCTGGTCGGGATCCACATTCCCGCACCTGGGACACTGATCCTCTTCCGGATTGGCATGGTTACTCGCGGTTTTAAAATAGACCATGGCTTCCAGGGGGTTCCCGTAAAAGATCTGGAAACCACCCCTGTCCAGGAATATGATCCTGTCGAACATCTTGTAAAGGTTCGAGGAGGGCTGGTGGATATTGACCACCACCAGTTTGCCCTTATGTACCTGTTCCATGAGCAGATTCATCACCATTTCAGAGTCCACCGAGGATAAGCCGGAAGTGGGTTCATCCACAAATAGTACCGAAGGCTCACGGATCAGTTCCAGCCCGATATTCACCCTTTTTCGCTGTCCGCCGCTGATGATCTTGCTCAGGGGTTTCCCCACCTTGAAGTTCCTGATATCGTAGAGATTCAGATCGATCAGCACCTGGTCCACGATCTCCCTGATCTTTTCCTCACCGTAATCATTCAAACAGAGACGGGCATTGTAATACAGATTCTGGTATACGGTAAGATCCTCGATCAGCAGATCATCCTGGGGGATGTAACCGATCACCCCTTTCAGCTTTTCTCTCTCATTTTCCTCATGCAGGTTGTAACCGTTGATCAGTATCTCCCCGCGCTCGGGTTTCAGGTTGCCATTGAGCACATTAAGCAGGGTGGATTTACCCACTCCGCTTCCACCCATAATTCCCACCAGTTTTCCCGATTCCTCCTGCATGTTGAATTCCTGCACCCCATTGTCACTGTTCTTGAACCTGAAAACCGCGTTGCGCACCACGAAGGATATCCTGGAGGATATGAAAGAGGCTGAAAAGATATCCGCCACATCCGGGTAATAAATCGGATCGATGTTATTCCCCCTGATGGAAGATCCATGCTCAAAGGTATAAGTCAATCCCGAATGGATGCGCTGCCCGTTTAAATACAGGTTCTCCTTCCCGTGATAACGGAGTACATAGGTGTTGATGCTGTTGATGTGGAGAAAGGCGATCTCCCCGGAAAGGTTTCTGTTACGGATATGTTTGACGCTTGTATCGGCGGGCTGTTCCTCACTGCTGATCAGCAGCACCTGCTCCTTCTGCGGCATATCTGCCAGGGAATAGGCAATAAAGGACAGGATATTCTGGTATTCCTCTTCCGGGATGTTGAATGCAGAGGCTACCGTCTGGAGGAAATCCAGTTCTTTTTCCCGGATTTCAATCCCGTATGCGATGTATTCGATCAGCTGAATAAGCACGTAGATCTTCTGTGTCTGGGTCAGCTCTTCGTTGATTTTTTCACAGATACCAAGGATCCTGACCGCGGTCAGCGAAGTACGTTTCCTGTCCCTGATGGTGTCTTTGGTGATGCCCTCCTGGTGGTAGATGTACAGATATTCATCAAAAGCTTTCATATACTTTTCCACCAGCTCATGATTCAGAAGCCGGCCCAGGAATGACCTGATAATGGCCCTTTTCCGGTCTGAAATATCCTGAACTTCTTCAATATCAACAATTAATGCAAACAGTTGCATCAATGCTTTTAAGATGACCTCGCTCATGACTGACTGCTTATGATACGAATATATTCAAATTAAAGAGGTTACAATCATATTCCCGTTTTTTTTAGTTACTTTGCCATCCAGGGAAAAAAAACAGGCTGACCTGTGATTCCTATGTCGGGTACAAAAACCATCATCGATTATAAGGGATCGGTTTCTCACCGGACCATTGAGAGGTTGCTGGACAAGCTGCGATCGGCAAAGGAATTCCAGGAAATGAAAAAACCAACCAGAAAAAGGCTATACAGTGCATTCGTTGAATCCGTTGACAATATTTATAAATATGCAGCCAGCCGCGGGAAGAGAAGCCGGCTGGCAAAAAGAGAGTCCGCCGTCTCTGTCCGTAAGCAGGATGATCAGTATATGATCACCGCGGGAAATCTGATACTGAATGATGACGTGGATGAGTTGAAATTCAAGCTTGAACGGGTAAGTCAGCTGGACAGGGAGAATTTGAAGACACTGTATGAAGATATTATTAACCGGGAAGCCGGGCAGGAAGATCAGGGGGCCGGTCTGGGATTGGTCACCATGGCCCTGAAAACTGAGCACAAGATCAAGTACAGTTTTACTCCCGTGGACAGTACCCATTCATTCTTTGAAATACAAATAATCATTAATGGATAACTCATGGAAAAGCTAATCATTGAGCCAACACTGAATTCACCCCGTGTGATCCTTGATCCTGAGAAAAAAATCTTTGAGTTCTCGGGTGAATCGCGCCCCGAGAATGTAAAGAATTTTTTTATGCCTGTGCTGGAATGGCTCGAAGATTTTTCTGATGAGCTTTCAGAGCAGGATTCCACCAATGGGAAATTTCCCCTTGAGTTCCATTTCAATTTTGAATACTTCAACTCCACCTCCGCAAAGTTCATTCTCGATATCTTCAAAACCCTGAGCAAACTGAATTCCCGGGGCAAGGAAGTGGAAGTTAAATGGCACTATGAAGAAGATGACGAGGACATGCTCGAAGTGGGAAAGGAGATGTCGAGGATGGCCAGGCTTCCCTTTGATTATGTAAAAATACAGAATTAAACCCTTGCTGTTCTATAACTTAACACCCATTACCAGGATATCATCGATCTGTTCAACATCGCCCTGCCAGGCTTCCAGTTTTTCCATCAGGATCTTTTTCTGCACATCCATGGGATGATGATGGATCTCCAGCAGCAATTTTCTGAAATATTTTGACCTGAAGGTTTTTCTTTTGGGTCCTCCCAGTTGATCTACGTATCCATCGGAAAAGAGGTAGAGGGTATCGTTCTTCTGAAAAGGTATTTCATGATTGGTGAAAGGGATGGTTTCCTGTTCATAGATCCCGATAGGCATTCTGTCCCCTTTGATCTGGATCAGTTCATAACCGGGATTGCCTGCGTTTTTTTTACCCTTTTTGTCCTTCTTTGTGATGAGATAGAGCGGCCTGTTGGCACCGGCATATTCCATGAACCCGTCCCTGGCATGAATGATGCACAGGGAGATCTCAATCCCATCCCGTGCCTCCCCTTTGGAACCGGTCTGGTGCAGTGAGGTAATCACAAAATCCCTCAATTCTTCCAGGATCCGGTTTGCCCGGATCGATTCATTCCTGTTCACGATCTCATTCATATAGGAGATCCCCAGCATGCTCAGAAATGCTCCCGGTACGCCATGTCCCGTACAATCGGCCACCGCGATCATCAGCTTATCGTCCCTCTGGGTGGTCCAGTAATAATCACCGCTCACAATATCCCTCGGCCTGAAAAAGATGAAATAGTCATCCAGGATTTCGGAAAGATAAGTCTCGGGTGGGAGGATGGCTGACTGGATCCTTTCCGCATAATGAATGCTGTCCATGATCTGGTCTTTCTGACGGGAAATGGTATCCCGCTGTTTGGTGGTAAGGTCCAGCTGGGCTTCTATCTCTTCCTTCTGTGCCTCGATCTCCTCTTTCTGCATGACCACCTCCCGGGTCCTGTCCTGCACCTTCTGTTCCAGCTCCCGGTTCATCCTGGAGATACTTTCGAGATATTGATGGATCTTCCGGGTCATTTCATTGTACCCTTCCGCAAGTTCACCGATCTCGTCGTTGGTGCGGACAATGGTGTAATGTTCCGTTTCACCCCCCCTTGTACTCCTGATGTTTGCAAGAAGTTCTTTCACCGGGCCGGTAATATCCTGGTTGGTCCATTTAATGAACAGCAGCAGATAGATCAGCGATGCCACGATCCCGGTGCCGATACCCACCAGCATGATAATGGAATCCACGGCATTGACATAGAAAAGTTTTTCATGTCCTTCCAAGGAAACCTCCTTCTGGTCCGGGTTTATGACACTTGCCCAGGGTCCGATCAGTATCTTTCTCTGCCCGGGGGAGATGGAATCCAGGTCCAGTTCCTTTACGGGAGTGATGCTCAATATGAGGTAGACCAGCACAACCAGCAGCGGAAAAAAGGTGGTCATGCCGCTGGACATCAGCAGCCGGTTCCTGATCTTCCCCCCTTTTCGGCGGAATACCTGTTTGCGGAGTTCTGTTTCCGAAAAGAGGTGTTCGATGTATTTGATATGAACCCGGTGTTTCCACCAGGAGTAAACAAACAGGAATTCCAGGAGGGTTGCCACCAGGGTGATGTAGAAGAACTGGATAAAAAGATCCTTTTCGACCTCCACCTCATACCTTTCCCGGACAATGATGAAGATCAGGGAAAAAAGGATGACCACAACATTGGGCATGGTAAGGATGATGCTGTTCACAACCGGTGTGGTCAGCAGGTGCTTTTTGCAGAATGCATGCAATTTTTCGGTAATCTTTCGTTTTTTCCGCTTATGCTTGAAATAACGCTTGAAAGGCAGGTTATACAGCAATCCCGCCAGATAGCTTACCAGCAGCAAATAAAACAACAACTGGAAATACCTCTCAAAAGGACCTTTGCTCACGAACAACCTGAAATCGGTTTCCTCCTGGACCGCTTCCCCCGCCACGGAGTCGGTCGCGAATGTGTCGCCCCGGATGGTGCCGTCCCGTATATTGCCCGAAGGAAGGGATTCGTGAATGATGCTGTCGATCTGTACGGGTAAAGCCCCTGCATCAATTGCTTCCTGAACGATGCTGTCGACCGTTCCCGGAGAAATGCCATGCCGGGCAATCGCTTTCCGCGTAACTGCTTCCTGGATGATGCTGTCAGTTACAGCCTGGCTGTAAACCATCCCGGAGTCAACCGCCATGCCCAGGGAATCGGCCAGTGCATCTGCGCCTCCGGCCCAATTGCTCCGTTCAGCAATTTCAGGTATGCTCTGAAATGCAATGAAGATCAGAAAAGGAATGACAAGAAAGAAATATAGGATGGTGGAAAAAAGATAGATCCTTAATCCGAAGTAACCGGGAACAGGTTTAAGTTCCATCTGACCGGAATTTTGATTCCAGGATAAAAATAGGGGACATCTCGATCAATTCAAAAGATATTTACATGATCCTCACGGGTTGAAAAATGAAAATTGTACATTTGGATATCTACCCCGGTTATATGAGAAAATGACCGCAGGAAAAGATTCCACAGATACAGAAATGTCCGTATTACTGATTAACCAGATAATTTTAAAAATCCTTCACTGATGAAACCCAGAGAATCAAAAATCACCCGCCGTGAATTCATCGGCACCACGGCCATGGCCACGGGATCACTGGCCTTTGCTCCCGGAGCACTTTCTTCCTATTTTTTCGGACCGGAACACCTGGTAAGAAGTGCGGTCTATTCAACCACACTGGGCGTTAAGTTCGTGCATACCGGTGCGATTCATGAAGAAGCCTATGAAGGCTCCTGCCGTCACGGGAAACTGGAGAACCTGACCCTGGAGGCCGAAAGCAGGCGCTATCGTCAGGGTCTTGAGCATCTTTCAAAACAAGTATCGGAAACCAGCTTCGGTCCGGGCATCAGGACAATGGATCCCCAGGGGATCTATCTGTGGGTTGAGAAGGGGAACCCGGAGATCATGCTTAAGGACAGTGAGCTGCACAAGCTGGATGAGGACGACCCCGAAACCGATCTCTACGTGGTTACCGGGGGATTGCCCCAGTTCACCTGTGTCCGCATCGCGGAAACCTACCAGAAACCGGTCATATTCATGAGTCCCGCAGGATGGGGGCTGGATGTGCCGGGAGGTTTGCGGGCACTGGACCATGAAAGCTTTTACGTGCAGGACATGGATCAACTGAAAGACCTGCTGTTCGTGTTCAAGGCCCGGAAAGCATTCCACCGGACCCGGTTTTTAAATGTGACCAACTTTGAGGTGGTCCCCAAGGGAGTGATCAGTTCAGTCAGTGACCTGGACCAGATCCAGGAAAGGTATGGAATGGAGTACCATACGGTGGATTATGCGGAATTTTTCAGGGAAATGGATCGGCTGGTCAGGGATAAAACCCTGATGAAAAAAGCGGAAGACCTGACCGGTGAGCTGATGAAGAATGCCGGAAAGAGCAACATGTCAAAGGAGGATGTGATCAATTCCTTCAATTTTTATCTGACTGTACTGCATTTTCTGGACCGTTACAAGTGCAATGCTTTCGGCGTGGAGTGTTTCGAGCTGTGCAGCTCCATGCAGCCATGGGACCGCCGGTTTACCCCGTGCATGACCCATTCGCTGCTGAAGAATGAAGGATTCCCCTCTGCATGTGAAAAAGACCTGAATGCATTGCTGGCTATGGCCGTGATGATGTATGTGACCCACCGCCCGGCCTACATGGGAAATCCTGACTTTGACCTGGAAGGGAACATCATCCAGCTCCATCATTCCGATTCCCCCACCCAGATGTTCGGGTTTGAGCAGCCTGCCGATTACTACGAGATCAAAAGCTTCACCGAGGCGGGCTTCGGAGTCACCCTCCGCTATGATTACCAGGCACATAAAGGCCAGGAAGTGACCCTGGCCAGGTTTGATCCGTCCGGCAGGAAGATCCTGGTCATCCCGGGCGAGATCTCAGGAGGCGGGGGAATGGAGGGATTCGGCTGTTCACAGAAGGTGAGCATTGCAGTGCCGGACAGCAGGGAGGCCATGAGGGCCATGCAGGATTTCGGACATCACCTATCCCTGGTTTACGGGAACTGCCTGGAACAGGTAAGGGACCTGGCCGTATTGATGGATTATGAGGTGGTCACGGTGTGAGACCAAATGATCGGCAGTATCGGGCTTGTGAGCGGCTTGCCGGGAGGAGATTCAGCTGTGTTATCTGCGGTGGTGCAGCAGGGTGACATCCCCCACCTCGACAAAATACTCTCCGTTCACGAAGATCCCGCTGCATTTCCATACATACACGCCCTGGCTGCAGAGCGTCCCGTCATGATATCCGTCCCAGCCGATATTCACATCATCGCTTACAAAGAGCTGTTCTCCCCAGCGGTTGTAGATCTCAAGGTGGTATTCGGCCACACCTTCCCAGAGGGGATGGAATATATTGTTTCTTTCAGGGGCGGTCAGGTCGAAATACCCGCCGTTGGGACCATCCATATCCGGCTTGAAGGCATTGGGGAAAAGGATCTCTCCTTCACCGATCACGGTCACCGCCGCGGGTTTCACCGCCCTGTCGGTGCATCCATCTTCTGTCCATACATCAAGGGTAATATCAAAGGTGCCCAGGGTCGAATAGAGGTGACTGGGACTCTCATCGGTGGAAACGTTTCCATCCCCGAAATCCCACAGGTAGGATGACCCGTGTTTGGAGAGGTTGAAGAATTTTGCATACTGGTCGGGCAGCATGACCAGATCGGGTGAAACCCTGAAATCAACAAGGGGCATCCGGTATACCTCCACCTGCCTGTAAGCGTAATCACGGCCTCCCTCACCGGTGACAGTCAGTTTCACATTGTAGAGTCCATGCTTCTCGAAGGTGTGCTGAGGCTCATATTCGGTGGAGGTGGTCCCATCGTCAAAATCCCAGAGGTAGGAGTCCCCGTATAATGACCTGTTGGTAAACTGGACAGTGTGAGGCTCGCAGCCGGGATAGAGTGTGTCAAAATCAGCCACAGCCGGTGCAGGAAAGATCCGTATGGTATGGGATACGGAATCGTAGCAATGGGACGATGCCACGTACAGGGTGATTTCATAATTTCCCCATTCGCCGTAAGTGTGTACAGGGGGATCTTCAAGGGAACTGCTGGTTCCGTCTCCCATCTCCCACAGGTAATCCCAGTTGCCCGGACTGGTTACATTGGACAGGCTGACATCGGCCGATGGATATATCTGATGGGTTGGGGAAGCAATGAATTCCGCATCGGGCTGGGCGTATACATGGACCGTATCGGTTACCGAATCCACACACCCGTGAACGGAAGTGGAGGTGAGGGTAACCTGGTAAATGGTATCTTTCCCTGAGAAGTTAAAATATACATTGGTCGGGTCTGTGGTCGACAGGCTGGTTCCGTCGCCGAAGTCCCACATGTAGGTATGTCCGCGTACTGATTCATTGATGAAATGGGCTACAAACGGACTGCACCCCTCTTCGTTTGAGGTGAAATCGGCGATGGTCCGCGGGTAAACATAGATTTTCTGCTGGGACGAGTCAACGCAGCCATAATCCGAGACCGCCCTTAGCTTTAGTATATAGGTGGCAATCTCATCTGTAAGGTTGTCATAAACATGGTTAAACGGATCCATGGAACTGGTATCCAGCATCGAACCATCCCCGAAATCCCAGTGGTAACGGTCCGCATTCAGGCTGGTATTGACAATGGGCACATCGAAAAGCGCACAATCAATGACCCTGTCGGTTTCAAACCTTGCCCTGGGTTTGGGGTGGATGGTGATCTCGGCCGTGGTCTGACTGGTACAGTTGAAGCGGGAGGTGGCCACCAGCCGCACCTGCCTGGTGACCGGCTCATCTGTAAAGTTGTTGAAGGTATGTGCCGGTGAGTCCGCGTCACTGGATGAGCCGTCGCCGAAATCCCAGGAAAAGGTGTAACCGCCCTGGCTCAGGTTGTCAAAACTTACCCCAAGGGGATGGCAGCCTTCAATGACACTTGCAGAAAAAGCAGCTTCAATATCCGGGTATACCTCCACCGTTCTGGTGACCCGGCTCGTGCATCCAGCAGCATTTTCAGCAGTAAGGGTTACCTGGAACACACCATTGTTCACGAAGCTGGGATTAACGAACAGGTGGTCCACAGGATCCAGGTCTGTGGTGGTGGTATCTGTCCCGTCCCCGAAATCCCAGTGGAACGTGGTGCCGCCGACCGATGCATTGTTGAATCTCACCGATGCAGGCGAACACCTGATATTTTCCATAAAGGTAAAATCAGCATGGATATAAGGGTGAACCACAATATCCACCAGGAAGGAGTCTTC
>Ga0180432_10008860_pt1 | contig 12415 bp, 13 predicted proteins | sample SS_ome_10_FD_132414 | JGI IMG/M metagenome (GOLD analysis project Ga0180432, IMG submission 132414) | Hypersaline lake sediment archaeal communities from the Salton Sea, California, USA - SS_1_MS_2 metaG | ecosystem: Environmental > Aquatic > Non-marine Saline and Alkaline > Hypersaline >...
AAATGCCGAGAGATTTTAAAAATGGAAAAATTTATGTTATCATCTGTAGAGATACTGGAAAGCGTTATTTTGGATGTACCACACTAACTTTACAACAACGTTTAATAATTCATAGAACAGAGTGTAAAAATTTTTTATATAAAAATGGAATTTGGGGTAGGGCTTTCCCCATTATCCATCATAATAATTTCGATATGGTTCTCTTGGAAAATTACCCTTGTAGTTCTTTGGGTGAGCTGTGTTCGAGAGAAGACTATTACATTAGAAATAACGATTGTGAGAATAAAAATCTACCTAAAAATAAACCTTTTCAAAAACTCAATTTTTTACCTTTCTTCTATTAGATTATAATTAAGTTATAAAATATTACTCACATATTTTATAACCTTTTTACAAAAACTCAGCCTGTATTCCACCTCATTTATTTTTCGTACTTTTTCAAATTAAGCACGATTTTACAGTTTAAATTAAGCCACAAAAATTAAGGAGTTGTGGCGCCATCAGTAATTTATATTATAGTACAAAATGCTTTTCGCGCCACAGGCCAAATTCAGGCTTAATTTAAAAACCCATTTTTCCAAAAGTACGAAAGACTGAGTTGTGCTTAAAATAACAATCAATTTTGAACTATGTTTTGAACTAAGTACGAAAGACTCCACGAAAGATGAGTGCGCTTAATTTAAAACGCACGTGGAATACATTCCATTATTATAACCATTCTTCCATCAATATTAGTTGTACCATCCACAGAAGTACGGCGAACACGCATTACATTATTAGTTGGTGGCGTAGCATCATTACGTAGTTCTAATTGGACATTCTGTGAGACTACAGCACTATCTAATAAGTAATGATGTAGAGCAATACGAGGAGAACCATTATTCCAACGATTAGGTCCATTGGTTGTATCTACCGTGATGGTTAGAACTTGTTCCGTTCCAGCTGTTGCCAGAACTGGAAGATTAATTTGAAACGCTTGGACAGAAGCATCAATAGTGAGAGTTGGAGCATCAGCGGTACCACCCAGTGGGACTAGTGCTGTAGGTGTATTTAAAAGTGGTTCATAACCACGTTGTTTTAGTGATAAGGACATTTGCTTATTTTATTCTATAATGGAAATAAAATATTTTATTTTTTTTAAAATAAATTATGTCATTACCTGATTGGTTCAACGGAACATTTATTCTTAGTTTAATTACACTTGTGGGTGGTGGAGCCACAGCTTGTCTGAGATACTTTCTGAAAAGTAGATGTACGAGAATTAAATGCTGTTGTGTGGAATGTGATAGAGATGTACTACCCTCTGAAAGTTTAAATGAAGTCAGTCTTTCTGGAACAACACGAACTCCACCTGTTTAAATAAAATTTTATTATATTTATCCTATAATAAAATAATGAATAATCTTATAAAATCAGAGCAGTTAAACGTTTTCAAAACGCAACAGCCTACTACCACATTTAACGATGTAGTTAATAGGGAACCTACTTATTTACATATGCCAGCGGATGTAATGGGCTATGGACAGGATGAACCTGGAGTTTTAGCGACACAATCCCTGATTCCTACTATTGAGGATAAACCAGACTGGATGACTATGAGAAAATACGCTAATGCTCTTCCACCTTTAGAAATTAGCCAGGATATTACTTCCAATTCCAGGGACCATATTGATGATTTAATTATGGCTTCTTACACGGGTCTTTATGAAGGAAAAGAAATGCCAGCTAATAATCAAATGGCTTTAAATAACGCTAAAGAAATCGAAAGTATGTTTAAATTTACTCCCATTGTGTTCTAACATAATTTTTTATGTATTTATTATTTTTATTGATAATAATAAATATTAATGAGTGATAATAAAAAAGAATGTTCTCCGGAAGTATTGGAACGTCTTGCAAAAGCAAGAGCCAAAGCTTTGGAAAATAGGAAAGCGAGGGCTCTAGCTAAAAAGGAAGCACAAGTACAACCAGAGTTAAAACCAGAATATAAACCAATTGAAATTAATGATAAAGAAAAACCACCTGAACCAAAACCTGAACCACCTACACCTGAACCACCTAAAGTACAACCAAAAGTAGAGCCAAAACCAGATGAAAAAGATATATCTATTATTAGTTCTAAAAAGAAACCAAAAAAGAAAGTTGTATACGTAGATGAGGAAGATGAAAGTTCAGACGAAGAAATAGTTATCACTAAACGCAGAATTAAAAAGGAACCACAACCACAACCACAACCACCACAACCACAACCACAACCACCACAAAAATCAAATACTAAATTCTCACGTATGAGCGATACGATAGACTCATTGTTTTCAAAATATTATATTGGATAAATAAATAAGTATATGAAAGTTATTAAAAATAATAATAGCAAAATTCAAATTAAACCACCACCTCAAAGCAGAGTACACATTGAGACGAGTGATGAATTATTCCAACACCACGTCAATCTTTTAGCTGTCGGAAAACGAGGAGCTGGTAAGAGTGTCTTTATTACTAATTACCTTAGAATGCTTAAGGATGAAGATAAATTAGATAGATTATTAATTATTAGTCCTACAGCAGGTTCTAATAAAGCACTCCTCAATATGTTAGGGGTAGATGAAGAAGATATATTTGACCCTGAAGATAAAGATGTAGTCAAAAAGGTTCTTGATATTGTAGATGGAGAAAGAGACGATTATCAAACTTACTTGAATGATTTAGACGAGTGGAAACAATACCAAAAGATTCTAAATGACGATAGAATTAATATTAACAATATTGACCCTTATTATCTCTTAAAATTTAGTGATGAATATGGTAATCCAATAAAACCAAAAAGTAAATATGGACATAGACCATTCCTACATTTATTTATTGATGACGCTCAATCTACTCCTTTATTTAGAAATAGACGGTTTCTCAATCTCATTATTAGACATCGTCATTTAGGAGAAATGGAATATAAAAAAGGCGACCCAGAACGATGTGGTGCTATTGGTCTTAGTATTTATAGTGCTATTCAAAATCTAAAATCTACCGGAGGAGGTTGTCCTCGTGCTATGAGAAATAATGCTACTCAATTAATAGTTGTTGGTAAGTCAAAAGATGAACAGGAACTAAAAGATATCTACAGTTCTGTAGCCGGTGAAATTAAAGATAGTGATTTTTTTCAAGCTTATGATTATGCTACAGCTCAACCACATAATTCTTTAGTGATTGACCTCCATCCAAAAAAGGGTAAATCCAGACTAAGGAAGAATTTAAATGAGATGCTATACTTTGAAACTTAATTTGAACGTGAATAACGCCTCTTTAACGTGCTTTTAAATTTAACGATGAATTTAAAAACTGAAAACAATTAAGCAATGACGCTGACACTTCTTCCAGCCGATACACGGAGCAGACTAGTTTGCTCAGAAACGATGATCTGCTGGCGACCGTAGCTATTACCAACGGCATTAGAACCTAGTAAGGTATCATATGAAATTTGGGCGTTGATAGCACTTAGGTTCATTCCAGAGACTAAACGTACGTCATCAGAATGATTCAGGGTTAGAACACTAGCATAGCAATTTTCTCTCCAAGCACCTTGAGATCCAACCAGACATCCCCTATCCTTAGAGCAGGTACGTTTGGCGCCAGACACCATAAGATGGAATCCATCAATAAGGTCAGCGTCATACTGGGGGTAGGGCTGATTATTAACCGTAAAACGGTAGTTTGCAACACCATCAGAAATAAAGGTATTGTTAGCAAGGGAATGAGAGAACGATACATTGTCAGGTACAGGAACAGGTGCTTGCTGGCTATTGTAGGAAATATATTTTGGCCCTGCAGGGTCTACTACATTTGTTGTATTACGCTGAACACCATAGAGGCGATCGAGAGACATAGTAGATACAGAAGCACGGAGAGAGCTATTTGCGCTATTTGAATCTGTGGTGAAGATATTGTACTGTTTGAAAGGAATGTCGAGTTGACCACGCTCTGAGATAATACGAGAATTGAGTTCCTCTAACATACCCCCGTTAATGCTAATCATCTCAATTGTGAAATAGATGCTATCTAAATCAAATTCACAATTATTAGTGAAATTATCATTGGTTACAACTGGAGTATTACTTCCTAGAACAGCACCCTCAAATTGAACTGGGAGAACTGAACGGTTAGCAATCTGGAGGGTCATACGAACTTCTGGGACCTTGGAAAGGTCAAGGTATGATGGTTCACTCTCAGAGAAAAAACCCGGCCACTGATTCTTAACTAGGTGTTTATTCTGACCTTTATGGGTACCAGCCCAAGGGTCAGAAGGGTTAACAGGAGTGAAGGTGGCATTATCGAGAACACGGTCATCACTCATAAACTTGGTGGTTGACTTGTAAAGATTATCCTTTAGGGTCTTAATCATATTGATGTGCGAACACTGATTGTCAAGAGCAACGCCCCCTACAGCTACTCCGTATCTGTCGATTAAATCACTCATTTTTGGGAGCAGAGCAAAGACGGCACTACCGGGAGCTGAAGCGGGAGCTGGGATTCCGTATGTACGGCAATCGGCGTGCATAGCGAAGGATTTCATATTTGCGATACCAGTGACTGGAAGCGAGACAGTACACTGTTGGGCTCCATTAGAAGCTAATTTATTTGTGCTTAAAGTTTGGAGACGAAACACATTTGTTGTATACCCTGATATGGTATTAACCATATAGAGCAGGTCATTAGGTAATGAAGTAGCCATATTTCTTTTTTATATTAAGCGATAATATAAAAAATATTTTTTATTTTTTTTAACTTTACTCATTATGTTTATTTCTAAATTCACCAAAGTACTTAATTTCCCCTTCTTTTCGTGCTTTACAAGCATCTTCAAAATTATCAAACCTACCTAAATGAATCATTTTGTTATTTAACTTAATTTCAGCCTTCCATTTCTCTCTCTTTTTGTCCCAATGAACACCAATCACACCGCTCTTATTAGTTTTTTGTTTTACTCTGTTCATATTATTTTGTTGGTTTGTACAAATCCGTAAATTACTTCTCATATTATTAAGTCTATCGTGATTGACGTGGTCTATCATCATATCATCAGGACAATCCATAATCACACGGTGTAATAATTTATTATGTAATCCATTCTTAGTAGAAGAATAAACTACATAACCTTTATTATTCATCTTAAACCTATTTCCCATCACGTGGTTAATAAAATCATCATAATCTACATAAAATTTCTTTCCATCCCTATAAGCTTGTGTCCTCTCTCCAAATTCACACTCAATTCTAAATTCAGCCATTCTTTGTAATTTAAAGTGTATTCTACTTTAAATTTCAATTTTAATTTACTCATCAGTCATTATATCTATTCTAATAGTAGCAGTAAAATATAAAGCATTACAAGATATTTGCTCTTTAGACTGTTCTGGAATTAAACGGCCTAAACCATCTGTTAGTGTTAGACGGAGCGATGTAATATTTTTTGATGATAACCGCATTGAATACAGATTATTACCGTTATCTATGTAATTAATTAAATTGTAACCACTTTGGTAATAATAACCAATAGTACCTCCTACTGGTGGAGTACCTGTGGCTGGTGATGTATCTTTTACAAATGTAGAAGGCTGATTTCCAAAGGGTATTTTAGCTAAGATTTGAGAATTAACGACGAATGGAAATCCCGAACTCCCGGTATCAAAACCACTTGTTTGTACATTATTACTTTGGAGGTCAGTACGGAGGTAAACATTTTCTTTGGTACTTAAAGATGCTTGATAATAAGCGTTTAATCTAAATTCAGCTGGATTAGAAGGATGAGGAGCACCACCAACTCTTTCAATTGAAAATAAAGATTTTAAATTATCAAATTGTTCAAGAGATGTAGCACCTGGAATTATATTTCTAGTTTCTCGACATCCACCAAGAATTTCGTGACTATCTTGAAAAGCACCTAGACTATCACTACCTATAATGGATTGAGCAATGGTACCTGAGCCACTATTATAATCTTTAATTGTAAATGAAACTAGTTTCATTTTAGATATATCTCCATCAGGAATACCTGTTGTATTTACTCTTAACTCTAAACGACACGTTAGTATGTTATAGTACCACTTTGGTAATATAGCAGGCGCTAAACCTAAAGGTGTAAGGACTTTTGCTGTTTCAGTATCAAGTACTGATATTAACTGCGGGTCGAAACTCTGATAATTACCCTCTGGAATGGTAATTTTTGCGGATTTAACTGAAATTGTGTTTGAATCATAAATAACGAAATAGAAAACGTTATTATACTTATTGATTGTGTAAAATGATTGACGCATACTAAATGCTCCTAGAGTTACCCTGATGTGTTCGTTTTGATTACAACTAATTACACCCTGTGGAATAGAAATAACTACGTCACGAGACTCAGAATTAGGGGGTGGATTTTCACTGTTTACAAAAAAGTTTTTAGTTTGAATAACTTTCATTTTATTTATTAATACGTAGTATAAAATATATTATAAAATTATTTTATATTAATTTATACTAAATTATGAATTCTCAAGAAGTAGATATAATTGAAGAAGAACAAGAACAACTTAACTTAAAACAAGGGAAAAGAAAACCTCGTCGTGTTTCTGTCTCCATTAGAGATGTACCAAGGCCTTTCTATCATATTAAAGACCCAATGGTGAGAGAGCAGTTTCAAGCTCCTTTACCCACATTAATTAAAAATACAAGTTTTGATTACGTTATAAAACCACCTAAAAGTGGATTGGTAGCACCTCCACCTACACCATCAGCTACACCAAGTGTTTCTGCTAAAAAAATAGCTACTAAAAAGGGAGATTTATCTGCTATTACTGAAAATACTGAACTTAAAATTAAAGAAATGGAAGGCAGATTAAACAGATCAAAAGAACGTTTAGCTAAAGCAGAATCTTCTTTAGTTAGAGCACAAGATGGTAAAACATCAAAAGGTAAGCCATTTACAAGTGAAAATAGGCGACTTTCAGCTATAAAAGGTTTGGAAAGCGAGATTGAAAGATATCGTAATGAGATTATAGAATTTGAAACTGAAATAAATAAACTTCAACTTAGTGTCGTAGAGGAAGAGGAGGAAGAAGAGGAAGTAGAAGAACCCGTTGTATCAAAAGAAAGTTCTCTGCAGGGGTACGTTCCTTTCAATCCTCCATAAACAATTATTTTATAATATGTTTTAATACTATAAAATATGAATAAATCCACAACTCCGTCAAGTAATCCGTGTATTCGTAAAGATGTATTTGGAAATTGTATCACACAACCTGATATATCTACACGCTCAAATATTTTTGATCAAAGTGTAGGTATTGAACACCTCCTTAATCACACAAGTAGAATGCGAAGCGACATTAAAAAACTACCTCAACCTCAAATAATACCTGCCCCATCAAGAGATGAAATTAGGGTTATTGATAAAGCACCACCTCAATTACAACCCCAATTTGAACCCCAACCAATTTTCTCTTTACCTGTGGAAGGTCAAGTTGATCAGGATGGTAATTTAATTACGCCAACTCAACCAATTAATGCTTCAGCATCACGTGGTAGTTTAACAAATCAATTAATTCGATCAGCTAACAAAGAATTCACTCCTAGCCACTCATCAATAGACCAAGAAACTAGATACCGTGCTGTTCTTTCAGACGCTACTTATACCGCACTACGTGATGGCCTAGATAAAGCTCAAAAACAAATTACAAGGGAGACTAATGGGAGATATAGTTTAGTTAATGACAGTAGGTATTCAAACGGAGATATGCTTACTGTAATTGATAATAACACCGGAAAAGCCACGATTGCTTATAGAGGTAGCGTAACGAAAGGAGATTGGTCTTATAACGCCTTGAATTTTGCTACAAGTAATGAGTTGCTCAAATCACAACATCCGCATATGAAAAAGATTGATTCTCATTGGGATACCGTAACTAAGGATTTTGATGTTGACCACGTTGTAGGACACAGCTATGGTGGCTTGAAAGCTATAAGACAAGCTAGTAAACACAATGTAAGCGCCGATGTTTTTAATCCCGAGATTTTTAATACAAATCATAAATTACTTGATGATATCCAAAGAAACAATACACAACTTACCGTCCATCGAATTACGAATGATGTAGCTTCGTACGGCTTGGTTGCTTATAATATCAAAAATAAGTTAGACTTATTAGGTAATATTAGAAACGAGGCTGGAGAACGAGTAAAAGAAGGCGCCAGCACAGCTTGGAGAGAAGGTAATGTTAGAGCTGGATTAGATGATATTGTAGAAAACCTCCTAAATCCTAAAGATAAAAGTACAATTGAAACTCGTTCTTACGCACCATTAAGTGGTAATTTAGACCCCCTAAGCGCTCATAGTATGACTAACTTTACCGAGAGTGGAAGTCGTGACGATAGTGCTTCAAGAACTATGAAACAGAGAATAGTTAATACTTCTGTTCAAGGTGGAGCACAAGTTGGTATTGGGGTTGTAGCAAATACATTAACTGATAAATTTATTGATACCGTAATTGGAAATGATAATTTAGACCCTACTTTACACGGTGCCATAACAGGTGGTTTAGGTAATGTATCAGCTGAATTAGGCTCACGTGGGTTAGGAATGGGAAGTATCGTAGGTGGACGCCCTATTAGTCTAAAAAATGCTCTTATTAGCGGTGCTGGTAGTGCTGTTTTAGCCGGAGAAGTACAACAACAAACTTACAATTTATTAACACAACACGGTTTAGACCACAATAGTGCTACTTTAATCTCAAGCACAGGAGGAGGCGCAGTAGCCGGTGGAGCTGAATACCAAGCTAATGTTGCTCTTGGTTATTTAGAAAAGAAATATGGACAAGGTGTTTTAAGTTCAGCCGTAAGACAGGCTGTAGCACAAGGTGTAAGGAGCGTTGGTTTAAGTGAGGTTATAGGTACGTTATCAAGTGGAGTTGCTAGTGGAGCTACAAGAGGGAGATGGGGCGGATGGTGGGGAACCGCTATAGGTGCTGGGTTAGGTTTAGGATTTGGTATTTTTGATGTTGCTACACATCAAGGTGAAAAGAAAGTTTATGCTCTAACTCCTTCCATATACGAAGGACCAGATAGAGCGATTGGAGAAGATCAACAAATTAAAGAATTATTGAAACAACTAAATGATGGAAATGTAGGTGTTGAGGAAACAAAAAGTAAGATTGAAGCCAGGGTGAGAGCAATGAAAAATGAGGGTATTTTAGGTATGGATATGCCTGTTAATTTAATGGAAGTACCCGAGAGAGCAATTAACTTAAATGAAACTAATATGCTGGCTGGTGATTATACCAATAGCGCTACAATAATTGCTAATCAACAAAGAGCTCAAAGAGAACAAAATGAAAGAGTTAGACACGAATTAGAAGCACATAGTTTATCAGAATTATTACATTTAGAGGAGATAGGAGAGTATGATGATAAACGACAAGCTCATTTAGATAACTACAGAACGCAACGCCATAATGGTGAATTACCTGATTATCTAGAGGAAGTATTTAGGAGCCACGAATTAGGTCAAGCTTATGATATTATTGAAAACGACCCTGTTTATAAGGAACTTGTAGGTGGAGAACAAGTTGATTATGGTGAAGTTAATAGAAGAATTAGAAATATTGTAATTGAAAATCCTACCCAAAATAATATACTTTTTGAAATGAATCACTCTCAAAAACCAATACCGCAATTAAATAAAGATGGTGAATGGGAGGAATTACATATGAACGAAATTGGATTAGATGAAACAATGGAGCAACCTCAACCTGTACCTGTACCTGAACCTGAACCTGAAGGTGGTGGTGAATAAAATTTTATATTAAATTGAAATCAATATAAAAATTAATGTCGCTCCGCATTCTAATATAATTCTTCTAAGCTGATTTGTAGCCACAAAGTAGCATTAATATCGGTGGAACCATCTACCGCCTCTCTGAAAATTACTAATCTATTGGAAGCTTCTAAATTATGCATTATGAACTGAGGGACAAGTGTATTTGGTGGAGATAATTCAAAAAGGTGAGATACTAATATACGATGTGTACTACAACTAATATCATAAGGTAAATTAATTTCTACTTCCTGAGTAATAGAACCTGCTGAAACTTGTTCTAATTTCAGAGTGAAATGTGTAAGGTCTTGAGGTATATTTACGACAGCATTAGCTGAATCTGGATTTATAACTGTAATTTGTGGAAAAGGATAACGAATATAAGCTCCATATCCTTTGGTTTTACCAAATTGAGACATTTTATTTATTATACATACATTTAATTTTTATATTTAACAAAATGTTGGATTATAACAAATGACTGACGTGTTAGAACATACAAATTTTAATAAAGAGAAAATGTCGGAACAGGAGGAATGGCTCAAAGAATTAACTACTAAATTCCCGCAGATTGATGACGGATTGATTTTACATCTAATCAAATGCTATCAAGCTTCTCCACACGGGTTCTCTTCATTTGTGGAGGACCTTAAGAAAGACCCTAAAAAGTGGGAGGACAAAGATATAAAGGACGAGAGTCAATTAAAGTACGAAAGCACACCAGAAGAACTACAAAAATATACTGAGGAAGTAGCTCAAAAGTGGAAGGCTGAGGAAGAAAGTAAAGATGTTGAAAATTTAAAAGAATTAACTTTAGTAGAAGATCCAGATTTAGAAGAATTAGATTAATAGGTTATAACAAAAAATAATTTTAAAATAAAATATGTTATAACAATAAATAATGAATTTCTATTACTTTACAGAAAAGATTTCTAACAAAAAAATCTCAGTAGAACCTAAGCCTGTTGATTTTCCTATAACTTTTGAACTTGACGAAGAACAAAAACTGATTGGTTTTAAATTTAACGATGATGTGGAAGAAGGTGATAAACGTAAGCTTGTATTACAAATTGGAAAGTGCCTTGAATGTCGGGTAAAGAAAAATACCCCGAGAAGTAAGAAAGAGAAGGTTGTGGAAGAACCAGTTTTACCTGAGCAGGAACCAACACTACCTGGACCTCCTGTAAAAGTGAAGAAGGAGCGTAAAAAGAAGGTTGAAGAAGATGTCAAGAATGAGGTTGAAGAAAAACCATTTGAAGAACCTATCAAATTAAATCTTTCTAATAATCCACCTCGGAAACAGCGTCCTCGTAAAGAAAAGAAAACTGAATAAGATATTATATATTTCATTTTCTGGAAAAAATGAAATGTAATTAAATCCAGAATTAGAGAGAATCTTGAAACCATAAAAAAAATGCCTGAAAAAAAATGAAAAAAATGATTAAAAAAAATGGAATTGTGAATTAGATATTGATTGACTTGTGAATGAGATTGACGAAAGCGAATAGATTGGTAAAAAAAATGGTAAAAACATCAGAATTTTAAAGCAACAGAATTTAGCCCGTGTTTTGAAATTGTGCCGTTCGGAAGTACTATGTACACCTACGTTAGCATTAGTCCTGTACGTCCCTGGACCTATCCCTCCACTATTAAGATAACATATTTTTAAATTATATTTATTTATTTGATTAATTAATAAATAAATCAATATGCCGTCATATAGCACTAATTTAGTTACTGACACTTTACAAGTAAATGAAATTTTAACACCTGTTGAAACGAAAAACATTACATGCAATGGTGATATATCAGCCACGGATATTACTTCTACAGGCTCTATAAATTGGAATAGTTTCAACCCGCCTTTAGTCGTAGCAGGAACGCCCGGACTCAATCTTGTTTTAGGTACAGGAAACAATGCAGGACGACAAGATATCAATGATGTTAGTACTCTTACGTTTGAGAAGGACCCCGGCGACCCTCTTTCAGCAATCGTTGGTGACGCAACAAATACAACACACTGTTATCATTTAGATTTAAGTGATGCTTCTAACACGTTTCCAAGTAGTCTTGCTGGTGATTTAGACGCTACATTACAACTTGGTAATACAGCTAATAATCAAAGCATTACAGGTTTGGCTGGATTATCACTAAATGCTGGCGCGACGGTTCAAGGGACTTCCACAAATAAAGCCACAATTACAAACTGTGATTTTAGTAGCGCTAGTAACGTGTTTCCCCCAGGTTTAAATGAAGATATTGAAAATACACTTATAGCAGGAAACGACGCGAACGGACAGAGTATGGTTGGATTAAATGGTCTCGGGGCTGTTGGCGTTCAAGCTACTACTGTATCGGCCACTGTCGTTAATGCTAGTGCTATGAGCGTTAATAGTTCGGCTGACCCGCTCAGCGGTGAGTTAAATTTAAATGTAAGCGCCAATAACCAGGTTGCTAAAATAAGTTTTACTGGATTTACGAATTCTACGGATCAAGATACAGAAATTGAGGGTGATTCTACTTTAAAATCAGGGGGTGGTGTGAAATTAACTAAGTGTACATATTTAG
>Ga0180432_10008861_pt1 | contig 12412 bp, 8 predicted proteins | sample SS_ome_10_FD_132414 | JGI IMG/M metagenome (GOLD analysis project Ga0180432, IMG submission 132414) | Hypersaline lake sediment archaeal communities from the Salton Sea, California, USA - SS_1_MS_2 metaG | ecosystem: Environmental > Aquatic > Non-marine Saline and Alkaline > Hypersaline >...
ACGCTGAGCCTGGGGGATTCGATGAGGCCGGGGGCGATAGCGGATGCGTTCGATTCGCTGCAAGTGCACGAGCTGATGATCCAGGGGGAGCTGGCGAAACGGGCGTTGGATAGGGGAGTGCAGGTGATGATCGAAGGGCCGGGGCACGTGCCGCTGAACCAGGTGAAGGCGCAGATGGAGCTGGAGAAGGCGCTGTGCCACGGCGCGCCGTTCTACGTGCTGGGGCCGGTGGTGACGGACGTGGCGATCGGGTACGATCACATCACGGCGGCGATAGGGGGGGCTGTGGCCGCGGCGTCGGGAGCGGATTTCCTGTGCTACGTTACGCCGAGCGAGCACGTGGGGCTTCCTTCTCCGGAGCAGGTGCGAGAGGGAGTGATAGCGGCGCGGATAGCGGCGCACGCGGGGGACATCGCCAAGGGGATACCGGGGGCGCAGGACTGGGACAGGCGGTTGTCGGAGTTGAGGCGCGGGCGGAAGTGGGCGGAGCAGATAAAGGCGAGCATGGACCCGAAGCGGGCTGCGAGGTTGAGGGAGGAAGCGGCGCCGCACGACGAGAGCGTGTGCTCGATGTGCGGAGAGTACTGCGTGTTCAAGATGGCGGACCTGGGAGCGCAAATCCCCTAGGCGCGGGCCTGTCCGCCCTCGGCGGTGCCGAGGACGAGTTCTCCGACGAAGTCGCCGACTTTCGCCAGGAGGTCTTTGGGGGGGAGGGACTTCGCGGCTTCGAGCATTTTCACTATGGCGCTTCCGACGATGACGCCGTCGGCGTGCCGCGCGAGCATTTCGGCCTGCTGGGGATTGGAGACGCCGAATCCGACGCAGATTGGTACGTCGGTGAGGGTCTTGAGCTCGTCGATATTCTCTATCACGTGGTCGGGGAGAGAGTCCCTAGCGCCGGTGATTCCCGTGACGGAGACGTAATAGACGAAGCCTGTGCAGTTTGCGACGATGTGTCGTCGGCGCAGGGGGGGTGTAGTGGGGGCGACGAGAAAGATGGTGTCGAAAGAATCGGCGCGGGCGGCGCGGATGACGGCGTCGCCCTCGTCGGGAGGGAGGTCGGGAATGATAGCGCCGTCGAATCCTGCGTCTTTGGCGGCCTTGACGTAGCGCTCGGGGCTCTGCCGGTAGACGATGCTGTAAGAAACCATTGTGACGACGGGGATGTGGAGGGATGAGCGGAGGTCCCGCATCCAGTCGAAGACCTTTTTGAGCTTGAGGCCGCTGCCGAGAGCGCGAGTGTAAGAGCTTTGGATGACGGGGCCGTCGGCGACGGGGTCGGAGAAGGGGATGCCGAGCTCGACCATGGCAGCGCCGCGGTTCTGGAATTCGATGAGAAGATCGGCGGTGAAGTCGAGGTCGGGGTCGCCGGCGGTGACGAAGGGCATGAGGGCGGCGTGTTTTTGAGAGCGAAGCTGAGCGAACTTGGAAGCGATCCGGCCCTGGGCGCTCAAGAGGGCACCTCCAGGTCGAAGTTGAGCTTTCGGGCGACCTCGAATGCGTCCTTGGCGCCGCTTCCGGAAAGGCCCATGATGATTATCTGATTGCGTTTCATCGTTCCCGCTATCTTCCTTACGTGGGCTATGGCATGGGCGGGTTCGAGAGCGGGGATGATGCCTTCGGTCTCGGCGAGGAATTGGAAGGCGTCGAGTGCCTCGTCGTCGGTTGCGGAGGCGTAGCTGACCCTTTGGGAGTCTTTCCAGTAGCTGTGCTCGGGTCCGACGCCGGGATAGTCGAGGCCGGCGGAGACTGAGTGGACGGGGAGGGTCTGGCCGTCATCGTCCTGTAGGACGTAACTCATGCTGCCGTGAAGTACGCCGGGCCTGCCGAGGATGAGAGAGGAAGCGTGGTTGCCGGGTTTTAGCCCGTAGCCGGCGGCTTCGACGCCGACCATGGCGATGTCGTCTTCGATGAAGGGGTAGAAGAGGCCTGCGGCGTTGCTGCCGCCGCCGACGCATGCGACGAGGAGGTCTGGGATGCGTCCTTCCTTCTCGAGAATCTGCTGACGGGCCTCTTTGCCGATGACGGACTGGAAGTCGCGCACCATCATGGGGAAGGGGTGGGGGCCGACCACGGAGCCGATGATGTAGTGGGTGTGCTCGACGGTGGCCATCCAGTCGCGAAAGGCTTCGTTGGTTGCATCTTTGAGGGTTCGGCTTCCGGAATCGACGGGTACGACTTTGGTGCCGAGGAGTCTCATGCGGAAGACGTTGAGGGCCTGCCGGCGCATGTCCTCGGTGCCCATATATACGTCACAATCGAGGCCGAAGAGTGCGGCGGCGGTGGCGGTGGCGACGCCGTGCTGGCCGGCGCCTGTCTCGGCGATGAGGCGGGTCTTGCCCATTCTTCTGGCGAGAAGCGCCTGGCCGAGAGTGTTGTTTATCTTGTGGGCTCCGGTGTGAGTGAGGTCTTCACGTTTGAGATATATCTTTGGGCCGCCGAGGGCGTTGGTCATTCTTTCTGCGAAGTAGAGAGGGGTGGGCCTTCCGGCGTAGTCGCGGAGGTAAAGGTCGAGTTGGGCATGGAAGGCGGGGTCGGCTTGAGCCTTGAGGTATTCTGCGGTGAGTTCTTCGAGGGCAGGCATGAGGGTCTCGGGGACGTACCTTCCGCCGTAAGGGCCGAAACGACCGGATTCGTCGGGGAGATTAAGGGGCATGGGGCTCAGCTTTCCTGGTTGGTGACGGTGATGAGTTTGTGGAGCGCGGCTTTGGCTCTGCCGGAGTCGATGCTTTCTGCGGCGATGCGGATGCCTTCGGCGAAATCGGTGGCCTTGGCGGAAAGGAGAAGGACGGCGGAGGAGTTCAGCAGGACGATGTCGCGGATGGGGCCGGAGGCTCCTTCGAGAAGGTGCGTAAGCTTGGAGGCGGATTCGTCAACATCGCGGACGGTCAGTTCCTCGGGTGTTGCGCGGTCGATGCCGAACTCTTCGGGGATCAAGTCGAAGTTCTTTATCCGGCCGTCGGCGAGCCAGGAGATAGAGGTGGCGTCGGTGGTGGTGATCTCGTCCATGCCGTCTTTTCCGTGGACGACCATTGCGGCTTTGAGGCGGAGGTTTCGGAGGACGGCGGCGAGAGTTTGGGTGAGCTGGGGGTCGAAGACGCCGATGAGCTGAAACTGTGCGCCGGCGGGGTTGGTGAGGGGGCCGAGGATGTTGAAGACTGTCCTGATACCGATTTCGCGCCTGGGGCCTATGGCGTATTTCATGGCGCTATGAAAGAGTGGGGCGAAGAGGAAACCGATTCCCGCGTCGTGGAGGGATTTTTCGACGAGTTCGGGTGATGCCTGGACATTGACGCCGAGGGCTTCGAGGACGTCGGCGCTGCCGCAGCAACTGGAGACGGACCTGTTTCCGTGCTTGGCGACGGTGACGCCTGCTCCGGCGACGACGAGGGCGGCGGCTGTGGAGATGTTGAAGGTGCCCTTGGAGTCTCCGCCGGTGCCGCAGGTGTCGACGACGGTGCCGTGGCCGGGGTTGATGCGGGTGGCCTTTTGGCGCATGGTTTCGGCAAAGCCGGTTATTTCGTCCGGTGTTTCGCCCTTAAGGCGGAGGGCGGTCAAGAAGGCGGCAATCTGCGCCTGCGTGGACTCTCCCTCCATGATTTCGCGCATAACGGCGGCACTTTCCTCGCGGGAGAGGTCTCTTCCGAGTATGAGGTCGGAGATCACGTCGCGGATCATTGGGCGGCTTCTCCTACACTGAGTACGGTTGCGCCGGCGGCGGGGTTGCATATCCACAGGGATGGGCTCCCGCCGGTGGCTTCGGCGTAGAGCTTGGGGACTTTTTCGCAGAATTCCTGGGAGGCTTCGGGTCGTACGAGACTGACGGTACACCCACCGAAGCCTGCGCCGGTCATGCGGGAGCCGACGGTGCCGTCGACGCGGCCGGCGGCTTCGACCATGGCATCCAATTCGGGAGAGGAGACCTGGAAGTCGTCGCGAAGGCTGGAATGGGACTCGAGCATGAGGGCGCCTGCGGTGTCGAGTTGTCCGGCGGTGAGCGCCTGGGCGAAGGCGAGAACGCGGGCGTTCTCTGTGACGACGTGTCGGACGCGTTTGAATTGTTCGGGAGGGAGCAGTTTTTCGATTTCGGGGAGTTCTTCGAGGGAGAGGCGGCTGATGTTGGTGACGGGTCGGAGGTGTCGCCTGAGCGTATCGAGGGCTTGCTCGCACTCGACGCGGCGCTGATTGTAACTTGAAGAGGAGAGTTCACGCTTGACGCCCGTGTCGCAGACGATGACCTGAAGGTCCGGGGGGAAGGGGACAAGCTCGTGCTTGAGCTGGTCGCAGTCGAGCAGTATTGCGTTTCCGGTTTCTGCGAAGACGGCGGTGTACTGGTCCATAATGCCGCAGTTGACGCCGACGAACTCGTTTTCGGCCTTGCGGCAGAGGAGGGCGATTTCGAGCTTGGAGGGTTTCTTGTCGAGAGAATCGGAGAGGGCGAGAGCGACGGCGACTTCGAGCGCGGCGGAGGAGCTGAGTCCGGCACCGATGGGGATATTGCCTCCGATTGCGGCGACCATACCGGGGAGCTTGTATCCGGCGTCCTCCAAAGCCCAAGCGACGCCGCGGACGTAGGCATACCAGCCGCTCTGATTTGGGTCGGCGGGCTCGCCGAGCCAGAATTCGCCGCGCTCGTCGAGGTCGACGGAATATACCTCGACCCTGCGCTCGAAGATGGTGGAAAAGGCGACGTAGACGTATCTGTCGATGGCGATGGGAAAGACGAGGCCGCCATTATAGTCGGTGTGTTCGCCGATGATGTTGACGCGGCCCGGGGCTCTGGCCATTTGGGCGTGACCTTCGAGTGCTTCGGAAGAGTTCGGGGGCAAAATAGTTCCTTTCGCGCATTCCCAGCGGGTGCGCTCTTTAGCCGCACGCGGCCTTCGGGCCATTATGCCAGGAAAGAGGGCCTGAAAAAAGGGGGATGCTGCGAAGGACAGCTATTTTGTGAGGTAGGGGAGGGGTCAGGCACGAGGGTGCCTTTTGATGCGGTCGGTGATTTCTTGGAGGGAGATTTTAAGTGTCTTATCCTTCTTGAGGAGGTCTTCGATGCGGCGGAAGCCGCTAATCGCGGTACAGTGACTCCTGCCGCCGAAGAAGTCGCCGATCTCGTTGTAGGAGCACTCGGTGAGTTCTCTGGCGAGATAGAATGCGGTTTGCCTGGGAACGGAGACGGATCTGGCGCGGCTCTTGGAGCGGAGAGCGCCTTTTTTGAGGCCGAAGTGTTCGGTGGTTGCGGACTCGATGGTTTCGAGGGTGACGGCGGAGGACTTGATTCCGAGAAGCTGGCTTAGGACTTCTCTGGAGGAGTCGAGGGAAATGGGGGTCTTGGTGAGAGCGGCGTAGGCGACGGAGGTGGTGACAGCGCCTTCGAGTTCGCGGACGTTGCCGTCGATGTGCCTGGCGATGTATTCCAGGACGGATACGGGGAAATGGCGGGATAGTTTCCTCGTTTTTTCGCGCAGGATGGCGAGGCGGGTCTGATAGTCGGGTTTTTGCAGGTCGGCGACCATTCCGGCGATGCAACGGTTGACGATGCCCTGCTGGAGGCTTTTTATCTGCATGGGATGGGCGTCGCTGGCCATGACGATCTGCTTGTGGGAGCAGGTGAGTTCGTTGAATGTGTGGAGGAATTCCTGCTGGGTGGCGCGCGTGTTGGCGATGAAGTGAATGTCGTCGATGACTAGGAGGTCGGCGCTGCGGAAGGAGTGGCGGAAGGAGTCGAGGGAGCCGTTTCTCAGGGCGAAGAGGAACTGATTAGTGAAGCCCTCTCCGGAAACATATATGATCCTTGCGGCCTTTTCTCGTCTCAAGTATTCGTTACAAATGCCGTGCAAGAGATGGGTTTTGCCGAGGCCGACGCCGCCGTGGATGAATAAGGGGTTATACATATTAGAAGTGCCGTTTGCGACCTCAATGGCGGCGGCATGTGCGAGGCTGTTGCAAGGTCCAACGACGAAGTTGTCTAGGAGAAGGTCCTTTCTGAATTGGGGGGCGGGTTTTTTTGCGGGATTTTTTCGAAGGCTGATTTCGGCTTCGGTGGTGGTGCGGTCCTGGGATTGCTGAGCGCGCATGCGATGGAACAGTTGTGGGTCGACGCGGAAATCCACGTCGGGTCGCTGGCCGGTGACGGTTTGGAAGGAGTCTGCGATGAGATTATGGTAATGGCCCTGGAGCCATTCCTGTATGAAGAGATTGGGTGTGCCGATAACAACGCGGCTATCGGCGTGTGAAAGAAGCTCGACGTTTTTGAACCACAAGCTGAAGCGTTGGTGGCTGATCGCTTTTTGTATTTCGGAAAGGACCTTACCCCAAAGCGCTACATCCACGCCCGTCACTTTCGGCTCCCCAAAGGTCGCAGGCGACCTGATGCTCGAAGCAGGGAAAGAAAGGGATGCCAGTTACCCCCGAACTTTCATCCGAACGGGGATTCTATCAGCGAAGGTTGATGAGTGTCAAACAAGTCGAGAGGAAAAAGAAGCGGGTGCGGTTGACTATCAGGCGCATGGTTTTCTGTAAGCCTTTGCGTTCCATCAGCTAACGTGTGACGGCGGCGGCGAAAAAATTTTTTGCGGCGCGTTGAAAGAGTGCAGGCTTCGAGGCGAGAGCGGGAGAAGTCGGCGGTGTTTTGATGGAACAGCAAGCGGGCGTATAGACGGAAGGTGGGTTGAGCCAATGAGATACGACGAATTCGCGCAGGCGTTGCGCACGACGTTGTTTCGGCTCGCGTCAAGCGACGAGAGAGTTTTTTTCTGAAGAAAAGTCGCATGGGGTAGAGAGATTGCGGCCGGCGCGACGGGTTGTCACGAGTAGTGGGGAAGCCGGAGGGGTCGCCAGGCGGCGAGTGAAGTCTGACGGAGAGGAGGAGCGGGAGAAGAAGACGACGGGCAGGAGGTCTGCGCGAGCAACACGCGCGTTACATCGGGTGCGATGCTGCAAGAATGACATCCGGAACGCAACGTCACGAACAGGTCGGGTTAATTTGCGGAAAGCTTCAGGGAGAACGCGGAACCGTAAGGGCGTAGAGGAGAGTCTTGTCCGTCGGACGAAAGCCGAGATGTTGGTAGATGTTGAGAGCGGGGCGGTTTTGTTCGTCAACACTGAGAGAAATCTTAGTAGCGCCGGCGCGTCTTGCTGCGGAGATGGCGTAGCGCATAAGGGTTTCGCCATAACGTTGGCCGCGGCAATGGGGTACAACGCCGAGGTAAACGAGACAGAAGTGACCGGGCTTGCGAAGTTGGTTGACTAGCACGCAACCGACAGCACGCTGTTGCTTGAGCGCGAGGAGCCAGAGGTCGGGTCTGAACTCGCCGGCGAGCTTGTGACCTTCCAAGACCTCGGCGGCGGTCTGGACCCTTGGAAGCGAAGGGCAGTCGAGGGTACCTTCGAGGGTGGCAGAAAAGGCGCGCTCGAACTGGTGATGCGTGCTGTTATCATATGTTATCCACTCGAAGTCGCTGGGAGGTGAGGGAGAGGCCGAGGTGGCAGATTCCATGTTTGTGAGTACGGCGACGCGGCGGAATCCGGCGGAGAGGAAGGGGATTCCACCGTGGGGGAAGCGGTGGGGTATGAGAGCGACGAAGAGGCCGGCTCCCTGTTGAGCTGCGGCGTCAAGGGCGGCCTTTACGAGGATGGTTGAGGTATCGGGGTTCTCGGAGGGGGCGGTCGATGGGAAGGCGATGACGGCGGTGCGGCTTGGGGAGATGAAGAAGGGGATGGAGCCGACGAGGGCGCTTCCTCTGCGGGCGACGATCTGGTCTTCGATGCGCCAAGTGCCCTTGCGAATGGCGTGGCGGAGTTCTTGGACGGCCGCGTCGCTATGGGCGAAGCCGGTGCCGCCTGAGGTGTAGAAGCGGAGCGCCTCTTCGCTTTCGGCGGTCGTTACCCTGTATATCCTGAGGTGCTGGTCGGGCATGAAAGGATTCTACGGCGTGGAAGGGGTGCTGGGAAGTGGGAGTGTTGGAGTCACGAGGATTTCCGGGCGGAAGATTTTTTTCTGTGGAGGGGCCTGGTGTTCTTGCACTGGGGGTAGCCGGAGCAAGCGAGAAAGGGGCCGTGCTTGCTGCGTCGTATGACCATGGGCTTTCCGCACTTGTCGCACGTGGCTTTGCCTTTGGAAGCGTCTGGGGAGGCGCCGATGGATTTGGTGTTCTTGCATTCGGGATAACCGGAGCAAGCGAGAAAGGGGCCGTGCTTGCTCCGCCTGATGACCATGGGCTTTCCGCACTTTTCACAAACGGCTTTGGTTTCGGAAGGCTGCTTGTCTCCTTCGAGGGGCTGTGTGTTCCGGCAGTCCGGGTAGCCCGAGCAGCCGAGAAAGGGGCCGTGCTTTCCGGTCTTGACGACCATGGGGCGGCCGCATTTGTCGCAGGTTTTATCGGAGGTTTCGAGAACGGGAACGTCGAAGGGCTTCGTGCCCTTGCAGTCGGGGTAGCGGGTGCAGGAGAGGAACCAGCCGTGCTGCTTGCTCTTTCGCGGGGCCATGGGAGAGCCGCAGAGGTCGCAGGTGTCGGCCTGGGAGGTCATGTCGTCCTCGGCCTTGAGGAGGTCGTTTTTGAAGGGGGTGTAGAACTCCTTGAGGACCTCGATGCGGTCCTGGCTTCCATCCTCGATGCCGTCGAGCTCTTGTTCCATGTGGGAAGTGAACTCGATGTCCATGATTTCGGGGAAGTGGGCCATGAGCTTATCGGAAACGACCTCGCCGAGACGAGTTGCGTATAGCTGCCTCTTGCGGCGAATCACGTAGCCGCGCTCCTGAATGGTGGAAACGGTGGGGGAGTAGGTGCTGGGGCGTCCGATGCCGAAGCGTTCGAGCGCTCTTACGAGGGTGGCCTCGCTGTAACGGTTGGGTGGCCTGGTGAAGTGCTGTTCGGGCTTAAGCTCGAGAAGGTCAAGCTCTTGGCCGTAGGTGAGGGTTGGTAGGAGGGTCTCCTCCTGGTTTTGAGGGGTGAGGCGGCGAAAGCCGGGGAATTTCATTGTTCTTCCCTGGACCTTGAACAAGCCCCCCCCGCCGGATATCTCGACGTCGGTGACGTCGTAGACGGCGGGTGCCATTTGGCTGGCGACGAATCGCTTCCAGATGATTTGGTAGAGCTTCAGGAGGTCGTCGGGGAGGTGCTTTGAGAGGCTTTCGGGGGTGCGTTGGGGGGAGGTGGGCCGTATGGCCTCGTGGGCCTCTTGAGCGCCCTTGCGGGATTTGAATAAGTTGGGTTTCGGGGGGAGAAAGGTGTGGCCGAAGGCATTTTCGATGTAAGAGCGGACGTGACTGAGGGCTTCGTCGGCGACGCGAAAGGAGTCGGTTCGCATGTAGGTGATGAGCCCGACGGGGCCTTCCTCGCCGACGTCGACACCCTCGTAGAGCTGCTGGGCGAGGGCCATGGTTCTGCGGGTGGTGAAGTTGAGAGCGGAGGAGGCGGCCTGCTGGAGGGTGCTGGTGATGCAGGGCGGGGGGGCTGATTCGAGCTTTTGCTTTCGTTCGAGGCCGGTGAGGCGGAACTGGGCTTGGGAGAGGCGGCGGACGGCGGCCTGGGCGTCCTGATCCGTTTTGAGGTCGATCTTTTCGCCGTCGAGTTCGGCGAGTGGAGCTTCGAGTTGGCCGCCCTCCTTCGTGTCGAATCGGCCGAGGACTGTCCAATACTCGCGGGGCTTGAAGTCGCGGATTTCCCTCTCACGCTCGACCACAAGGCGAAGGGCGACCGACTGGACCCTGCCGGCGCTGAGGCCGCGATAGAGCTTTTTCCAGAGAAGGGGGCTGAGTTCGTAGCCGACGATGCGGTCGAGTATTCGGCGTGCCTGCTGGGCGTCGACTTTATGGAGGTCAATGGTTCCGGGCGAGTTGAAGGCCTTCTTGATGGCGGAAGGTGTTATCTCGTTGAAGGTCACGCGGCGTATCTTCTCATCGGGTAGACCGAGTCCCTGGGCGAGGTGCCAGGCGATGGCTTCGCCTTCCCTGTCGGGGTCGGGGGCGAGGTAGACGGTGTCGGCATCTTTGCTGAGTTGTCGAAGCTTCTTGAGGACGGCTCCTTTGCCGCGGATGACGGAGTAGCTGGGTTGGAAGCCGGCGTCGATGTCGACGCCGAACTCTTTTGTCGGGAGATCGCGAACGTGGCCGCTGCAGGACTGGACGTCGTAGCTCTTGCCGAGGATTTTTTCGATGGTCTTGGCCTTGGCTGGTGATTCGACTATGACGAGAGACTTTTCCATTTGCGCTCTTCCGAGTTGGAACCTGGGGGAGTAATTATGGCAAAGGGCGGTGGTTTGTCAAGGAGGGAGGGAAAGAGGAATGCGAGATGGAGGGTGAGGTTGTGCAGAGGCAATTGGCTTGACCGTGGATCGGGGTTGGAATAAACTACCCTCTAATTTCCTCGTTCGCGGGAGCGATAAGAGATGAGCCGTGACCGGGCGTCGGATCTGCGTAAGACGGATTCGGAGATATATTCGATCGTCGGGCGTGAATTGAGGCGTCAACAGAGGATGCTGCAGTTGATCGCGTCGGAGAATTACACGCCGCTTGCGGTGCTGGAAGCGGCGGGGTCGGTGCTGACGAACAAGTACGCGGAAGGCTATCCTGGGAGGAGATGGTACCAGGGGTGCAAGATAGTGGGCGAGGCGGAGCAGGCGGCGATAGACAGGGCGAAGGAGCTGTTCGGGGGGGAGCATGCGAACGTGCAGCCGCATTCGGGGACGCAGGCGAACATGGCGGTTTACTTCGCTGCGCTGAGGCGAGATGACAAGATAATGTCGATGACGCTGTCGGACGGGGGACACCTTTCGCACGGGTTCGAGGGGAGTTTTTCGGGGCGGGATTACGGGGTGGCGTATTACCGGTTGTGCCGTGAGACGGAGCTGATAGATTACGATGGTCTTGCGAGGGAGGCGCGCGAAAGCAGGCCTAAGATGATAGTAGCGGGGGGAAGCTCGTATCCGCGGCACATAGATTTCGAGCGGTTTGGGGAGGTTGCGAGGGAAGTGGGGGCGCTGCTGCTGGTGGACATGGCGCATTTTGCGGGCCTGGTGGCGGGTGGGGTTCACCCTGACCCGGTGCCGCATGCGGATTTCGTTTCGGGGACGACGCATAAGACCTTGCGCGGCCCGCGGGGGGGCTTCGTGCTGTGCAAGGCGGAGCATGCGGGGGCGCTGGACGACGCGGTTTTTCCGGGTCTTCAGGGCGGTCCGCTGATGCACATAGTGGCGGCGAAGGCGGTGTGCTTCAAACTTGCGCGGACGGAGGAGTTCCGGGCGTATCAAAGGGAGGTGGTGGAGAACGCGCGGGCGCTGGGCCGAGCGCTGGAAAAGAGAGGGTACCGGCTGGTGACCGGGGGGACGGATACGCACATCGTGCTGGTGGACCTGCGGGCGTTGGGGGTAACGGGGCAGGCTGCGGCGAGAATGTTGAACCGCGCCGGGATAGCGGCGAACAAGAATTCGATTCCATTCGATCCGAGGCCACCCGGAGAGGCGAGCGGGATACGGCTGGGGACGCCTGCGATTACGACGAGAGGGATGAGGGAGAAGGACATGGAGAAGGTGGCGGAGCTGATCGACACGGCGTTGAGGTCGAAGGGGGAACGTGGGGCGATCAGGCGTGTTCGGGAGGATGTGGAAGGGTTTCTGGAGGCGTTTCCGATATACGAGGAGCTGTCGGAGGAATGGGCCTAGATGCACAGGGGCGGTTCCTGCGAATAGCTGACGGGACGGACAGGTCTGCATTTGGGGCGGCTGCCAGGGTTGCACTTCTGCCTTTCTCGCTGGGGTATGGGACGGCCATGGCGTTTCGGGATGCGCTGTACCGGTCCGGCGTGGCGCGCGCGGTTCGCGCGCGGCGTCCGGTGATCAGCGTGGGCAACATCACCGTGGGGGGAACGGGAAAGACGCCAATGGTGGCCTACCTGGCAGGGCTGCTGAGGGGTGAGGGGCTGAAGCCGGCGATCCTGATGCGCGGATACCGTCCGCTGGGCGCGTCGGGGATGGGGGATGAGGCCGCAGCGCTGCAGGCTGCGCTTCCCGATGTGCCGGTGTTCTGTAACAGGAACCGGGCTGCCGCCGCGAAGGAGGCGGTGTCTTCGGCGGGGGCGAACGTTCTACTGCTGGACGACGGATTTCAGCATAGGAGACTGGGGAGGGACCTGGACGTTGTGACCGTGGACGCGCTGTGTCCGTTCGGGGGCGGGAGGCTGCTGCCTGCGGGGCTGCTGCGGGAGTCGCCGTCGGCGCTGAGGAGAGCGGACGTTGTGGTTTTAACTCGAACGGACGAGGTGGAAGGAGACGTGCTGGAGGAGGTGGAAGGGGAGGTGCGGAGGTTGGCTCCGGAGGCGGTTCCGGCGAGGTCGGTGCACAGAGCGACTCGAGTGTTTTTCGCTGAGGAGAACAGACTGGGGGATGTGGCGGAGCTTTCCGGCAGAAAAGTGGCGGC
>Ga0180432_10008863_pt1 | contig 12407 bp, 29 predicted proteins | sample SS_ome_10_FD_132414 | JGI IMG/M metagenome (GOLD analysis project Ga0180432, IMG submission 132414) | Hypersaline lake sediment archaeal communities from the Salton Sea, California, USA - SS_1_MS_2 metaG | ecosystem: Environmental > Aquatic > Non-marine Saline and Alkaline > Hypersaline >...
AAGTAAACAAACTAATTTTAGATATTTTGATACTGAGAAAGATAATCCAAGATTAAATCAAATTGATTGGGCTAAAGAAAAAAATCCACTGTTTGCTTTAAGTAGTCACTTTATGTCACATGGTGAAGCAATATTGCCATTGATACAAGCTATTGAAGATTTTAAAAATGAAGTTGTATTTATTGATGAACCTGATGCGGGTTTATCTTTAACTAACCAGAAAAAAATAATAACTTCTTTCAAACGTGCAGTGAAAAATGGATGCCAAATAATTTTGACGACACATTCTTATGTGATTATAAAAAATACAAAAGAAGTTTTTTCACTTGACACTCGTAAGTGGATTCCATCTTCCGAATATCTCGAAAAAATTTAACTCCTTTTTATAAGTCAACTCAGACTAAGAAAAGGAGATTTTTATGAAACACAGTGCTCAAATTAATGCAGAATTTGTCAAAGAAGCTCGTGAATGGGATGATTTGTCTCGCAAAGAGCAGCGTGAATATTTGATACGTCATCCACGATCAAAGCGCAAATTAACTGCACCGAGACCTAAAAGAACTAAAGAAGATGAAGAAAAAATGAAGAAGAAACTTCGTAAACGGAAAAGTATGTTGAGAAATCCTGTGTATAAAAATTTATTGATGGAACATATGCGTTAACAATAGATAATAGCGTTGACTTCTATATGAGGCTCTCGTATACAACGAGAGCCTTTTTTATTTAATAGTCTTCAGTTTTTTGTATGATTACATCAACATGAAAAAAGAAATATCAAGTGAATTGATTGAAAAAACAAGAAAATGGTTGGGCAAAGATGGCATAGCATTTTTTAACGAGATGAAAGAAAAGCATGGAAAGTATGATGCTATGTTTATGGAGGGTAGCATACCTCATCCAGTACATTTTCGAGAAGGTATGCAAGTTCGAAATTTTATGAGACAATCTGGTCTTTGTGAAGATTGGGACGATCATGATTTTGACGATTCATGGGTTGAATTGATAACGAAAGTAATAGATGGGATAGAAACTGTTACCGAACTTGTATGGGAAGACGATGAACAATAAAACAAACTATGGTGTCAAAGGTGGGGGGCTTCTTATGTAAGAAAAGTTTTAATGGATTGGGCAAAAAAAGAAAATGCGGAAATATCCAAAACAACAACCAACAACACGCAAACTGAAAAACCTGACGGTTCAACAGTTGTGCGGTGATACGTTTTACGAAATTTTGCTATAATTGTAGTTTTCGTCGCGTCGATATGTGTTGATTAAAATACTACCAAACAAAAAACCAAAGGAGAAAAAAATGACAATAGCCCTAAACAAAGATGAAGAAAAAATGAAATTAAATTTGTACAGAGTAAAGTTACAGGGAATGTGGAGTGATTACGGACATTCTTATGTTGTTGCGGAAAATTCGGACATTGCCTATCGTATGGTTAGAAAGTTTCTTGATGAAAAAAACTTAGGTTTTTCTAAGGACAGGGGTTTAAAGGAAGTTGAGTTGGTTGCAGGAGAATATCAATATAACGACACAAGAAGAATGTTATATTTGCCGAAAAAAGAGACAGAGGAAACGCAAAACAACGCAAAACTACAGCATTGCGAAATTGCTGATGATATTGAGTGTGCTAAAGACTGGCTTCGGCCCGGCAGACCAATAACTGATAATGATATTGATAAATGTGTGAAGGAGTTAGATAATCTTATTTGGCAACTTCGCAAGTGCTAAATGCGTTGTGTGAAATTCAAACTTTAGGAGTGTTGTATGTTAGAAAATTTAACAAAATATAATTTAACAAAGTGTTGTAATGGGTGTTTTGCTACACTTGTCCCGGACAATGCGCCGGATGTTAGTTTTAATAAAAAAGGCGATTGGGTTAAATTTTCTGATGTTAAGGAATTGTTTGAACTATCGGACAACTCAACGCAAGTTGAAATTGCCCTTAAAGCCTGTAAGTTAATTAACGAGTTTCATTCTGATAACTTTACTGGCCGCCCCCTTGAAATGAACGGGAAGCCTATTAATCATTCTAAACTAAACGAAGCACATCAACTCGCAGAACAGGCTCTAAAAATTAAAAATGGGCAACAACAACAACTGTGCGTGAATCAGTTTAGTTGTTCGATGGATGGATTGGAACAGACGGAAATAAAGTGCCAAGTTGGTGATTGCAAAAAGCCAGCAACAAATTTTTATTGCGACGATCATAAACCGTGGTCACCAACTTAATGGAGAAAATAGTTTATAAGACGTCGCCAATGGCTGAGTTGTTTACTGATGGTAGTAATGTTAAAGATGCGTTTTACAAAGGGGTAACTTTTAATGTATGCATCGATGAAAAGACAGTTTCAATCTGGACTATCGAATCAAAAAATCAAGGCAAAGGTGAAGTACAAGAAATGATTGATTTATTAAAGAAGGATTTTCCAGATAAAGAAATTTTCGGTTCAGTGCCATTGAACCCTGTTGCAAAACATATTTTTGATAAAAAGGGAATAAAACATATATGAAGATGAAGCAACAATTGATATGGGTTCCAGAAGGCGAAGATATTGGCGCAACATTAAAGTTGTGCAATGTACCTTACAATGGGCCTGTTCCTGATAGAGTATGGACATTATTTAAGTTTACTGATGAAAATGTTAAACCTGATTTGCCGTTTGATCCTGTACACTGGCAAACTGCATTTCTTGAAAGTAAAATTCATGATTGGGATATAATTGATAATGTATTTCAGTATAGAGGGCGAAATAACGGGAAAGTTTGGGTGTTATTTGAATTTGATGCTAGTTAGCCTTGGAGGCGTAAAAACAGATTCTTTCCAGCAGAGGAATCATATTCAAGGCTTCTTAGCATTCTAAGGAGATTAAATGGACTCATATGAGCAATTGAAAGATGAGATTTTTATACCAACAGGTTTTTTTGATCAGATTAATGAAGGACATGAGTTTGAAATATCTGGCAACACTTTAGTAAAAATTGATGATGAAACAGCAGCATCTGGAGTTAAAACGTGGAAACATGTAAAACGCGATGAATGTTGTTTTTTAGTACGTGTTAATGAAACTGAACAGGAGGAAATATGAAGAACGAAGATCTTAATCCCATAATGCGCGAACCGTTAACAAATGATATATTAATGATGCCAGAAACATTGTGGTAGAGGTCTTCGTTGGAAAAAGAAAGAAGAAGTGGAGGTTAAATAATGTCATATTTTGACTCAAAAGACAAAGCTGTAAAAAAGTTTTTAGTGGGCAAAACTATCAAAAGTCTTACTTGTAAGAATCGAGAACAGCTTCTTAGTTTTACTGATGGTTCAGCTTTAAGATTTTTTACGCACATGGCAACTGCTCGTGATAATTATCGTCCTATATCAAATATTAATATTTCAGCTGCAATATGCGCTTATCCTGTTCAAGCAGATGGTAGATTTTCTTTTGACGACAATAAGTTTACAGATCCAAATAAGATGACAATTAAAGATTATGTTCATAAGTTAATTAATGGTAAATTATGCGGGTATAACGGGTATACAATTGGTAATGGGCATAAAGTATACTATTTTGTTACGCCTATGACAAAAAGTGGTAAATTTCGTTGTTCACCACTTGACAAAGGCCAGCCAAGATATGTTGATGGCAAACAACTTATAACAATAATAAGGAAGAAAAAATGATTTCAGCACAAAAAGGTAATTTATTAAAAGAATTCTCAAAATTTGGCATTGACGGCATTATGAATGCCGCAAATGGAAAAGGGCCAATGGGTGCAGGAATTGCTGGCGCAATTAAACGCGCTGGTGGAAAAGAAATTCAAGACAATGCTTATGAAGTTTGTCGCACACTTGATCCTCAAGAAGGCCAAGCATATTCAACAATTGCAGGATCTCTTGAAGATGAAGGCATCAAAATGATTATTCATGCAGTTACAATGAAACAACCTGCAGGAATAACATCACTTGAAATTTGCAGGCAAGCTTTTGAATCTGCATTAGAATTGGCTGAGGATGAAGGAATTGAAACGCTTGGGTGCACAGCGTTAGGTACTGGTGTTGGTGGATTAGATCCTCGAGAAGTTGCAAGAGAGATGTTACCTGTTGCAAAGAATAGTAATATTGATGTTGTTTTTATGGACTTTGATGAGGATTTTATTGATGAAATTATTAGACGTATGCGCGACAATTAAACTTGCAATTGAAAATATTGTAATTTTTCTTTTGTTAATGAGAAAGTAAAAAATTCGGAGGATTAATTATCTTAATTTACAAAGGATAAAATGATGGCAGATATTAAAAAAGAATTAGAACAGTATGACAAGTATATTGAATATGAAGACGACTGGGACGGAGAAGGTTCAAAAGGTTATACTAAAGAAACATTAGAAAGAACAAAAGCATTCATTATTGATTGTTATAATGATATAAATGCAGATCATAGTGAATATTTAAGTGTTCCCAAAATATTGCCTGGGCCGTTTGGCAGCTTTGATATATTGTGGGAAAACGAACATTTTGAAGCGTTGATAAATGTGCCGGAAAATCCAAAAATTGTTATATCGTTTTTTGTAAAACGAGTAGATACATCAATTTCACTTGCTACAAGCTTACAGACAACGTTGAAAAAATATCAGCAAAAGCATTTACAAAAAGATAAAGATACAAAAATTAAAAAAGAGAATGTGTCTGTAGGTGATGTTTATTACAAATTATATCATGACGATTATTATGATGATCCAGTATATGATGAAGAAGTAGCAAAATTAAGATTTAATAATTATAAAAAAGAATGTAAAACTGTGAAGTTAGTAAAAGTTATTACAACTGAAGAAATTTTAGAAAGATGTGACAAATGACAAAATCAGATGGTTTAGATATCGGAAATCGCATGAAACAATATGAAAATGTTTCGTGTTGGACAATGCCGCACAGAATTCCAGTTATTATTCGTATAGATGGCCGTGCATTTCACACAATCACGAGACAGAGATTTGGAAAAGCATGGTCTCAAGAATTCGTTGAACAAATGGTTGAAACTGCAAAGACTGTAATCTCTGACATACAAGGGTGTAACATTTGTTATTCTCAATCTGATGAAATTAGTTTTTTACTAACTGATTATAAGACAATTTCAACTGATGGTTGGTTTGATTATGATGCAAGAAAAATGATATCAATTTCTGCGTCATTAGCAAGTTCAGTTTTTTCAAGATTGTATGGGAAAAATGTATGTTTTGACAGTAGATGCTTTTCATTGCCGCAAGATGAAGTTTGCAATTATTTTATTTGGCGACAAATTGATGCAACGCGCAATGCAATTCAAATGGCTGGTCGCGAGTATTTCTCTCACAAACAACTTCAAAATGTAAGTTGTAATCAAATACAAGAGATGTTATGGCAAGAGAAAAATATTAATTTTAATGATTTTTCAATTCACAGAAAACGTGGATGGTGCGTCGTAAATGGTGAAACTAATTTTGAAATTCCTATATTCTCAAAAGCACGAGAATTTATTGAAGATCACGTGTATGTCAGGGAGGATTGATGAGACTTTGTTTTCATAAATGGATAAGTGTCCCATTGTTTGATGGGCCAATTACTGCGAAGATAGATAGAGAGCCAACTGAGGAAGATTTTGGTTATTTACGTAAGTGCGGAAAATGTGGGCGCAGAGAAGCTAAAGGATGGTTTGTTTTTGTGTTGCCTTTTTTCGAAATTAAGTTCGTTAATTTTGGCATTCTCATCAAATACCAAACTATTGAATTATTCAAAATACGTATGTGGCGCAGATTCAGCGATTGAGGAACTGAAAGAAGAGACAATTAAAGAAAGAGAAGAAGAAAATAGTGATTGATGAAAAAATATTTACTGACAATGAGAAGATATTTCCAGATAATGAAAAAATATTTCCAAACAATGAAAAAATATTTCCAGATGAGGAGAAATAATGTGGACACTCGAAAACTTACTTAAATCCGTGAAAGAATCGCAGACACAAATAAATGACAAATGGGTGCCAGCTAGACCTTTGAATTTTCAAAAGAAGTATGCCAAGTTTATTCAAAGACTTAAAGATGCATGGGATGTGTTTATGTGTAAAGCAGAAGCTTTTACGTGGCCTGAAGGACAATAATGTCATCAATGTCGCCAGATGAATTCAAACCACTAGGGATTGGTAACGCACTTAAGCCAATGACTACGCACATAAGGTGTTCATGCGACAATGAATTGAGTATTATAAGTAAAAGTGGTGAATGGGGTGTTCCACAAGCAAGATTTGTTTGTCCTTGCGGAAAAGTTTGGGAAGTAGTACAAGGAGCTGATGACGATGGAAAACCTTTTAATAAATTTAATTGTATGACTGAGGATGAATAATGAGAGTAATAAGTACTGAAAAAAAGCCAATCAAATTATGGCTTGATGATATAGAAGATGGTGCATTAGAACAAGCAAAAAACCTTGCAAATTTACCATTTGTACATAGACATATTGCTTTAATGCCAGACAGCCATCAGGGCAAAGGAATGCCAATTGGTGGAGTGATTGCAACAACTGGTGTCGTGATACCAAACGCTGTTGGTGTTGACATTGGTTGTGGAATGTGTGCATGTAGAACTAATTTGAAAAAATTGACAAAAAATGATACAAAACTTATTATGGGTAAAATAAGAAAGCGTGTGCCTGTAGGTTTTGATCATCATGAACAAGATATGTCGTGGAAAGGTTTTCATGATGCACCAGATGTACCAATTGTACAACAACAATTAAAATCAGCGAGGAAACAGCTTGGTACATTAGGTGGTGGAAATCACTTTATTGAGATACAAAAAGGTGATGATGGTTATGTTTGGGTGATGATTCATTCTGGAAGTAGAAATTTTGGTTATCAAATTGCAAGAACTTATAATAATATTGCTCAAAAGTTATGTGAGCGTTGGCATTCTAACATTCCAAAGTTCAAGGGTGATGATGGATTAGCATTTCTTCCAATAGAGATTAAGGAAGCGAAGGAATATATGGAAGCTATGAATTTTGCTTTGGACTTTGCAAAAGCAAATAGATTTAGAATGCTTGAGTTCATAAAAGAATCATTTATCGATGTTGTACGTTGTACATTTGGTGGAACGATAAACATTCATCACAATTACGCGACATGGGAACATCATTTTGGTAGGAACGTGATAGTACACAGGAAAGGTGCGACATCAGCGAAGAAAGGGCAATCAGGTATTATTCCAGGTTCACAAGGGGCAAAAAGTTATATTGTTAAAGGATTGGGAAATCCTGATAGTTTTAATAGTTGTTCTCATGGTGCAGGCAGAGTATTAAGTCGCACACAAGCAAAAAAGCAATTAAATTTGAATGAGGAAATTGCAAAGCTTGATGCGTTAGGTGTTGTTCATTCTATTAGAAATATTGATGATTTGGATGAAGCATCAGGCGCATACAAAGACATTTCTGTTGTTATGAAAAATCAAGCAGATTTGGTTGATATTGACGTTGAATTGAGACCATTAGGTGTGATAAAAGACAATAGTAAAAGGAGACGATAGTGATAAAAGCAGAAAATGTGATAAAAGCTGCAAGCAAATCACTTGCAGACAAGCACAATATTGGCGTTTACAGTAGGCAGGTTAGAGAAATTACTGTCGCAATTGTTGATGCAGTTAACAAAGAAATAGAGGCACAAGTAGAAAAAATTGATGCTAAAATTGAGAATGCTAAATATTTTAGTGGAGGCGATCTACGATGAAAAAATATCCTTTTTGTAAAGGTGAGATAGAATTTGATTTTGGCGACGATCATCCAGAAGAACATTTTAAATTAATGCTAGCGCAGTTAGAAATATTAGGCGTGCCGTATTTAGATGCATTAAAAAAGCAAGGCTTCGCGTTTGATGAAAAGACAGAAGAGCGAATGAGACATTTATTGAGATATCGTTTTGCAAAAATGGAGGATTAATTGAAATCAATAATATTTTTCATAACTTTTGCATTTTATATTTTATCTGTCGGTGGTATGTTAGTAGTTTTTTACATTGACACGAAATCAAACAATAAATGGTTTTGCAAAACATTTAATTGGCACAAACCACATAAAGAGTTCAATGATGGCAATGATGTTTTTGGTTATTGTTCAAGGTGTGGAGATTTACTTTTTCAAGAAAGCACTGGCCGATGGATATAATGAACCCTACAAGTGATGAGATGTACGAGTTGATGCACAAAATCGGAGAAAAGCGATACGGTTCACCTTGTAAACATGAAAAAACAAAGAGCGGCCGTTGCTTAAAGTGCAAGCGAAAAGTTATCACTAAAAAATAATAAAATAGTTTTTTGATAATGATGCTATTAGTAAATGTAAATCATCATTATTGGGATTATTATGGAAGAAGAAAACAAAAAACCAAGATTTACAGTTAAACTCAAGTTTTGGACGAACTATCCTAACATTACTCACTCAGTTTCTTATTGTGAAAACGATGCTGACAATTTAGATCATGCACGTAAACTTGCTCATAAGAAATATCCTCAAATCAGTGAAGGTACACTTGAAATTGTCGAAAGAAAAGACGATGAAGATTGACTTCGCTTTCTAATTTGATTATAGTCAAATGAATCCTGAAGATAAAAAATTATTTAGACATTCAGATCATGTTACATTTACTGGTGTAGACAAGAATGGTAAGCAGATTCGTAAACGTCTTTATAAGGATGAATATTTTAAGCGCAGAAAAAAAGGTGAATCGATGGAAGATATCTTCAATGATTACAGAGATAAGGATCAGATATGAGTAAAGCAAACACAAAGAAGATATCGTTTGATTTAAAACCACCAAATTCTGCGTTAACAACAATAAACGGTCAAAAAGGTTATTTAGATCGCGATAATAATTTTTGGCCAGTATCTTTAATTGAGAAAAACATTGATAAGTTAGAAGAAGTCTTGAAAAAACAACCACCAATTATTTTACCTGTAATAAGGACTGAACATGAACGAAAAACCGAATTGTAATTTTTGTCAATCGCCTCCTGAAGTGCACACATTAATTTTTTCGAATGTGCAAGAGAAAGAAACAAATTTAGTTCAATGCGACAATTGTGGACTAAGATTTTTCTCACCAAGACCCACTTGGGAATGGATTATGCAAAATATTTGGACTGAAAGCAATGCCGGTATGGCAGACGTTGCAAAAAATTGTTATGAAAATGGTTTACTTGTTGGTGAACCAAAAAATGCTGAAGTTCAAAAAGCTAATATTCAGAATTATTATAGACATTTATTTGCAAAAGTAAAGGACAATAATAATAACGCGATACCTTCATCTATATTGGAAATCGGGTGTAATGTTGGTTGGTTTTTGAAGTTATGTAGAGATCAAGGAGTGCAACAATTATTTGGTGCTGAAATTAATTATGAAGCTGTGAAAATTGCAAATAATGAAATGGGATTACCAAATGTTAACCAAAGTGATTTTGGTTCATATCAAGGAGAGTTAACGTATGACTGGGTTGTCATGCTTGATTACTTAGAACACTCATATGTGCCTTTTAACAATTTAAAATTAGCATATGATTTGGTCGTTCCGAATGGTCTTCTTGTTATAAAAACATTTCTTGAGGAGTTAGATCCCGAGCATAAAATGATGTCGCCGCCGTTTCATGCGCATCACTTTTTTGGTCATGTATTGTACAAAATGATAACTGATGTTGGATTTACTATTTTACGATGGGATATTGAGAACGATCAAGTGTTTGTCGTTGCAAAACGCGAAGAAAAATGAGACTTTTAAAACGTAGAAAAGAGGTCAGATTTACAACGTATGAAAAAGCTGACAAGTTATGTCGTAAAGGTTGGGTAATAGCAAAGGAAGAAGATAAAAATCACACAATAGGATGGGTGTGGATTGAATTGTTAGAAGACTCACGATTTTTAAAATTCTTAAAGAAAATTTTCAATGTCAACAGTTAATTTTAAATGCGAAATATGTGGCGATGAAATGGTATCAAATTGTAGCAGCTTTATGAAAATGTGTTCGTGCGGTGACATGCTACTTACTGCAGCAGATGAAGAGGGCAACGTGCGTGTAAAACGTAAGAAAAAAGAAAATGAAATAGAAAACACAAATATAGAACAGTATGCAAAATTCAAATATCAAACAGAAGGTTAACAAATGGCAAGAAGCGTAGATCATGATCAATGGGTAAGATATAACAAGCATCTCGCAGAAGCAGAAAAACCAATAATTTCAAGAGATGAAAAGGGTCAAGCAGTTACAAAAAAATCATGTTCAAATTGTAATAAGAAAAAACATTGTAAGAAGAATTTAGTTAAAAGAGGTTGCGAGGGCACTATTTCTGTAGGTGGAGAAGATTCATTTGATAAGAAAGTATGTGATGATTGGACGCCTCAAAAGCATGGGCATATGACAAATAAACAACAGAAAAGTTTACTAAAGAAATTTAAGAAGCTGGCGCGATGATTAAAAAAATTCTTGCGTTTATATTTAAAAGAAATAAATGTGGTATATGTCAGCGAAGGAGTAGAAAGAAGTTATGTCCAATTTGTGATAAAGCGACATCAAATATGGCAAATGAAATAAGAGATGAAGAAGATAAACGAATAATTGAAGAAATGTTAAATCATATAAAAATGCAAAATCCTGATAAAATTGGTGAGTATTTGTGTCGATTACGTAATGGTTTTATATGTATGGCATATTTTGATGGCATTAAATGGGTTGAAATGTGGGGAAATAAAGAATTAGACGTTGTAAAATATATTGACATACCTGAAGAAATAAAAGATGTTGAAATCAAATCAAAATTTTCTTTTACTGCACAAGAACTTGAACCCATGCAAGATCCCACGCAAGAATAATGAATATACTAACTAGCAAAAGTTTCAAAATATTCGGTCTAAGTGTCTCCTATTGGGGTCTCTCACAATGGTACAAATTTCGTTGGAACATAACTCATATTGATTTGGGTGTTATAAGTATTTATGATTTGCCGCAAAAAGGATTTGGTAGATTTTTTTGGAGATGCATTTCAATCTTAATCAAGCCTTTACGAGTGTGGTATCACAGAAGATATGTTTATTCTGTAAAGGCGCAAATTAAGAATGAAGAGTGGAAAATGAATCATTTTAGGAGGGATGATTTATTATAATTTAATAAGTGGCCTCATATTATGAAACACATTAAACCAATTCCAGAAGAAAAGCTTATCATTCCAGAAGAAACAGTCAAAAAGATGGATGAGATTTGTGATAGAATGTATGAAGACATGCGCGAATTGTTTGATAAAATATGGGGAGTTAACAAATGAAACACGCAGAACAAATCAACGCTGAATTTGTAAAACATGCACGCGATTGGGATGATCTTTCAATTGAAGAACAGAAAGATTATTTGCATCGTCATCCAAAGTCCAAGCGTAGATTAACAGCGAAGCCCAAAAAAATCAAAGACATGTCTATTGATGAACTTAAGAAAGAAAATTCGAAGCTTATTAACGAAATGGATAAAATCATACGTGACGGTGGCAAAGTAATGTTGAACGACCCATTGTCAGTAAGGATGAAACAAATAACGAGAGAAATAAAGAGAAAAAGAAATCATCTTAAGTCTTCCAATTAATCTTCAGTTTCTTATATGATTACCTTTACAAATCAATTTGTTGAGGTGTCTATGTGTTTAGAAAAACCAATTGAAAAAAACGAACTATCGCATGTTGCTAGAAAAAATTTAGAAGCAAAAGTTGGCTATAAAATTTATCGCAAAAGACGTAACGTAATTGATCACGCGTTCATGTATGGTGCAACTTACCCAAGGCATTCTTCTTTTTGCGGCGTAAAATGCGAAAAAATAAAACGTAATAGATGGATGATTGATAAAAAACGAAAACGTCTTATGTTCGTAGATGTTCTTACAACAAATTGGATGCAATATCCTACAGGATATCACATATATTTAACAAAAACAGCTGCAAGAGAAACAAAAAGAATGTTTTCTCGTCATTTATGTACAGATGAATTATTAATATTTAAAGTAAAGTTTACAGATGACAAGACACTTGGCATACAAAAAATTGACTCTTTATTATGTCTTAACAGAAGAGAAGAATTGTATAAATTTCCATGTATAGTTGCGAGAAAAATCATTATTAAAGAATTGGTAAACTAATTAGACAGGTGAAAATGGCAGTACAAGGCCGAACACATTTTGCAAAAAATCTTGACATTGATGTTTTGGTTGATTACGTAAAAGGAAAAAAGAATTATTTGCGTATGCTTAAACATTTTTTATTACGTGCTAGATGTTTCTTTGTAGGTCACGAAATGACAAGAGATATATGGAAAAATAATACAAATGAAAATTGGTATGAGGATAAAGATTTTGAA
>Ga0180432_10008864_pt1 | contig 12405 bp, 10 predicted proteins | sample SS_ome_10_FD_132414 | JGI IMG/M metagenome (GOLD analysis project Ga0180432, IMG submission 132414) | Hypersaline lake sediment archaeal communities from the Salton Sea, California, USA - SS_1_MS_2 metaG | ecosystem: Environmental > Aquatic > Non-marine Saline and Alkaline > Hypersaline >...
AACCCAGGTGCACTGCTCGCGGATATTGGACATTTGCATTAGGAAGGGGTTAAGCCCCGCCTCGGCCACCGCTGCTCGGAAGGTCGGTTCGTGCATGCGCACCGAGCAGGCCCCTATCACCACTCGATTCAGGTGGTACTTCTCGATGTCTTCCTTGATCAGGTTCTGGCCACTGTCGGCGCAGGCATACAAGGTGTCGGTAGCGCGGACTACACCAGGTAGTGAAGCCGCGAACTCGGCCACCTCCTGAGTGTCGATCACGCCGGCGATGTTGGACCCGCAATGACAGATGTACACACCGATGCGCAGGCCTTCGTTTCCGTTGTTTCCTGCCATGTCACTCCTCATCGCAATTCGGAACCCCGATTCCCGTGCTCCCGCGTCTGGCAGAAGGCGGAACTCGGGGATAGACTCGGCGTTCTAGCTCCCGAGCACTTCCTCGACGGCCAGCTTCCGGCGCGATTTCTGTGCACGCCGATCAGGTGTAGTCAGCTCCAGCGCTTCCTTGGGGCACCACTTGACACATTGAGGGCCGTCTTCCTCATCCTCGCAGAGGTTGCAGATCTCGGCCAGCTTGGTTCCTGGGTTGATCGAAATGGCCCCGAAGTCGCAAGCCTCCACACACCACGCGCACCCGTCACACCGAGAGGCGTCAACTCGAATGACTCCGGTCTTCTCGTCCTGTGAAAGGGCGTCACGAGGGCAAGCGATGACACAAGGGGCGTCTTCGCAAGTACGGCAGGCTACCGCCGTGATCAGGATCTTCTTCGCGCGTACGGTGCGAATGCGACTTCGGAAAGTGTTGAACTCACCGGTCTTGGTGTACGAACAGATATACTCACACAGCTGACATCCCACGCATTTCTCGGGATCACAGGTGATGTATTGATACTTGGAAGTTGAGGTAGGCATCGATGCTCCTCCTATTCAGCCTATACACCGATCTCTTCGGCGACGTCGCCCATTCCCAGTTCGATCAGCTTCTTCTTGGGAATCAGGCCCTCCTCGGTCCAGCCTTTCGCCTCGTAGTACATGGCCTTCAGCTGCGCCAGCTCGTCCTCGGTCACCAAGGAGTTGGCCGAAGGGCCCTCCTTCATTACCTCGTGCTGCCAGCGCCAGGGCAGATGATCGTCTTTCTGAGTCCAACCCTCTCGAATGTTGAAAGCCTTCTTGATTGTGTGGGCTCGCTCCCCGATCAAATCAACGGCGTCGTAGTCGAAATCCCAGCCTGTCGTGGCGTTTATCAGTTCGGCGATCGCGGGCCAGGCGCCTGCTCTGTCGGCCTTGCCTGTGAAGCAGCGCCGGATGAACTTGCACAAGGGGAGAGAATCGTACACTGCGGCGTACTCCTCGCTACTCTTGGCCAATTCTCCCCTCGTCTCGTCAATGGTGAAGCGATCGACCTGTCCCTTGATATCGGGATCGTAGGCAGCCGAGCGGTTGTGGCAGCCACCCCGGACGCCGGCTGCTAGCCCCACGGCAAAGGTCTTCAGCGCCCGAGCGTCGTAGCCTGGCGTCTCCAGACCTTTGATGTTCATAGCCCATTTGTAGGTCTCGGTTCCGCGCTCCTCGTCGACCTGCTTGCTGGCGCGACGAGTTCCGTCGGCCAGCAGGTTGCCCATGAATCCTTCGCGGCCGCACATCATCTCTGTCAGGGCTACCACCGCGTCGCCGTTGCCGAACTTGGCCTCGAAGCCTTCCGGGTACTTCTCGCACTTGAAGTCCTCTTTGGTGAAGACGCCCTTCTCGTAGCACTCCATGGCCCAACTGATGGTGACGCCCGTGCTCATCGTGTCGAGCCCACCCTCGTTGCAATTCGCGATAGCCTGGATCACTGCCTCCATGTCATTGAGCCCGCAGTTCGAGCCCAGGGCATAGAGCGATTCGTACTCGATGTGCGCCATCGCTCCCGCGTAGGGTCCGTCCTTCACGTACCCAACCTGTTCGCAGGCGATGGGACACTGAGCGCAGGCGATGGTCTTGGCCTTGTTGTGCTCGTGCAGGTACTCCCCGCTCACCAGTTCGGCATCCTCGAAGACGCCCTGCTGATAGTTGCGCGTGGGCAGAAGCCCCAGCTTGTTCATGCTCAGCACGTTGGAGCTTGTCCCCAATACTCTGTACTTCTGTGTGTTGGGGCCCTGCGCAGCCTGGAGTATGTCGAACGACAGTTTGATGAGCGTCTGCGGATCGGAGACGGCCACTCCCTGAGTGCCGCGGATCGAGAGAGCCTTCAGCTTCTTGGAGCCCCAAACCGCACCCTGTCCTGTGCGACCGGCCTTGCGACCGTCGTTGCTGACATTGGCGATCCGGCCTAGTTTCTCGCCCGCCGGTCCAATCGAGGCAGAGCGGACCTGGTCGTCGCCCATCTCCTCGCGAATCGTCTCCTCAGTCTCGCTGCAGCCAAGCCCAACCAAATGGGAAGCATCGTGGAACTCCACTTTGTCGTCATCCACGAAGACTCTCACCCAGCTGTCGCTGGCGTTGTGGATGACGATGCCGTCCCAGCCTGATCGCTTGAGGCCTACCGACAGCCAGCTCCCTGAAAGGCTGTCTCCAATGAACCCGGTTAGCGGCGACTTGGAGGCCATGCCATACTTGCCGCCCACGGGGACTGGCGTTCCTGAGAATATGCCTCCGGCAATGCAGATCGGATTGCCGGGAGAGAGGGGATCGCAGCCCGCCTCAATGTTCTCCCAGCATAGCCTGGAGGCCATGGATACGCCGCCGATGTAGGTCTTGTACCACTCCTCCGGCTTGGACTCTGCCCAAGTCTTCTGGGTGGCCAGATCGATGTGAAGGATCTTTCCCCAATACCCGTACATGAAGGTCATCCTCCTGCGTCTACAAAGAACAGTAGCAGATGTTGCCCGTCCTCGGGCTTCATTTCAAAGTCGTCAACGACGCGTCGTCCATCGATGTTCAGTAGGTAAGTCGGTGCCAGCTCGAGGGTCTGGGCGTCGAACACTGGCCCCAGAAGCGCCGGGAACCTCTCCGTAAGCTGGGCGACCACGTCGCGCACGCGAGCGTCCTCGCTCAACTCAAAGGCAACCTCCTTCTCCCCGGTAAGCTGTCGGGGATGTCCAAAGAGCTCAACCGTTATCCTCACGGGTACTCTCTCCAGAAACAGAGACCGACTTTGGGCGATACAGGTGCCAGACAACAAACAGGGGGGGCAGGAGAAACGAGGGTTGAATGGACGGCACCGCCCCACCTGGCACTCCGACTACGTCTAGCCCGGTCTGCTTCTCTAAGGCGTCATCGCGTCTCACCGTACAGGTCACGCACCTTGTGAATGGTATCACTTATGTACTGAGTTGTCAAGACCTGTCTGTGCGGGGGCTCCTGACAGAGCCTGCAGACGGGCGTGAGGATATGGAGGCCCTGGCGAGGTGCGCGCGTCGGTCAGGAGCAGGGGGCATGAGCACTACATCTGTCGCAGGCCGGTCGATATCGCGTGGGCCACCACGAGATGGGCGTCCTCGACGGCCTCCATCGACCGGCAGGGGACCAGGATGCAGAGGTCCACCCTGGAGGCAAGCTGCCCGCCGTCGAATCCCACGATTCCGATGCTGATCAGCCCCTTTTCTTGGGCCAGGTCGATGGCTCTCAAGACGTTCTCCGAATTCCCGCTAGCGCTTATGGCGATGGCGATGTCTCCTTGCTCGGCCAGCGACTCCAACTGCTTGGCGAAGACGCTGGCGTAGCCACAGTCGTTGGCGAAAGCGGAGAGGAGGGACTGGTTGCCGACCAGAGCTTGGGCCTTGAGCCGTGGCTTGCCTTCCTCAATGGTCCCCTTGCCCAGGTCACAGACGAAGTGGAGTGCGGTGGCTGCGCTGCCGCCGTTGCCGAAGATGAACACTCGCGAGCCCCGTTCTCTCGCCTGGGCCAGGATTCCCACGGCCTGAGAGATCTCTGTCCGAGGCAGAAGGCGCAAGACCTGCTGTATCTCGGCCACGTAGTTGTCCACGCTTTCCATGGGACGCCTCCGTTTCACTTGCCCAGCCACCTCGCTGGAGCCACGCGGCGGATGACGCGGATCGATTGGCCTGTATGGATTATAGCTTCAGCGCGTACTGATGGCAAGCGCTAGGGGAGGCGGTCAGGGCGATGCTGAGTGAGCGCAGCGAGCGAAGGATCTACGGGCGTGAAGCACCTGCGAGGTGTGCCGCACCCTAGTGGTGGCGTGGCGGCCCCCTAACCTTCCGCGAAGAAGCGCAGGGCCAGGCGGACCCTCTCTTCGACGGGGAGATCTTCCTTGGGTAAGGAGCGGAGGGCGGAGCGGGCCTCCGAGACGCTGTAGCCCAGGGTGGTAAGCGCCGCGATGACTTCGGCATCGGCCTGCGAGAGAGGATAGAGAGACTGCATCTCGCCGGGGATGGCCAGCTTGTGCTTGAGGTTGAGGATCAACTGTTCGGCGGTGCGTCTCCCGACGCCTGGGATGCGAGTCAGGGCGAGAGCGTCTCCCTGGGCGACGGCCTGGTGCAGTACCTCCGGGGAGGCGAAGCTCAGCACATTCATGGCCACCTTGGGGCCGATCCCCGACACTCCCAGGAGCAGTTCGAAGACTTCCAGTTCGTCCTCTCTCAGACAACCATACAGGGACAGCTCTCTCTCGCGCACGTGCAGGTGAGTGTGGAGGGTCACTGCTGAGCCCGGAGAGCCCATCTCGTCCAGGGCCGGACCGGGCACGTGGACTCGGAAGCCAATGCCACCGACGTCCAAGATGAGGCAGTTCTCACCCTTGACCAAGAGTACGCCACTCAGCGTTCGGATCATAGCGCGGATTCCTTCGAGGCGTCGTGCGAGGCCAGCAGGCTGGCCATGCGAGAGGAGTTGATGTGGCATATGGCTGTGGCCACGGCGTCGGCCGCGTCGTCAGGTGTGGGGATTTCGGGTAGGTCGAGCAGCATGGCCACCATGCGCTGCATCTGGGCTTTGCCCGCGCCTCCGTATCCGACCAGCGCCTGCTTGATCTGCATGGGCGTGTACTCGTGAACTGGCAGCCCGTGCAGGGCCAGAGTGAGGAGGATCACGCCGCGAGCCTGGCCAACCAGCATCGCGGTCTTGGCATTGGAACTGAAGAAGAGCTCCTCGACCGCGGCACCATCAGGCCGCCATGAATGCATCAACTGGCTCAACTCTTCGTGCAGCTGCTGAAGTCGCTCGGAGACGGGGAGCCCTGCCGGAGTGGTGATGGTGCCGCACTCCAACAGAGCCAGATCCCCGTCCTGCTCCTCGACCAGGCCGTATCCGGTGGTGGCTAGGCCGGGGTCTATGCCAAGTATCAGCATGTCAGCTAGGCGGCCTGCTCGGCGTACCGCTCCAGCAGCTCGTCGGGGATGTCGAGGTTCGAATGGACCCGTTGCACATCGTCCAGCTCCTCGAGCGCGTCGATGAGGTTCATCGCCTTCAGGGCATCCTGCTCCTGGACTTGGGCCGAGCTCTTGGGAATCCACGAGAGCTCCTCGGTGACCAGGTTGAGATCCTCACCACTGAGCGCTTCACGGATGGTCTGGAAGTCCTCGACGGCAGTGACAACCTCCACGATGTCGGCATCCGCCTTGACGTCCTCAGCTCCGAGGTCGATGCCCAGCAGGGCCAACTCCTCGGGGTCCGTGTCCCCGGGCTCGACGATGATGTAGCCCTTGCGGTCGAAGAGCCACGCGACGCACCCTGTTGCGCCCAGGCTGCCCCCCATTCGAGTGAGGACCCTGCGAACGTCGGCCACGGCGCGATTGCGGCTGTCGGTCAGCACCTGGATCAAGAGGGCGATTCCACCGGGGCCGTAGCCCTCATACGTGACCTCTTCCAGGGCAGCGCCTTTCAACTCTCCTGTACCGCGCTTGATGGCCCGTTCGATGTTGTCCTTGGGCATGTTGGCCTGCCGGCATTTGTCGATGACCAGACGCAGGCGGAAGTTGGCGGACGGGTCTCCTCCACCTTCGCGGGCGGCTAGGGTTAGCTCGCGCCCCAGTTTCGTGAAGACGGCTCCACGTTTCGCGTCAGCGGCACCTTTCTTGCGCTTGATGGTGGACCACTTGCTGTGTCCGGACATACGCATTCCTCCTGCCTGCTTGCCGTTTGTCGCCAGTACTACCTACATTATACCAGAAGCATACCAGAAGTGCCAACACCATGCGCTGCCGGTCCCGTTGGTCACGCGTGAGCGGGCCTCTCACCTGGCCACCCCATGGAGCGGCAAGGCACTGTGGAACTGCCCCCCACGCGCATCGGTGCGAGGGCGTTCGGTCAGGGCGATGGCGCGGAGCAATGGAGATGTGGGCAGTCCGTCCACGCGTCTCGATCTTGCGGAGGCCCTCCAGGATATCGAGAGGATAGCTGGCGCGAGCGGTCGCCACGGCATGCCTCTTGCCGCGGCTATGAATGGGCACGTCTCCTATGGTGAAGGTAGGTCTTCATCAGACCAGTAGCATGCGGAGTTGGCGCGCGGTGTCGACCGCCTGTCCTCGCCAGTGATTGTTGGCGAAGACGAAGGTTGTCTCAGCTCTTTCGTTCATCTGCTGTATCTTTGGCACCCATTCCTGCAGCTCACCGACGTTGTAGCTGTAGTCGTAGCGTTCCCAGGCTTCCTTGTGCCTCCACCACTTCTGATAGTTGCGCCCGTGGAAGCGAACGTACGCCGTGTCGCTGGTGACCTGCGCGATCGGTGGCAAGAGGCTCTTGAAGCGAGGTTGGTCAACGCAGCAGAATCCGAGGTTCAGTTCTCGTAGCAGCTCGAAGGTGGTGGGTGAGACCCACCCCACGTGACGGAACTCGACCACCACTCGCAGATCGGGGAGACGCTCTCGAACTAGCTTCAGGTAGTCGCGGTTCTCCTGGGTGGCGCGAAAGGAAGATGGAAACTGAGCCAGAACGCACCCAAACTTGTTCTGCCTGATCCACGGCGAGAGAGAGTCGGTGAACTGGCGGAACACGTCCTCGTTGTCCCCACGCTCGTGCGTCATCTCTCTGTTGGCCTTCAAGGTGAAGAGGAACCCATCCGGGACCTTGTCAGCCATTGCGGCGAGAGTTCGCGGATTGGGAACTCGGTAGTAGCTGAAGTTGATCTCGCAGGTGGAGAACTCGCGACTGTGGAAGGAGAGCCAATCCTTCTTGGGCAATCCCTCAGGGTAGTAGGGCCCCACCCAGTCTTTGTAGCTGAACCCGCTTGTCCCGATTAGGAGCAAGGCTCACCTCTCTTCCGGGAATACTCAGTGCCGGTGGCGATGTGACACCAGGACCAGGGTACGCGGGTGACTTGGGCTCGAAAACTCGCTACTCGCTCGGAGCATCGGGGGATGTGGCAGGCTCGTTAGCATCGGAGTCGTCCTCTGCCAGTACTTGGCGGCTTCGACCGCCGGTCTCGGCGGGCCCAATGATGCCCATCCTCTCCAAGTCGTCGACGAGGCGAGCTGCACGGGGATATCCGATGCGTAGCTGGCGTTGTAGCCAGGAGGTGGAGGCCTTTTTTTGCTCTCTCACCAATCTGATCGCTTCGTCCAGCAGGTCATCCCGCTGCTCCTCGGCGAACGACTCCTCTTGCCACGGCGGGTTCTCAGGCTCGGCAGACGGGACGGGCTCATCACGACACCAGAATCTGACCAACCTGTCCAGTTCTGCGTCGGACACGAAACACCCCTGCAGGCGTGTCAGCTTGCTAGAATCGGGCGACATGAAGAGCATGTCTCCCCTGCCCAAGAGCTTCTCGGCTCCGGGCGAGTCCAGAATCACTCGGGAGTCGACGAGGGACGTGACCGCGAAGCTGATGCGCGCCGGGAAATTGGCCTTGATCAGGCCGGTGACTACGTCCACTGAGGGGCGTTGAGTTGCCATGACCAGGTGTATGCCGGTCGCGCGGGCCAACTGGGCGATGCGGCACACCGAGCGCTCCACTTCGTCCGGGGCCACGAGCATGAGATCGGCCAGCTCGTCGATGATTATCACCAGGCTGGGCAGTTTCTCGGCGCCCTTGTGACCGGCCACATCGCGATTGTAGGTGGTCAGGTTTCGCTTGCCGGCTTCGGCGAACATCTTGTAGCGCCGATCCATCTCCCGAGTTACCCACTTCAAGGCACTCACAACCTGATCCACCTCCACGATGACCGGCGCGCGGAGGTGCGGAATGCCGTTGAAGTTGGCTAGCTCGACTCGCTTGGGATCGATCAGAAGAAGGCTCAAATCGTCCGGCAGGTTGTTGTAGAGCAGACAGGCGATGATGGAGTTGATGCACACGCTCTTGCCCGAGCCGGTGGCGCCGGCGATGAGCAAGTGCGGCATGGCTGCGAGGTCGACCACCATGGGTTCTCCGGCGACGTCGCGGCCCAGGGCTATTCTCAGCTTGGAGTCAGACTTCCTGAAGCTCTCCGATTCGATGACGCCGCGCAGTCCTACGAGAGAGATGTCGGTGTTTGGGACCTCGATCCCCACAACGGAACGTCCTGGAACGGGGGCTTCGATTCGGATGGGCGATGCCGCCAGGGCAAGAGCCAGGTCCTTGGCCAGGGTAGAGATCCTGCCTACGCGGACCCGTCGCCGTTCCTTGTGGCCGTTTCGCGTGACGCGTTCCACGTAGCCCGGCTCGACGCCAAACTGTGTGATGGCGGGACCCTGTCTAACCTCCACTACTTTGGCCGGGACGCCGAAGCCGGATAAGGTCTCTTCAATGACTTGACTACGATACCGGATGCCGGCGGAATCGACGCCGGAGTCACCATCGGCTTCGAAGATCTGAGCGTCAGGCAGACGAGAGTCGCGCTTGGCTCGGCGTCGCTTCTTGGCAGGTTTGGGTTTGGTGGAGGCGCGGGCTTTGGACCGTCTGGGCGGCTCAACTCGAGGAGGTGGGTCCGTGACGGCCTGACGCACCGGAGGCTCGTGTATGCCAACAACAACCGGTTCCTCCTCTTGCTCGGCCGTCTGCTCTTGAAGTACTTCGTCCAGGGTGTCCACTCGCCGACGGATGAACCTCTCGATGTGCGTGCGGAAGGGGGACAAGCTGACAGAGAACAGGGCGACGACGGCCAGAGAAAGCAGTAGGATCGCGGCGGATCGGCCGAGAGTGGTCTCGAGGATGAAGCGGATTGCCCAGCCGACATACCCCCCCCCGCCGCCTTGCTCGGCCAGAGCCAGCAGGTCTGTCTGAGTGGACAAGGAGTGAGTCAAACCCAGAATGCAGACTATCAGCGCCTCAAGGGTGACGACGACATGCCAGAAGTCCCTGGTCTGGAGTACATCCTGTCTGAGAAGCAGTAGCCCACCCCATACGACCGACGAGAGAGATACGAGCCAAGCGCCCCACCCAAACAGGCGTCGCAGGAACTGCGACCACGCCTCGCCGGCGGGTCCCCGGATCGCGCCGATGAGCGCCAGCAGCGTGACTACTCCGAGTGCCATCAGGAGCAGGCCACCGATCTCTTTGCGAAAAGCCTGGCCAGACGGCGCGTCGGCCGAGCTTTTCCGTTTGCCTTGCCTCTTCCGTTTCGTCATGCCGTTTCCTGCTTCACCAGAGTCGTAGTAGGGCCTGCGCACGCCCCGTTCTCAGTGCTACACTCCATGCTGCCGCCGAGCACGGGGGGGCGGGGTTCCCGGATGCGATGAGTCGGTCGCTCACAGGGTGGGGGGCAACTCTCGGTCGGTATGCACGTCACTGGCTTGGCGCAGGCTGAGGCCAATGCGATGGCTCGAGCTGTCCACCCGTAGTATACGCAGTGACACGACATCTCCCTCCTGAACCACGTTGCGCGGATGGAAGAAATTCCCTTCACCCAACTCGGAGATGTGTATCAATCCCTCCAGCCCATCCTCGATCCGTGCGAAGGCGCCGAAACTCACTACATTCGTGATCGTGCCTTGCACGATCTGGCCCACGTGGTAGTCCTGTTCTACCGTCAGCCAGGGATCCTCCTTCAGTCTCTTGAGACTCAGGGCGATTCGCCGACGGTTCTTGTCTACATCAAGCACGTAGACGTCGAGTTCCTGGCCGACTTCAAGGACCTCGCTGGGATGGGCCACGCGCCGCCAGGCCAGTTCCGAGATGTGGATCAGGCCGTCCACCCCGCCGAGGTCCACGAATGCCCCGAAATTGCACAGATTGCTCACCCGACCGTGTCGGATATCGCCCTGCTGCAAGACCTCGAGCAAGCGATCACCGTCCTGAGCATCCCAGATCAGAGCTCGCTCAGACAAGACCAGGCGGTTGCGACTGGGGTCGAGCTCGATGACTCTCAGTTGGAGTTCCTCTCCCACCCGGCGCATTAGCTGCGCTTCGCGGTCCGCGTCACTCTCGAATGCCAGCACTTCCTTCATCTGCGACGCCGGAACAAAGCCCTGCAGTTCATCCCAGCGCACGAGCAATCCTCCGCGGTTCCAACCTGTTACCAGACACGTGATCGAGCGGCCTTCGGAGAAGCACTCTTGAGCTTTGGCCCAGGCCTCATCCGGGCCTGAGTCTTTCACATACTCTGTGCCCGGGGCCTCATCTGGTTGTCCTGCCGCGTCCCTCGGGTCAAGTACCTGCTGTGTGTCGTCCTGGTCGGCGTACCACTGAACTGTCACTGGCTCCGAACTCTGTGGCTCCGAGGCTGCTCTATCGAATCCCGACTCACCGGGGTACGACTCCGGAGTAGTGGCTTCCTTGCTCACCGCAGTGGGCCCTGGCTGTGTGTCGGTCTCGCTTCGCTCCGGCTTCAGCGTCTCGTCGCTGTCGGCGTTGAAGCACGCGTAGGCCCTCTGCAAGTAGTCTTGTAGCGACTCAATGCCGTTTGGTCTACTAGCCATGTCCATTGCCTTTCCTCGCTCGACGTCAGCACGTCAAAGCAGCACAGCGTTCTCTCTGCGCAATAAGGATCAGACTAATCCGACGGTAGGATTGCTGTCCCGGTACCCTCCTTTCTCTCGCCTTGCGGTGCAGAGCTGAGACAAAAAGAAAGATCTCGGGCACGCGCTTCCTCGGATACAGTTCGAGACAGCGGCCGAGATCTACTCTATCGGTCATAGACAACTACCCACGACTATCGCCAACCAAACAACGGTGGAGCACTATTTCGGCCGACTGGATGGGTCCTCCTAACTGCCTGCGCGCTAACCCCGTGCAGTGTGACCACCGCGAATGCGAAACCGCACTCTGACGCTGCCGGCCAAGGCCATTTACTGACTCTACTGAGATTATAGAGGAGTTGACTAGGGCTGTCAAGGAGCCGCCGGGCCCTGGGTGGGCGTCACCAGCCGATAGCCTCGCCCGTGAACGGTTAGCACGTAGCAGGGATGCTTTGGTTTGGGTTCAACCTTCTCGCGCAAGCGGTCCACCAGCTTGGCTATGCGCGAATCACCCACCACGTCTATGTGCTTGTCCGACCACACGCTCTGGATGATAAGGTACTTGCTGCAGATCTTCCCCTGGTTCTCATACAAGAGCCGGAGCAGATTGTACTCCAGGTGGGTGAGTGGCGGGTCGACGAGTTCGCCCTCCACCCAAACGTCACCTGAATCGTCCAGCCACACGCCGTGCTGCCACAGATCCTGCTCAGATGATGGTTGGCCAGGTTCGTCGGGCACGGCGCCGGTCTGCTCTAGGGATATTCGCTCCAACAGAGAGGAGAACACGCGGCCATCAACAACGTACCCCTTGCGCTTCAGCTCATGCAGAACCTCTCGTTTGCCGGTCTGGCCCTCGGTGAGAGCGCGGAGCGCCGCACGCTCGTCATCGGAGAGATATCTGTCCCAGATCACGGTCATGTGCCTGCGCGCCTCATCCTCGAAGTTAGTCTCCACTTGTTCGTGGCCGGCCGCTTCGAGGGCCTCCTCTCGCGACGCCAGCTCGAAGTACAGACAGCACGCTATCTGGACGAAGAAGGGATAGCGGCCGGCGAGGGTCGAGATGTGTTCCTTGTGGGGTACGAGCGAGATTCCGGACCTGCGACTCGTCTCCGCGATGAAGTAGTCGAATTCGGATGGCTCGAAAGCCCCGATGTAGCTTGGTCTGAAGATGTTGGGGAAGGGCGAGGCCAGCACCTCTTCGGGACAGCACTGGAACAGATCCTCGCGAGTTGTGGTTACGTAGGCTACGTCGTGTGTCTGTGCGAGACCGCGAAGGCTGCCGAAGAACTCGGTGGGGAAGAGGCCCGACATCACCATGGTGTCGAACTCATCCAGGAGAAGGACGAGTTTGCGAGGAGCCAGTCGTGCTACGCAACGCCGAAGGGCAAAGTAGGAGGGCGAGCCCGCAGATGGTTCTGGGCAGGTGCACCCTTGCTCTTGCAGAGCCTGGAACACCTCGGCGGTGAAGCTGTCAGGATCACGAACACCGAGTTCGGGGCTCAGATAGATGTAGATTGTGCCGTCGGAGGCGGCTTCGTTGGTCATCCCCCGGTTCTTCAACCACAGCAGCAGGGAGGTCTTTCCGCTCCGCCG
>Ga0180432_10008865_pt1 | contig 12405 bp, 10 predicted proteins | sample SS_ome_10_FD_132414 | JGI IMG/M metagenome (GOLD analysis project Ga0180432, IMG submission 132414) | Hypersaline lake sediment archaeal communities from the Salton Sea, California, USA - SS_1_MS_2 metaG | ecosystem: Environmental > Aquatic > Non-marine Saline and Alkaline > Hypersaline >...
GGAATGGGATGGATCAGATTGGACAGATGTTTCTCCTGTTAGTTTTCCAGATACAAATGTTACATGGTGGAGAAGTATAATGGTCCCTGACACTAAGAGAAATGTTCTCTTAGCGGTTGGAGGGATTGATCTCGGTGCTGGAACAGATATGAGAGTTTGGAGATGGGATCCCGCTGTTCCTGAATGGGTAAACGAAGCACCTACTGCTTCTGTTCCTGACGAAGGAATTGGAGGTTCAGGAACTAGTTATGATGATGTAGCTGAATTATTAGTTATTTTTGGTGATACTCATATCGATGAAACATGGGAAGCAGTATTTTCTCCCATTGTTCCTCCTACTCCTACTTCATTATATCTTATAGTAGGTAGTGATGGACAAATTCGTAAATGGAATGGTACTACTTGGACTGAGCCAAACTCTGGAACTAATGAAAATTTAATATGTATTCATGGTATAGAGAATAAATATATATTTGCTGGTGGAGAAAATGGAACTATAATTAAATCAGATGACGGTGGTGACACATGGCTACCTACAGTTACGCCTTCATCTGCTATAGCAATTTTTGCTATTTGGGTAATTAGCGATACTGATGCTTGGGCGGCTGGTGGAGCTGCTGCGACAGGATATTATTGGCATTGGGATGGTAATGAATGGACAGAAGTTTTTTCAGCAGGTGGTATAGTAAATGGGCTATGGGGAAGTGCTGCTGATAATGTTTATTCAGCAGTTGGTGATTGGGGACCATCTGTAGATTATTATGATGGATCTTGGCACGAAGATGGAGCTGCACCGACACGAACTGCTGATTCAGTTTTTGGTAAAGACGGTTCTACTGTTTATTTCAATTTAGCAATAATTGATGGTGGATTTAAACAAATTTATAAAGGATCATATGGAAGTTGGGCCATAGATCGTGATCCTCCGTATACTTTTCAGCATCTTGTTGATTATGGAAATGGTATATGGATTGATTCTTCTTCAGGAAAAGTATGGGTAGTAGGTAGAAATTTAGATATAGCTCCTTCAGGTAAAATTTCAATAGAGTATTATGATGGAGTAAGTTCATGGTCAACTTTAGCTGCAGGTGTAGAACTACCTGATGAAACAGGTTTATTAGCTGGAGTTTATGGAAATACTGATGAAGATGTATTGACAGTTGATGGTCTTAGTCATAATTGGGCATACTATTGGAATGGTATTAGTTGGAATAAAGAAGTTATTCCAGGAGATACTTATAATTGGAGAGGTGTATATGGATATCCTTTACCTCCTCCAGATACGGAAGCTCCTACTTTAGTAATAACTTCCCCAACTGAAGATGAAGAAGAAGTACCTGTAGATGCAAATATAGAATTATCAATAAATGATAATGTTCAAGTAGTTCAATCTTCTATAGTAATTACTGTATCAGGAGTTACAGTTTATGAAAATGGAATATTTTCAGCAGGTTGGACAACTTCCACTATAGTTTCTAATGCATCAAATGGTTACGATTTAGTATTAAAACATGATGATGATTTTCCTGCAGGAATAACAATAGAAGTAACTGTATATGCTACAGATGCAGTACCTAATGTTCTTGACAGTGGTTGGAGTTTTACTACTTATGTAGCAATTTCAGATATTACTGTTGATGAATTATTTGTAGTAGCTTATGATACGATTAAAGTTAATTTCACTGGAAATATTTTAAGTATAGGATCTTCAAGATTACCTAGTAGTTATTTAGTAGAAGCATTAAGTGATCATGCAGATCCTATAATTGATTCTATAAGAACTTCTCCTACTCGTGGAATTTCTTATTTGTTTATGAAATTAAAAAGTCTTGAATATGGTGGAAGATATAGATTAACAATAAAAGCTGAAAAAGTTTTTGATCTTTATGGAAAGCAAATAGCTACTGTTTCAAAAATTTGGACAATGAGGAGATCTAAAGCTGATTCTATTTTAAGAAGTATAGCAAGAGCATATGATACAACAGTCGGAACTACTTTTCGAGGAGTAATTGAGGCAATAACTATAAGTGATGAAAATATTGGTGGTGATTTCTGATGTCTTATATAGGAGTACAATCAGCAAGACCAACGATTAAAACACTTACTTATAGATTATTACGTGTAAGTTTTTCTCAAACAGTAGTAATTGATAGTAATTTTAATAATCTTGATAACTATGAAATAACAGCTCTTACAGAAGGTGCTGATGAAGTAACGGTACAAGGACTTCAAGGATTTTCATCTTCTAATGAAACAACTAATTTTGTTGATATAAGAATATCTAAAGCAACGAAAGGTGCAATTTATAAATTAGTCATCTCGAATTTACTTAATACTGAAAATTATCTTCTAATTAGTATGGAAGGTTATTTTATGGGTCGAGATACTAAAATGGATTCAGTTCATGAAGCTTTATCCTCTGCATATAAAATAGATACTGAATCAACTTTGGGGCATGTTTTATTAGCGCTTTCAATTATTGATGAAGAAATTGGTGGAAAAGAGAATTATGATGCTTTACCTCCCGATATTACAGCAGTTGGACCTAGTACTTATGGAGAGTCAACTTATGGAGTCAGTACCTTTGGAGGATAACAAATGGCTTTAACTCATAATTGGTCAACAAATCTTCCCGCAAGTCAAGATACAGGTGATCCTACTTGGACTGAGCAACCTACTCTTGTTGATTCTGATCCTGGTACTACTAATGGAGATAGAATATTAGTATCGCAACTTCATGCTTTAAGAAATAAATTACAATATGCTTGTGTAGAAATAGGTGATGAAAATAATTTACCTGTTACTTCTCTTAGGAAAAGAGTTAAAGATTTAGAAGATAATGGAGATGTTAATGCACTGCATAAAAATGTAGATTCTGAAATATCAACTATAACAGAAAAGGGTACTCCTGTTAGTGGAGATCTTTTAATTATCGAGGATAGTGCTGGTGGTACATATGCGAAGAAGAAAGTACAAATAGGTAATCTACCTGGATCTGCTTCCTCAATGGATGACGCCTACAATGTAGGTCACAGCATAACGGTTGATGATGGACCCATACAAACAACTGGTGATGGATCTCATTTTGGTTTAGATTTTGGGGGTGCAGCAGGTAACCCTGCAGCTATAGACATCACAGTAGATCACAAAGGTTTTGACTATACTAAAGGCGTAAAAGTTACCGTTAATGATGACGGTGGCAGTATTATTGCAGGAACTGCTCATGCTTTTCAAGCTTTGTTATACGATGACACAGCCGACAATGAATCTGGAATTTATGGTTTTACAGCGTCTAATTTTGGTACTTGTAATGGAGAAAAGGTAGCATTTGTTGCAGGTGGATCTGTAGATTTTGATTATGTATTAAAAGGTAATGGAGGTGGTATCAAACTAGGTTCTGCAAATAATCAAATCGAACAAGAAACTATTTCAACTCCTAGTGCTGCTGGAGCGGGATGGGGTTCAATTTACGTGGGAAATGATGGTGGTGATGAAGAATTATTTTTCAGAGATGGCTCTGGAAATTATGGTGCTGTACAAATAACTAAGGATGGCGCAGTAAATGCTTCAGGCGGTGGACAAACCAATACAGTTACAGGTTCTAGCGGAATAACAAATGTTGGGGATAATGTTGATGCCGATTTAGTACCCACGTATGGAACTGGTGCAGGGACAATTTGTGAGGGAAATGATAGCCGAGTGGTTAATGCAATTCATGATAATGTAGCTGGTGAGATTCATGCAATAGCTAATAAAGATACTCCTATAGCTGCTGATGAAATTGTGATCGAAGATTCTGCTGATTCATGGAATAAGAAAAGAATAACTTTGACTGATCTCTTAGGAGGTGGTGGATCTACACCTCATGAAGAAGAGTTTACTACAGACGGTACTGAAACTCCTGGATCGACTAAAACATTTGGTCCATTAAATGCTACCCCTCAAGGAGGTGGGACAGCAGACACCCCATCAGGATACGATATTTTAGTATTTAGAAATGGTACAAAAATGAAATATAGTGCGACTCCTTCAACATATAGTCAATATTACTATGATGATGGTGACAATGAAATTGATGTCCTAGCATCAGGTGATGAAGACGAATTTGAAGTGGTTTATAGGAGCTAATAATGAGTCGTTCATTAAAAATAGATCAAATAGCTGAAGCTCTAGTTGCTGCTCCTGGTATCCACGTTCAGATGCTTGAGAAAGTACCAAGTGGAGTATTTACTCTTACAACAGATACCACTTGGGAGAATATAGATGATCCTGCATCTCCTAGTGAATTTGAACAGTCATTTGTTGTTCCAGTAGCAGGATTATATCAGATAACTTTTAATTGTGCATACTTTTTAGATCCTATAGGCTCAGGAGATCATCTTCGATGGAGATTAATAATTGATGAAGGAACAGGAGATGAACAAATTTTAGGTGGAGATGCTTATTGGGAAGTACCTGGATCTGGAAGTGTTGTTGGTGACAGAAATGCTAGATCACTTCATGCGACTGTAGAATTATCTGCCGGAGGTCATACTATTATTCCTCAATGGTATGCTATGGGTTATGGATCTGGTGTTCCGAAGGTTGCAGGTGATGGAGAAACATTTTCTGTAATAGGTAATCTGATTTCAGGATCAGGTGCGAGTGGAACAATTGTTACTGAGGATTCTCTTTCCTCTGCTTCTGCACATTCAAGCACTAGCTGGGAGGCTGTAAGTGCGGGAGGAAATGATCTTGAGGTAACTGTAGTATGTATAGACGGAGAACAAGTATTCTTTGGTGGTAATTTTCCTGTGTATCCTACTACAGATAATTCTAACTTTCTTATAGGCATAGGGATCGATGGCGCCAATCCTACCGCAGGCATGACCAATATGTGGGGGTGGGCCTCTGCGGCATATACCTCTGACGAATTTAATCCCGTAACTTGTAGTTCTGAAATGTCAGCAGGTACGCATACCTTTAGGTTGATGTGCAAACGACTTTCTGGCGGAGGTACTTTAACTTTTAAATCGGATGCAGAAGCCACGACTAGACTGATGGCTATACAGTATCGTGGTGGTCTAGTACCTATTAGACAAGATGGTGTTGATAAAGTAGGTCAACCACGAGCGTTAAATTTCATAGGTGCTGGTGTTTATGAAGTATCTGAAACTAACGGTGTAGCAGATATAGAGTTAAATCAAGCCATAACTGCTGTTGGTACTAGAGTAGTAATGATTGACACGAACACTACCCCCACTACTTATTCAGATGATATTAATTGGGGTGATATTCCTATTACAGGATCACCGATAACTTTTAATATTCCTGTTGCGGGATTGTATGAAATAACATTTGTACCTAGTATTTTTGGATCAGGTGGTCCTTCAGGAGGTACATTTCAATTAGTATTTGATTTTGGTGAAACTTATGCACAAACAATAGGTGATGATCTTACTTGGCATTTACAAGCTTCTGCGGATAGACATTTAAGCCATGTAATGAAAGGGCAAGTAGAGTTAACTGCTGGAAATCATACTATAAAAGCACAATGGAAAAGAATGTCTGGAGCATATGGTGGTGGGTCTATGGGGGTAGATGCTAACAGTTGGTATCATGTTTCAGGTGTTCTCCTTTCAGGATCAGGTGCAGGTGGAGTACTATTAACTGAGGTTGAAGATTCAACAGGAGATTATACTAATTCAACTACTGATTATGAAGAAATAACTGGTCTTGAAATAACTGATTTAGATACAAGTACTGAAGCTGTTCTAGTTGAACTAAGTATTCATAGTTACGCTCCTTCTGCTGGACATACACTAGATTGGTTTTATAAAATAGATAGTGGATCTTGGGTTATTATTAATAGACAAGCACTTCAAACTATTAATGCTATTCATCCGTTTAATGTAGCTTTTCCTGTAGTACTTTCTGCAGGAACTCATACTATTAAATTTGCTTATAAAAATACTGCAGCAGAAGAAACAAGAGTTAGACCTGGTGAACAAAGTATACCGATTTATTCAAGAGTTTGGAGATTCAGAGGTGGTTTAGTTCCTATTAGAAATAATAGTGTAAATATTGTAGATAAACCTGCAGCCATTGATTTTGTAGGGACTAATGTTCAAGTAGTTAATAATGGTGGAACAGCTGAAGTTTCTTTAATTGGATCAGGTGAGGGAGAAATAGATGCTAACTGTTTAATTACTGATGCTGTTCAAGATGTAGTTTATATTACAGGGGATGCAGTAGGAGGAAGAATCCAAGTAACTAAAGTAGATATTGATGATGATACTAAAATGCCTGGAATAGGAATAATAACTAGTAAATCTGATGATACTATTTGCAAAGTTCAAACTTATGGTAATATGGCAGGTGTATATTCAGGATTAACTGTTAGGAAACAATTGTGGATAAACACTTCTAGTAGATTAGATACTTCTCCTCCAGCTGATCCTGTTTCAGGTTATAGATTTATTCAACCAATGGGATTTACATTAGCAAGTAATATTGTTTTAGTTAATGTATCTCCTCCAATTAAAAAGGTAGCTACATAATGTCTAAAAAATCTAAAAATGATGGGGATAATGGAACTAAGAAAGAAACTATAATGACTAATGCATCTGAACTTGCATCAACTCCAATAAATGAGTTAAATAGAATAACAGAATTAGAAGCATATAAATTTAGAGCATTAGATGCTGAAAAACGTCTTCTTATGAAAGATATTGCTATTACAGAAATGGAATTGAGATTTAAAGAAGATTTCTATAAAAAAGATCAACAATACACAAAATTACAAGAGCAATTACTTTTAAAAGATACTTTAATTTTACAGTTAAAACATCAATTAGCTGAAAGAGATAAAAATGAAAGTAATGACCAATTTAAAGCTAAGAAAGCACAATTAGTGGGATGTTTAAATCACATAAGCATAGGCTATGATATGTTTATTAAAAATTTAGCAGAATCTCATAAAATGGATCCAGCAAAGATTACCATAGACCCAGATACTTTGGTAATACGAGAGCCATAGTGATCTTATAAGGACTTATATTAAACAACAAATAATAAGGAGTAAAAAATGGCTGCACGAAAACCTCTATTCTTAAGTGCTTCTGGGTATTCAGAAGAAATGGCTACTACAGATAGCATGACTCTTGGTGCCCTTACAATGGGTGGTGATATAGACATGAACTCTGCTGGCAAACTAAAAGGATCGACAGTTGCCAGTACTGATGGAGATGCTTTAATTTATGGACAAACTGGAGCTAATCTCCAAGATTTAGTATTAGATGGAGCTTCTGGCTTAGACCTAGCTGATACTGGTAAAGTAACCAGTATGGCCTCTGCTACAGCTGATGGAGATGCTTTGGCTTATGGTCAAACAGGAGCAAACTTACAGGATTTAGTGGTTGATGGTGCATCTGGTATTGATTTAGCAGATACAGGAAAAGTAACCAGTATTGCATCAGCTACTGCTGATGGTGATGCATTAGCCTACGGACAAACTGGGGCTAATTTGCAAGATTTAGTATTAGATGGAGCTTCTGGTCTAAACATGAGTAGTGCTGGTAAGATAACTAATTTATCTTCTGCTACTGCTGATGGTGATGCTATTGCTTATGGTCAAAGTGGTGCTAATCTAGCTGGATTAGACATCGACACAGCTGACCTCACTATGAATAGCAGAAATATAACAGGTTTACCTGCTACTCCAAGTGGATCAACTGCAGCCGCCTCTAAAGCATATGTTGATTCAGTTGCTCAAGGATTAGATTTGAAGGATGCAGTTGCTGCAGCTACTACTGCAAATATTACTCTTTCTAATGAGCAAACGGTTGACGGTGTTGGTCTAGTAGCTGGGGATCGCTGCTTGGTAAAAGACCAGGATACAGCTTCTCAAAATGGTATTTATGTTGTTGTAGATGCTGGTGCATGGACTAGAGCAACTGATTTAGCTGCAGGTGCTCATGCTTCTGGAGCTTTCTGCTTTGTAGAAGATGGTACAGATAATGGTGATGCTGGTTTTGTTTGTACAACTAATGGACCAAGTGATGTGGTAGGTACTAATGACCTAACCTTCTCTCAGTTTTCAGGAGCTGGACAGATTGAAGCTGGTGACGGACTCACAAAAGATGGTAATATTATTGCAGCAGGAGCAGGTGATGGTATTGCTGTAGCGGCTGATTCAATTGCTGTAGACCTAGCAACTAATCCTGGTCTTCAATTTACTTCAAATAAATTAGATCTGTTACTTTATGCAAACGGTGGTTTACAGAAAGATGCAAATGGAGCGGCAATTAAACTTTACGCAGATCAAGGATTAATTGTTGATTCAAATGGTTTAGCAATTGATCTTGCCTCAAGTAACCCTGGCTTACAGTTTAGTAGTGGAGATCTTGCTTTATTAGTTAAAGCTGATACTGGTTTAGCGGTGGATGCCAGCGGCGTTTATGCCGTACCAGATACAACAAAAGCCATGAGTGTAGGCGCAAGTGGACTAGCCGTTGAGGTAGAAACAGATGGCGCAATTGAAATGGGAGGAAATAACAAACTTCAAATCAATTTAGAAGCTTCTAATCCATCTCTTCAGATTGCTACTAATGAGCTAGGACTCAAGATTTATGCTAGTGGTGGTTTACAGAAAGATGCTAATGGTACATCAATTAAAATTGATGATACTCCTGATACTTTGGATGTTGATGCTGATGGTCTTAAAGTAGTTGGTTTACCATCACAGTTTAAGATCAATGGTAGTGCAGTAAGCTCTGACGTTACACATACTAATCTTAATGCTTTAACAGGTGGTGGCGAAACTGCCTTACATTATCATGCTGAAACAGCAGCAACTCAAGCTCCTAAAATTGAAAATGCGATTGCAGTTGATGAGGCGGTAGCAGCTTTAGATCCTGTTTATATTACAGCAACTGGTGATCGAGTTGGTAAATCTATTACTACTAACGATACAAAAGCTAAAGTTTTAGGAATAGCTAGAACTGCTCAAGCAACTCCAGGATCAAATACTAACGTAGTTTCTCATGGTCCTTGCACTGCAACTGGATTAACTGCAGGATCAGTTTATTGGTTAGATACTGCAGGTGGAATTACTGCGACTTGGGGTGATATTGGTGCTGGAGAGCGTGTAATTGAAGTGGGTGTAGCTTTATCTACAACTAGTTTATTTGTAGATATTAAAGATTTTGGTAAAAAAGCTTCATAGCATAAATTGAGGATATAAAATGGCTTATGGAGATCGAGTACAAGTAGTTAAACGAGAATCTGCTGCTTTGGGGGGTACTGAAGATGACAATAAAGAGTATGCTGCACCTATTAATGCTCAAGAGGATTTTCTAGAGGCAGCAGGTTTATATGTTCAAGACGCAAGTAACAGAGATAAAGCTGTTTATATCAGTAGAGATGGTGATGACATAAAATTTACAGATGTAACAACAGGAACAAAAACCCTCGCTCAATTAATAACTGATCCAGTTGATAGGCATCTTGTATTTAGTGATGATACAGAGTTTGAAGAAACGGGCACAAGTTACGTAACTAAAAAAACATTTAGAATAGTTTTAGATGATGATAAACCTCCCACGTCATGGAGGGCTATCGTCGGGATTTGGGTTACTGGAGGATCTGACACTGTAACTTGTAATGTGGATATTGGAGGTGATAGTAATACAACAACTTCAACATCGGGAACTGAAGAAGTTAAGAAATTTGATATAACTGTATCTAATGCCGATACAGATACTTTAGAAGATTGTATTGTTCAGATAAAACTAACTACTGGAAGTGGAGCTACAGCACATATTAAATATACCGATATTTATGCTGTTTACGCATAGGATAAAAAATGGCTTACGGTGATCGAGTACAAGTTAAAAAATGGGAATCGCCAGCGTTAGGCGGGACAGAAACCGATGAATACGCAAGGCCGATTAATGCCCAAGAGGATTTTTTAGAAGCTGCTGGATTTTATTTTCAAGATAGTAGTAACCGTGACAAGTTGGTTTATGCAAGTAGAAGCGGAAACGATTTACAGTTTAAGGATGTAACAAATACTTTACAAACTCTTGCAGATATGGCTGATGATGGACTGCTTAGACATCTTTTGATTTCTGACGATACTCATTGTGCTGAAGGTATGAATGATACATATAGACTTAAGAAAACATTTAGACATATAATGGATTCAGATAGACCACCTTCAGCCTATGTTGTGATTGCAACTTTATGGGTTGAAGACGGAGCTATTACAGGTACTTTAAAAGTAGATATAAATGGTGATTATGTAGAGTTAACTTCTACAGCAGGAGCAGAATCTCAAGCAGCAGCTTTGAAAAAAGGAACAATTACTGTAACTAACCAAGATTATGATGAATTTATTAATGTGAATGTCTATTTAAAAGGTAGTGCTGGATTTCCTTCAACTGCTCACCATAAATATCTTGATATTTATTCTGTTCATTAAGGAGATTTAATTAATGTCTTGGAGTAATACAGAAGGTGGTTCCCATGGAGGAGAGGATTGGATTATCTCTGAAAATACCACAGTAGGCGGCACACATACTTTAGTTGGTAGATTCAAAGTTAATAGTGGGGTAACGGCAACAATTACAGATGCAGATCCAGATATTGGAGGAATTAGTTATTTTACTGTTTATTGTGTAGAAGCAGATATTCAAGGAATAATTGAAGGTAATGAAAAAGGTTTACCAGGAGGAGCAGGAGGGGCTGGCGGTGATGGTGGTTCCGTAGGACAAGCAGGTGATGCAGGAACAAAAGGCGGTTATTATCCAGATTCTACTCATTGTACTGGATCTTGGCCTTCTCAATGTGCTGGTGGTCCTGGTGTTGGAGGTGGGTATGCAACTCATGCAGGAACAGGCAATGTAGGAGGAGATGGTGGAGCAGCAAGAGGAGCAGGAGGAATAGGTGGTGATGGAGCTGATAAAGAAGGTGGAACAGGTGGTTGGGATGATGCTCATGCAGCTCAATTATATTTAGATACTGGTTTAGCAGGTGGAGGAGGTTGTGGCGGTGGAGGAGGCGGTGGAGGTGGAAACTCTGCAGGATCTAACGGTGGGACAGCAGGTAATGGTGGAAATGGAGGAGGTCATATTTGGATTACAGCAACACGTAAAATTGTAAATACAGGAACTATGAGATGTAATGGTGGTCAAGGTGGAAATGGAGGTAATGGGGGTAACGGTGGGGCAGGAACAGTAAGTAATACTGGAGCTGGTGGTGGAGGTGGAGGTGGAAATGGTGGTGGAGGTGGTTCTGGAGGTGGTATGATTATGCAAACTTTATTATTAGATAATTCTAGTGGCACTTTATCTGTGGCAGCAGGTAATGGCGGCGATGGGGGCGATGGAGGTAATGGCGGGTACGATGCAGATTCAGAATTATACGGTGAAGGTGGAGATGGTGGATCTCAAGGTGGTGGAGGTTCTCCAGGTCGAATGAAGTTATTTACAGGTATACTTACAGCTACGTACAGAAAAGATGGTACTCAAAATACTAGTATAGGTTATGGAGGTTCTGTAGGTTCAGGAGGTACAGGTAGTCCTAATGGTAGTTCAGGAGCATCGTCACCTTATCCTAATGGTGCTCCTGTTAATGCTTGGAAATGTGATAATTGGAATGAAGGAGGTGGCTATCCTGCGGCACAGCCTCAATATTTAAAGGCTAATTATCAACCAGGAAGTAAAAATTATACTCGAAGATTTCGGATGAATTTTAACTTGGATGGAGAGTCTTAATGACTTTAGATTATATGGATTTAGAATGTCCTGTTGTTATGAATAGACTAACTTTTAAATTAATGGATATAGAGAAAGGAACTAGAGTAAAAGTAACAGCAAACTGTAATGGTTTTCCAGCTCATATTATTGAATGGTGTAAAATATATGAGAAAGAATTGATTAATTGCACAGTAATTAAAGACCAATTATACGAGGCAATTGTTGAATGGTAAAAGATAATTATTTAAAAATAAACATGGGAACAAAAGTTAAAGTGATTATTGATAATAAAATATTAGGAAATGGAATAGTTACCAAAACAAGAAGTTCAGATTATTATAAATTTCGTGTAAAATTAGATACAGATAAGGACAATAATAAAGAATCATGGTATGCTCTCAATGAATTGGAAATATTAAATGAGTGATACAGAAGAGAATATTAAAGATACTTTAAATAGTATTTTAAAATGGGTTCAAGGTAAAAAGGAATCAGCGCAAGCTCCAGCTCCTAAAAATACTAATGCAAGCAATCCTTGGAGTTGGATTACAGGATTAATTATTGCTATAATAGTTTTTATTGGATTAGCTTGTTTAACTTGGTATCTTTGGAATAAAGGTAGAGAATTAGCTAAACTTAAACATGAGAAAGATGTAAATGAAGAAAA
>Ga0180432_10008866_pt1 | contig 12404 bp, 8 predicted proteins | sample SS_ome_10_FD_132414 | JGI IMG/M metagenome (GOLD analysis project Ga0180432, IMG submission 132414) | Hypersaline lake sediment archaeal communities from the Salton Sea, California, USA - SS_1_MS_2 metaG | ecosystem: Environmental > Aquatic > Non-marine Saline and Alkaline > Hypersaline >...
CGGGCGACATCGAGGGGCTTGGTCTTGCCGACCCGGTCGGAAAGGGTGGGGAAGAAGAACATGTAGTCGGCGTCGTAGGAACGGATCTTCCGCAGCTCCAGACCCAGCTCGGATTGGGCCAAGGCCGTCAGTTCGGTCTCGAAGGAGTCCTTGCTGGACGAGAGGATCGACTCTGCAGTCTGCTGGATGAGATCGATGTCCCAGCCTTCGATCTCGCGCAGGAATGGATAGAAGCCATCGTAGCCGAGAAGCTTGGCATGGTCGGACAGGTCCATCAGCAAACTGCGCTTGTAGACGTTGATGCCCGAGTAAATCTTGCCCGCGGCGAGCCACCATTTGCGGCGCATGTCGCGGTCCGACTCGAGGCCGGTGCGATGATCGAGGCCGCGCAGAACGATACTGGTGCCTTCGACCAACACCGAGTTGTCGCGCTGGGCGTTGATGCAGTTGTCCAACACCGGCGCGACCCGGGATCGCAGAGCGTGGTAACGGATGAGGTTTGCAGTCCGCTCGCGCTCGGCCACCCGGTCGGGCGCATCGGAAACCTCACCGATCAGCTCGTCGAGCTTCTCGAGCTTGCTCGGCGTCAGCAGGAATCCGAAGTCGTTGTACGCCCGTTCCAGGTCCGCATCGTCCCCCTCACCCCAAGCCGAGAAGACCGTTTCGTTGACGGAGACAGCCATCTCCTCGGCCTTCTCGCGAATGCGCTCGTACTCGTCCGCCGACGCGGGGGCGACGAAGGACACCGTCAGGGCCAAACCGAATAGAATGAGTCGGCCCGGCGCGTGTGCCTTTTGGATACGACTCATCATGTCCATTCCAACCTCCTGCCTATAGCCTCAACCTACCGCCGACTCTGTTTCGGAGTCGGCCTCGAGATGATCCGGACAAACCAGATCAGCCCCGGAAACCTCGGCTTCACCTCGCACGCGCTCACCACAGAGCGGGCAGCGCGGGTAGTGGACGAGTCCCGATATGGGATCTGCAGCCAAGTATATTCGTCCCGTGCCCCGTCGACCTCCTCGCGGCCCGCGGCCTCTCAAGGGCCAGGCCCAACAAGGCTCCATCCAGGCCCCGAGAGCCGAGAGCCTGACCGTGACCCCGGCCTCCCAAAACCGGGCTACTTCTTGAACCCTTCGCTTCCAGTCAAGTTGCAGCGCCCGGACCCGCCCGGCTTCATCCTCGGGAGAGTGGCGGGCTCGCCCTACGGGGTGACGAACTTCTTCGATGAGTTGGCGATAGTACGCCTCTATATTCGCCGTTTCCCGAGCGATCTCAAGCGCCGCCGCCTCTTTAACCCGACGGGCGCGCCGCTGGAGCCGCTGATCCAGTAACGCCAGGGAGCGCAGCAATGCTCCCCGCGTGGGCAGCGTACCCAGGACCTCCCAGCCCTCCGGCGCCTCCGTAAGGCCGCTCTTCATCCCCTCGATCAAAGGCCCGACAGGGGACACCGCCTCCCCGCGGGCCGGGTCGAGAGCAATGAGCTCCAAATCATCAGGAACATCGATTGTACGATACTCAGCGACATAGACAAACAGAAAGACCGGCCGGTAGGCCGGCTTCGGTCGGGCCCATGTCGCCCTACCGACCTCGGGCAGGCTCTTGGAGGCCGGCGGATCGGGCATCTCATCCGGCGGAGGCCGGAAGCTCACCGTAAACCGGCCCTCGGATGCGGCCCGGTTCACCAGATGGTCGAGAAAGGCCGATCCGACCGCCACCAACTCGGCCTCCGGGTTCTGTTGGTGGACCCGTTTGCCAAAGGCGAGGAGCTTCTTTTCGGCGGCTTCCCCCTCGTCCACCGGCAGTTCCACCCGGACGAGCGCCGGGCCGACCTCGCTCACCCTGGCGCCCTGGCGGTCGAGGCAGCGCTCGACGAAACGGCGTATCTCCGACCGCTTCACCGCCCTCCCCCTCCCTCGGCGCCCTCGAAGATCTCACGGTCGTACGATTTCACGTGCTCGTAGCGGTCGCGGGCGTTTTCGAGCTCCGCCCCCATGCCGGTGAACGCCTTCTCGAGCGCCCCGGTCTCCTTGTGTCGCGCCCAGAGCCGGAAGACCCGGGTCTCGAATGCCTCGTCCCAATCGAGACTTCCCAGGATCTGCTCCATCTCCCCAATGACAAGGTGGAACATCGAGATCTTCTGCTGCAGGACTTGCAGGACGTAGGCCTCGAGGGTCCCGCGAGCCGCGAGATTGAAGATGCGCACATCGCGGGTCTGCCCGATCCGATGGACGCGGCCGATGCGCTGCTCGACGCGCATCGGATTCCAGGGCAGATCGTAGTTGATCACCGTGCGGCAGAACTGGAGGTTTCGCCCCTCGCCGCCCGCCTCGGTGCTGATCATCACGTCCAGATCACGCCGAAAGCTCTCCACGACCGCGTCTTTGGCCCGCGCGGTGAGGCCGCCGTGGAAGAGAGCAATGGGGAGGCCACGGCGCCGCAGCTGCTCGGCCGCGAACTCCACCGTACGGCGGAACTGGGAGAAGACGAGCACCTTCTCTCCCCGGCGGCGGTTCTTCTCGACCAACTCGGCCAAGGCCTCGAATTTGACGTGTTGACCCACCTTTCGGCCGAGCGCGAGCAGGCGCTCCAACTCGTCGCGGAGTCCCTGAAGGCGGCCCTGGCAGGCGCGTTCCAGGGTTCCGATCGCGGCGGCGGTCGAGGAGCCGATCTCCTTTTGCAGAATCACAAGGAGTAGCGGCCAGGGAACTTGGCCCCGCCGGCGTTCCTCGGCCGAGGCCATGCGGCGCACGAACTCAGAGACCTCGACGTAGAATTCCCGTTCGGCGTCGGAGAGATCGAGCATGCGGGTCGTCACATCGCGTCGGGGGAACTGAATCGATGTGCTGCTCCGGGTCGTGCGGATCATCACGTCGGACAGCAGCTGCGAGAGCTGCCGGGTATTCTTCGGTAGACGCCGGTCGCCCCGCACCACGAAGTCCCGACGGAACGAGCGGTAGGTACCCAGCACGCCCGGACGGAGGAGCGTGATCAGATTGTAGAGCTCCCGCAGATCGTTCTGGACGGGCGTGGCCGTGAGCAGGAGGAGGTACTTGAGGCTCAACGAATCGATGAACTTCCAGGCCTGCGTCAAGTGATTCCGCAGCCGGTGGGCCTCATCGACGACCAGCATGTCGAAGCCACGCTCGGCGATCGATTGGCGGTTTCGGATCGACTTCGCGGTGTCGAGCGAGGCGATCATGAGCGGGTGCGCATCCCACGGATCGCCCCGCGTGTAGGTGTGGACCGGAATGTCGAACTTGTGCCGCAGCTCCTCACGCCACTGTGTGACGAGGGATGCGGGGACGAGGATCAGCACCTTCCGGACGAGCGAGCGGAGGAGGTACTCCTTCAAGATGAGCCCGGCCTCGATCGTCTTGCCGAGCCCCACCTCATCGGCCAGAAGGGCGCGCCCTTTCATCTCCCGCAAGACGCGGAGGCAGGCCCGGATCTGGTGCTCCAAGCGCTGCACATCGTGGGCGTGGTTGAGGGCCAAGAGGCGCTCGAAGCCCCGCTGCCGGGCGAGTTTGAGGGCATCGAGGTGGAGCAGGAATCCGGAGACGTCGGAGGGCTCGAGCTTCTTGCCCTTCAGAAACGGTTCAATGGACTCCAGATCGAGCTCCGGGATGAGAGATCGCTTGAAGCGGAACTGCTGCGGATCGAGCCGGGCCTCGATCGATCGCCGGGAGGCCCGGGGCGGCCGGGCGGCCGGCGCGGGGGCGGTTTCGGGCTCCGGTGCGGTCGGCGTCACCTGCCCGCCGGGGCCCACCGTGGCCTTGGTGAGCTGAGGGTGGATCGAGGTGACCTTCCGGACACCTTCGGAGAAGGCGATTTCCAGGATGTCGAAGAAATCGCGAGAGCGGATGTCGACCACCAGCCCCTCGCCAAACACCTGGTGGAAGACTCGGTCTCCGATGCTGTATGTCCTGCCGGTCAAGATCCCCTCGAGGCTCGCGCGACGATAACGGCGAACAACGATGATACACCCTCAGGGGGTCACCTGCCTACATAGAGATGGAGCCCAATCGCGGCCTGGGCGGTGAAGAGCCTTCCGTCAACGCCGGGTGCGTTGACGAAATAGCCCGAGCCGCGGGCGTCGATGGAGAGATTCCGAGAGATGAAGTGCTCGAGGCCGATCCCGGCGCGGGCGAGGAAGCCCTCATTGTGGGTGAAGTTGACGTGCTCGCCGGTATCGCCGCTGGGGTCCTTGAACTTTTCGATCAGCTGCGGGCGGTAGAAACCCGCGCTGATCACTAAGTACGGTGTTTGCCGGTACATACGTCGGAAGTAGAAGTAGTAGTCGACCATCAGGAGCTGGAACTCGAGCTTATCGGCTTTGTCGTCATCCTCGCCCAAAGGCACGCTGGTGCGGTGGTCGAAGACCTGTTGCTCGGCCGTCAACCCGATGGCCCGGTCGCGCGCGATGTATTGGCGGAGACTGAACGAGACGCCCATGCCCTGACCGAAAATCCGTTCCCAGTCGGAGTCGCCCGCCGTGGTCCCATACAGGATCTGCCCGCCCACGCTGGGCGTCTTCCGGCGGTGTTCGTACGCCGCGGCGTCACCTGCCAGGGTCGAGACGAGGAGCGCCGCCCCGATCAGTCCCCAGATTCTCCGGTTTCCCATAGCCCCCTCCCCCGGCAGCATACCGGTTCACCCTCGCGGGTGGTAGCGGCGATGCATCCCCTGCAGGTAGGGTTCATCGACGCTGGTGTAGATCTGCGTCGTGGCCAAGCGGGCATGTCCCAGGAGCTCCTGGACGACCCTCAGAGACGCTCCCCCGCGCAGCAGGTGGGTGGCGTAGGTGTGCCGCAGCAGGTGCGGGTGCACCTGCTCACCCAATCCGGCCTCCATCGCCCGCTTCCGCAGGATCTTCCAATACCCCATCCGGCTCAAAGCCCCCCCACGAGCGTTCAGTAGCACCTGGGGGGGCTCGGCGCCGGCCCGGCGGTTCGCCAGCAGCCGTGGCCGGCTGCTTTCAGTGTAGGCGCGAAGTGCTTCCATGGCAGGCTTTCCCAGCGGCACGAACCGGACCCGGGCGCCCTTCCCCACCAGCCGCAGCAGCCCATCGGTCCAACTGCAGTCGTCGAGGCAGAGGCCGAGGAGCTCCGAGACCCGGGCGCCGGTGCCGTAGGCAAGCTCCAGCAGGGCCCGATCCCGCAGGTCGAGGGGCCCGGTCCCGCACACCGACTCGACCAAGCGCTTCGCCTCCTCTTCGGTCAGTGCGCGGGGCACCCGCCGCCACCCCTTGGGGGCCGGGAGATCGGCGGCAGGGTCCTCGACGATGATCCCCTCCTCCAAAAGGAAGGTGAAGAAGGAACGGAAGGCCGACCGGGCCCGGGCCACCGTGGCCGGGCGCCGGCCGCCCTCGTGGAGCCTCGTCAAGTACTCGCGAAGGTCCGCCGCGCCCACGGTGGCCGGTCCCGCGATCCCCCGGTCCGCGAGGTGATGGAGGAGGGCGCGGAGATCGCTGGCATACGCGGAGACCGTGCGCTCGGAGACGGCGCGCACGAGCGAGAGGTGGAAGATGAACTCCTCCAGCGCCTGCGCCATGGGGCGCGGCATCGTCCTCGGCTTCTCCTCGATCACGCCGCTACGCCCTCCCCAGACCGCGCCGGATGGCTTCCGCCATCTGTGGGCCGATCCCGGGCACCTCGGCGAGCTGCTCGATGCTCGCCGCGCTCAGGGCGGCCAGACTACCGAAATGCTCCAGCAGGGCGGCGCGCCGCTTCGGGCCCAATCCCGCCACCTCTTCCAGCGGCCCCGTCTTCATCCGCCGGCTCCTCAGGCGCCGGTGGTACTCGATCGCGAAGCGGTGCGCCTCGTCCCGAACCCGCTGCAAGAGCTGCAGGCCGGGGGAAGAGCCGGCCAGGCGGATCGGCTCCGAGCGTCCCGGAAGGAAGATTTCTTCCTCCCGCTTGGCGAGCCCGATGATCGGGATCTCCCCCCGACCCGCATCCCGCAACACGCGGGCGGCTCGATTGACCTGCCCCTTCCCCCCGTCGATCAAGATCAGATCGGGGATCGCCTCTTGCCGTTCCTCCAGGTGCCTCATGCGCCGGGAGACTACCTCGGCCAACATGTCGACATCGTCCGGTCCGACGACGTCCCGGATCCGATAGCGCCGGTAGGCGCTCTTCAGCGGCTGCCCGTCCCGAAAGACGACCTGCGAGCCGACCGCGAGGCTCCCCTGGAGATTGCTGATGTCGTAGCCCTCGATCCGCGCCGGCGCCCGCGGCAGCCCCAGCGCCTGTTGCAGCGCGTAGGCCGACTCGGCGAGCCGCTTGCGCCGCCCCCGCTCGATCAGCTCCTCCTCTTCGAGCGAGAGGTGCGCGTTTTCCTGCACCGCGCGCACGATCTCCGCCCGCCGCCCCCGCTTCGGCTCGATCAGCCGCACCTTGTGCTCGGCCCGGTCGCTCAGCCATTTTTCGAGGAGTGGTCGATCCGCCGGCAGCGGGCGGCAGAGGATGAGCGCCGGGATCTGCTCGCGGCCCTGGTAGTGGTCCGAGAGGACCGTTTCCATGATCTCCGGGGCCTCCGCGTTCTCCGCGCTCCCCACCCGAATTCGCCAGGTTCCGACCACCTGCCCTTCCCTATGAGAGAGGACGGCAGCCATGGCCCGATTTCCCCGGGCCACGAGGGCGACGACGTCGAGATCGGGGCGTTCGAGGTCGGTGATCCGTTGGCGCTCATGGAGTTGGGCGAGGCGCTCGATGTCATCGCGCAGCCGTGCCGACTCCTCGAACTTGAGCTCGCGGGCCAGCGCGCGCATCTGCGCCTCCGATTCGCGGGCGATATGTTCACCCTTACCTTCCAGGAAGCGGATCAGCCGATCGGTGACCCTCCGGTACGTTTCCGGATCCGTAAAGCCGGCGCAGGGCGCGGTGCAGATATCGATGAAGTAGTCGAGACAGGGCCGCCCCCCCTGTCGCAGCCGCCGGTCGGTGCAGCTCCGCAGGGGGAACAGCCGCCGGAGCGAACGGAGCACTTGACGCAAATCCTTGACCCTCGTGTAGGGCCCGAAGTAGCGGGACCCGTCAGCGATGATGGTGCGCGTCACGACGAGCCGCGGATACTCATGCTGCACGTTGACCTTCAGGAAAGGGTACTTCTTGTCGTCCTTGAGCTCGATGTTGTAGTGCGGCTTCTGCGATCGGACGAGGTTCGCCTCCAGCACCAGCGCCTCGCCTTCGTTGGCGGTAACGAGGTAGTCGAAGTCGCGGATGCGGTCGCGGAGGAGCTGCAGCCGCGGATCGCCAGCCTGTCCCCGGAAGTAGGAGCGCACCCGCGGGGGCAGCCTCTTCGCCTTGCCGATGTAGAGAACCTTGCCCCGGCCGTCTTTCATCAGGTAGACCCCGGGGCGATTCGGCAGCAAGCGCAGCTTTTCCTCGAGGCGCGTTTTCCATGTAAGAACTGGTTGGCTCATCGCGGGCTACCTCCTGCCCCGCAGCAAACCGCTCAGGAAGCGAAGTTCCGCGCTGCCGAGAAGGCGGCCGATGACGAGGTAGACGGGCGCGGCCAGTGTCAAGGCCGCAAGCAAGGAGACCGCGTGCGCCAGGACACCGGGGCCAGGAAGTGCCGCGTGCGCGATCGCGAGCCCCCCCCATGCGGCCAGCGCCGCTGCGGCGGCGGCGAGCGTGGCGCGTCCTCCCGCGCGCATCACCATCGGTCCCGGGGCGAGGCCGTATTGCCCCTTGAGCGCCCGGAGCAGCATCAGGACATTGAGAGCGCTCGAGAGCGCTGTGGCCAGCGCCAGCCCCCCGATGCCGAGAATCCGCATCAGGACGATGTTCAGCACGATGTTCGCGACCATGGCCGTTGCCGCCGTGCGCACCGGGGTCCGCGTGTTCTGCCGGGCGTAGAAGACCGGCACGATCACCTTGACCGATCCGTAGGCGCAAAGCCCCAGCGTGTAGAAGAGGAAGGCGCGGGCGGTCATGTCGAGCGAATGGCCGCCCGCGAAGGCGCCCCGCTCGAACAGGAGGGCCAGGAGCGGCCGGTGGGCAACGAGGAAGAATCCGATCACCGGAATCAGGATGAACAGGGTGAGACGCAGCGCGAGGTCGAAGTTCTCCTGCAGCTCGCCTTCTTCGCGACGGGCCGCGAAGCGCGAGAGCGTCGGAAGAACGGCCGTCCCCAGCGCCACGGCGAAGACGCCCAGGGGAAGCTGCATTACCCGGTGGCCGTACTCGAGGGCCGCGACACTCCCCGGCGGCAGCAGGGAGGCAAGAAACGTGTCGACGAACGCATTGATCTCCGCCACCCCCATCCCCACGACCCCCGGGAGCATGAGCTTTCCCACGCGGTGGAGCCGCGGGTCGCGCAGGCTGGCGCGGAAGGTCGTGGCCAGGCGATGGCGCAGGAGGGGCGGCACCTGGATGACGAGCTGCAGCGCGCCCCCGCAGAGCACGCCCCAGGCCAATCCGCGGACCTGAACCTCCGGCAGCTCACCCATTCGGGGACAGAGGAAAGCCATGGCGGCGATCATGCTGAGATTGAGAACGGCGGCGGAGAGCGCGGGGGCGGTGAAGTGGCGGAGCGAGTTGAGGGTTCCCATCGCCAGCGTCGCCAGTCCGATGAAGAAGATGTAGGGGAAGAGCCACTGGGTGAGCTGGACGGTGAGTGCGATCTTGCCCGGCACCTTGGCGTACCCGGGAACGATGATCGGGATCAGCTTCGGCGCCACCAGGATCCCGAGCAGGCTGACCAGGAGAAGGGTGAGGGCCAGCACGGAGGCGCAATTGAGGACGAATCGCTTCCACTCCTCCCGCTCCCCCTTCTCCATCGTCTCGGTCAGAACAGGGACGAACGCGGCGCTCAGCGCGCCCTCGGCAAAGAGCGCCCGCAGCATGTTGGGGAGGCGGAAGGCAACGGTGAAGGCGTCGGCGGCGATCCCGGTGCCGAAGAGATAGGCGCGGAACATGTCGCGCACCACACCGAGAATCCGGCTCAGCGTGGTGCCCAGACTCAACTTGCCTGCCGAGAGGACCCAGTGGCGTCCTTCGGACTTTGATCGCATGGCCTTGCCTCCCCTGCCCGAGTCGGGCGGAGTCTAGCAACCCCGGGAAGAGCGGGGAAGGCGAGACCTGGGCGGAGTTTGGCTTACCTCAACAAGAGAAGCCGGGTTGTCTCTGTGCTGTGCACCGTGTGCAGGCGGACGAAGTACAGGCCGGGCCCGGCGCGGCGGCCGTTGTATCCGATTCCATCCCACAGCCACGTGCCCGTGCGATTCGAGAGCCTGCGGGTGAGCCTTCCCCGCGCATCGAAGATCTCGAGGGTTCCCGACGTGGCCTCCCCCAGATCGAAGCGGATCGTGGCCGACCCGATCGCCGGACTCGGCGTGGCCAGGAGGTGTTGCTCTGGGGGAGTGACCGGGTCGGCGTCGATCTGGTCGCTGCTGAGATCGGAATCCCGCACGCAGCGGACGAAGTTGAAGATGCGAATGGCGTCCCCTTGGGGTCCGTGGCCGAAGGGCCAATCATCGGGGTCACCCGTCTTGGGATCGCTTCGCTGAGCGCCGGCCCCGTGGACATCCACCCACGCTTCCTGGCCGGGAGGACCGAAGTAGCCGAGGGCCTGACCGAAGGCGACGTAGGCCGCGTAGGCGCCCGGCGCCGGCGTCCAGTTGATGTGCGTGGTGGAGGTCCAGTAGAAGGGGTAGTTGAGGTTGTCGGCTTCGTCAATGATCGATGTGCAGGTGAAGAGCGGATCGATCGCCGGAGAATCGGTGGTGGTGGGCGAGCGCGTGTAGTCGACGATGCTCTGCAGCTCCTTGGGATTGGGAAGCCGCCAGTCATCGTAGCCGGCGTGCGTCGCGCTCTCGGCGTGGGCCAGCGCATCCTCCCAGATCATCCCTACCCCACTATCATCTTGCATCCACATGAGGCCGGTCGCGGTGTCGGTGATGGTGCCGTCGCCGTTGTCGACCAGCGCGTTCATGCCGTACTCCGGGTTGCCGCGCACATACCGAGCGAACTGGGTCATGATCCCCCCCGGACCCTGGTCGCGCGGATAGCCCTTGATGCGACCGTCGGCGAAGTTCACGCCGAAGACGGCGGCCTCTCCCCCGAAGACGGTCCCCACGTATTCGGTGCCCGACCAGTACTGGGCGTCGATGATCCGTTCGCCGAGATGCTCATCGCCGTAGGCGAAGGCGAAGTAGTCGGTATCGATGAAGGGGATGAGGTCCTCGGGACTGCCCGTGAAGCCGCTGGGGTCGATTCCGCTGAAGTCGATGAGCGAGTAGAGCTCCTTGATCGTCGGCACCCGCCAGTCGTCGAAGCCGCCGAAGGCCTGGCTGTTCAAAGTAGCTGGGTGGGCCTGGAATTCGACCCAGGAGAGCTTGTCGTAGGAGTCGACCACGCCGTCATCGTTGGTGTCGGGGGCGTGTTGCCAGGTGAGGCCGGTCTGATTGTCGTAGACCGTGAGGCCATCGGAACTGAGGGTGAAGCTGGGTTGAGTACCCGCGTGCTGGGCGTCCTGGCCGTGGAAAGGCTCGCCGGGAGCGGGGCAAGGGATCTCGACGACCGCATCGAAGCACATGGTGAGGCTGGTGTCGATGACAGGGTAATCTCCTGCCCTGGAGGCGGCTAGCGGTCCAGTCAGTACGGCTGCCGCGGCGACGGCGACGATGCTGCGGGTCATGGGTGACCTCCTGCGCATGGGGTTCGGAGTCCCGGCATCCTGTGGAACCCAACGGGCGAGGGCCGGGATGCTTTCGGTGGATTCACGGGGCTCGGGGTGAAGGAACGAGGCCCGGGAGGTCCCCCGAGCCTCGCATTGGGATGATGTGCCCCCGGCAGGACTCGAACCTGCGGCCTACGGTTTAGGAAACCGTCGCTCTATCCACCTGAGCTACGAGGGCGTAAGGACTTGCGGCGTTGCCTTCCGTCTAGCTAGCCGATCTGGCTGGCAATGTAACCCCTCCGACTCCCTTTTCACAACTCCATACGGTGGCCCGCCGGAGCGTTCCGTCGTCTTTCCATCTGCATCCCCATCCGTCTCTGGAGGACCTCGGCTACCCCTCTGCTCGCACGAATCGATGAGCGCAAATGCAGGACGCAATTCGTGGAAGTGAACCGCTTTGACTCCTATCCGCTTCCGCACGGCTTCGCTTACGAAGCTGCTGTTTCTCCTTGAGCGCTTGGTGATCTTCCTTGCTCGATTCAGTTGTGCTGATTCGGATGGCGGCCTCGGACGCCAAAGAGGCTTCGGCCCGGTGCCCGAGGGATTCCTGCACCGCACAGATGTAGGAGCAAGGGACGAGAATCTGATGAGTTCGCAGTTCCCTCACTCGCACCCGTGGTGTTCGCGATCGATCTTGCGCCTTGCTCGGAACCGTGCAATACTGTCCGTGTATTCGACGTAGAGAGTGACGCGCTTTCGCCCAGCAAGTGAGAAGGAGACGGAGGAGAACCTGCAACAGCAGCTTGGCATTGTCCTCCCCCACTGACGGCCTGACTCCGTGCTGTGGGCAAGTACGCCCCCATCTCAGCAACAAGCTCCAAGCCAAGGAGAGCCTGTCATGCGAAGCCTGCCCTTGCTCGTGCTTGCCGTCCTCCTCTGTGCGAATCTTGCCTCCGCGGACCCATCGAACCTGGGGGGGGGCGTACTCATCGCGCACCACCCACCAGGGCTGCAATTCACGTCCGGCCAGGACTGGTGCGATCGCTACGAGAACGAATTCGCCATCGACAGCTGCCAGGCGCAGAATAACCGGATCGACATCAACGGCAATGTCTCTGGAAGCGTCTGGTACGTCCTCGCAGCGTGGGACGAGGGCAAGGAGTTCTGTGCCGCGGAATTCGGCCTCGGCAGCTACACGGCCGCCAACTACTCGCTGGTCGAGTATGGACCCTGTGGGTCGGATGTGCTGACGATCCCAACCAGCAATTGGCCGGGACCCGGTGAGGGGATCTCGCTCGCCGTGGCGCAGGAAGATTCATGGTCGGGGACCTTCCTCCCCATCTACTACTTCGCAGGCTATGCATATGGGGAGGATCTGATTCCACTCACCACGGATCCCGCCCAGCAGTTCGCGGGCTTCAGCAACTGCGCGGTTCCTCCGGTGTCATGGGATGCCTCCGTCCTAGGCGGAATGGGGATCCGGTCGGATGGGACCTACGCCTGCTATGGTGGCGGCGAGGGATTGGATGGCGGTGAGGAGGGTCTTGATGGGAACGGTTTCGAGCATGATGTCGAGTACATTCCTCCACGCAATCCATCCTCGACCGTCTCCGTGTACATCGACCCCGCTGCCATCACCTTCGGAGACCGCAGCGGAGATATAGCTCAAAGTTGTGGATGATCTAGAAAAGAAAGGCGGCGTATCCTCCGCGAAACCGAAAACCCCAATACCTGGGTCATTCGCCCAGGCAGGAGGAGGACACGCCATGGGGAAGATA
>Ga0180432_10008867_pt1 | contig 12404 bp, 11 predicted proteins | sample SS_ome_10_FD_132414 | JGI IMG/M metagenome (GOLD analysis project Ga0180432, IMG submission 132414) | Hypersaline lake sediment archaeal communities from the Salton Sea, California, USA - SS_1_MS_2 metaG | ecosystem: Environmental > Aquatic > Non-marine Saline and Alkaline > Hypersaline >...
ATTTGTTCCAATGGCTACATTTTCGTTCCCTGTATTATTAGAATATAATGCATCTCTTCCAACCGCTGTATTGCTTGTTCCAGTTGTATTGCCTTGCAATGCTGATGAACCAAATGCTGTATTATGTGGTCCACTGTTAACAGTTAAAGCATTATATCCAAAGGCGGTAATATAATTTCCATTTGATGCTGCATTATCTCCTGCGGCAGTGGATGAATTATCAAGACCAAAAATTGATACACCACTACCAGCATTGATAGGTTGTCCGTTAACTTCACTTCCAGCTGGTAAATTAATCGCAGTACCATCACTGGTCATGATAGCATCACCTATTTTTACAGAAGTAGCTGCATTAATATTTGACACATTAATTGAAGAAGACATATATTATTATATTATTATATTATTATATTATTCAAAATAATAATATAATTAAATTCATTTAAAACTCAAACGATTTATCCTCCACATCTCCCTCCATCAACGAGATTTTCACTGTGTATTTTCCAAACATATTTCCCAACCAACTTCCTCCATATCCTTCCTTATAAATATTCCATGCTTTCTGGGGATTGCACGAGTCGGCCCAATATTGGAATTTGGAAGTCCAGCCGGAAAAGCCACCATTGGGTGTGACATAGACGTTGGCATTCGAGTCAACGTTGCTGACACCGGGCAAAACACAGGTGCGAACCAATTTTCCGTCTAAATAGATATCCATAGTGCGTCCGTATGCACTGACAATTAAATTCACCCATTTTTGAATGGGAACATTGGCGACAGAGCAAGTATGTATAGTCATCTGGTCGCTACCGGTGCCTCCGGTTGTGGTGTCGCCTGGAAAAATGGTGGATACAACATCAATGTTGTTTTGTTCTCTTCCTAAATAAACCACCGGACATGGCTGTTTAACATCTGTATTCTGGGTCATGCGTCCAAAAATTGCTTTTTGGTCGCCGTAGCGATAGTTCCAGTCGTCAATGTAGAACCAGATGGAATAGCAGTAATTAGAAGCCGATGCATTCGTGCCGGATGCCAAAGAAGATGCATCAATCTTTTGCACTGTATCGGCCGCGTTTAGCCCAGTTAAAGTATTGGCATCATTGGCGATGTATTTAATTAGCATAACCACCAAAATAAGGACAATGACCGTGATTAAAATGGTTTTTACGCTCATATTTTTATTTTATTTATATTAACACACTATTTTTTGTTTAACTAACAAACAGGGATATTTTATTTATTTGTGAAGGATAAAATATCAAAAACAAAAACAAAAACAAAACATATCAAAATCAAAACAACATAAATGCATCTACATATGTTAGGTAATACCTAATAAAAAATAAAAACAAAAAAGATACAATGCAAATGTTAAATATCTTCAAAAGAACACCTTATAAATCTTTCCTTTCTTTTGCTACTATATCTATGGTAGGTTATAATATGCAATTCTTTAACTTTCAAAGAAGAAGTCATTGTGATGCAACTGATATTAACACAACTAATACAACCAACACAGCTAATACAGCTAACACAACAAAAAAAAACGAAGAAAATGTTGGGTCTAGTCTTTTGTGCCGTGGTCCCAGTTCAACATTGCATAATAATAAATGTGAAGAAATTATGCAAGATGTTAAACAAAGGGCAGAAGAAGGAGAATGGATACCATTTTTGTATCCAATTTATTTTGAATTTTGGACACTTATAACTTTAATGGAAATAATGAAAAAACCAACAATTATGCAAAAAGAACAAAAAGAACAAAAATAAAATGAAAAGACAAAAAATCAAATTTTGCCGAAATTATAAAAATGAAAATAAAAATTATTTTTATTACATTAACTCAATTCAAAATACAATTTGAATAGCAATAACAAAACAATAAATAAAGATGTCTCATCAACTTACTGACAAGCAGTTCGATAAACACCTCAAAACTACTCACAAGTTGAGTGATACTTATCGCATCTTTTGCGAGTCAAAAAAAGTAGACCCATATACAGATGCATTCAAGTTGGTTCATCCAAAGCTTTCGCCCAAGTCGAGCACTGACGAGATGATAAGATTTGTGGCCGGTCTGCGGCGACAAATCAAGAAAAAGATGCAGTATATTGAAAACCTTTTGGTAATTGAACAACGTTGCATCACGGTGCAGTCCAAGCAATATCACGACCGCAATTTTGGTGCCGAACAGGAGCGCGCACAGCGTCGTAAGGCACGCTTGCAAGGACAGAGCAAAAGCCGTCAGGCTCAAATGAACGCGCGCAGAGCCCAAAAGACGACAGAGCCCAAAAGACGACATCCACAGTCGCTCAATAATTAAAGCACCACAATTCCATTGGGATAGCAATCCTGGTAGAATTTTTTAGCCGAAATGCCGTGGTGTCCGTACCATTTCAGAGCACGACTACTAGAACCAGCGCCACCAACAGCACTGGCAATCATCGAAGAGACCTGTCTGGGAGCAGTGGCGGACAAACGAGTGGTGTGAAGGGCGGTATAGCGTCTAGAACTTACCCCAGTTTTGTAAATGCGCGATTGAGGAACAGCAAGAACAACACGAGAAACCATTTTATGATAATATTATATTTTTGCTATATTTTCTTTTTTCCTAACAAGAAAAGAAAAAGGGAACGAAAAAGAAAGAAAACAAAAACAAAAAGGAAATACAGAAAACATACCTATATAATAAATAAAACACCAATGAAATTGGAACTTATTATTTTTGGAATTACAGGCCTTTTTATTTACAACACCTTTTATGAAAACAAGTTGAGCAAATATATATTTTCGTGCAAAAAATACATACAAATAGGTGCGATTATATTTGTAGCCTATTCATTGTATATGATGATACGCAAAAAACCACAAGATACGCGAAACATGATTTTATATGCAAATCAGGCAATAAAGCATCTGCCAATTAATAAGTCGTCCATGGATATGCTAACACCTATTTTTGATTTCACTTCGGGCACCGGTAATTCTGCTGCCTTTATGGAAACATTCAACAAAAACATATATGGAGATGATTATCAGCCGTCTGTTTTTCCTGCACAACAATATCAGCAACAACAACCACCTACCATGGCATCCACATATCCGCAACAAAGGCAAAAGGCGTCTAAGCGTTCAGTTAGTGAAACCAAGAAGAAATACGTCGCTTATATGCAAGACTGGAAATGCGGAATGTGCGATAGTAAATTAACTCATACTTTTGAGGTGGACCACAAATTGAGTTTAGGAAATGGCGGAGGAAATGATACAAGTAATTTAGTTGCTTTGTGTCGCGAATGCCACGGTCAAAAAACGGCTACTGAAAATATGTAATGTAAGTAATAATACAAAATATTGATATACATAAATAAATGACAAAAAGTATCATCAAAAGTAAAAGCAAACAAAAAGGCCGAAAAAACTCTGTCCTTAAAACCCGCAAAAATAAACGGGTTCATTTTGAGGCATATTCGCCTAATTCTTCTCTTTTAAATCGCGATGAGCAATCACCCATCAAACGCAGATATATTACTTTGGTGGATAAGTATAATCGCACATTTGAGGATTATAAAAAGGGGACAGAAAAAAAGCAGGGTGATATTTACCGTTTGTTAGAGAATGTAGCCAAGAAGCGGTATTCGAAAAATAAAGAGGTAGCCCAATTTCAAGAGGCGTTTTACAAACGTTTCATGGAAAATGATGAGATGTATATGGAATACGACGAAAAACTTCATAATCACCTTTTGGATTTACGCTTTCGAGCAGAGAAACCCAAACGCAGTCGTTGTCCTAACAAGTCTCGAAAAAATAAAAAGACCGGAAAATGTGAGAAATAAACTAACAAAAATAAAAAATAAAAATTAAAAATTAAAAAAATAAATAAGCAAAAAACCAAATTAAGACTGAGCTGTGCGAATAAATTTCGCACCTTCTGGCCACTTGGTCGTGCTGTTATTCATTTGACGCCGTGGTTTAGGATACCATGGTGCAGTATTTTCGTTCCAAGTCAAGTATTGAAGTTGACCTGGCACATCAGAGTCCGTCGTAGGATAAAAATTAGAACCACTGGGTTTCACGATGGTTTCACCCGTGCATGGATTTTCCTGCGTATTGCACAACATAGACCCCCCGTCTTGTATGACCAGAGGGTCATAATTTTGCGAACATACACTGAGTGGTAATGTAGTTTCAGTGATAACACGGGATACAGGGTCAATCGCAATACGTGTTGCATTATTACGTTTCAACATTTTTGTGTTGGGATTGGATACAGTTTCAGTTTGTGTAGCCCAAGTAATATGACGAGCAGTCCATTGTCCACGCGCAATTTTCGCATAACGTTGTTGTTTAGTAAGATTAGAGCTATTTTTTTTGTATTGTAAAACATTTCCTTTGTTTCGCATTTGTAATATTTTTGCTTCTAACAAATTATTAGAATTTTGATTATTATTATCAACAACCGAACAACTGTTTTGAACCCGCGACCATACACGTGGAGGAATAGGTAGATAATTTTTTCCCAAACACGACATTTTATTTGATGGGATATTTTCTTTTTTGCATCCTTTTTACCACCATTTCTTTTTTTCATTTTGTTAGGAAAAGTAAAAGAAAAAAGAAAAATTAAAGCCAACAAAAATAAAAAAAACAGCAGAACTAACAAAAATAAAAAATGTGTATATTATAAATAAAAATAAAACAAAACAAAACAAAATAAATGAAATACGATCATTTTTTGTTTGGACTTATTGTGGTTTTATTTATTTTGGTGGTTCTTTCTTATTTAGGTGTTTTTGGGCGCAAGACAGAAGCATTTACAAGTCAGGCAGAAGGAGAAAAAACAATCAAGGTATATACAGCACCTAATGGAGCGACAGCAACAGTGAAAGCGGGAAAAATTGAGGTGAAGAACCCGGATGGAACAACCACAGTTTATATGGCGACAGGAACTAGCAATACCGGACGGGGTGCCAAGGGAACTATTTATTATGGTCCCAATGAAGGAACAGCGACTGTCGTTGATGGAACTGAGGGGGGATATGCGATATCTGTTATTGGTCCGGATGGCGGTCAGGCAGTTGTTTTTGCGGATGAAAGCGGTAATGTAGCAACAGCATCCAAAGATGAGGAAGGAAATATTGGTGTTAGCACTAATACCCAAATAAATGGTTCCAATTTATACGACAATTACAACCACTATGACGGCACATCTTATCCAACCATTTTTTATGGGCCTAATGGCGCGACAGCCCGTGTGATTGATACCAATGGGGATAAGACACTGGTTATCACCACTCAAAACGGCAGCACCGAAATATATACTATTGATACGAGTGCGGATAACACAGACGGTAGTGTGACGACCTATATAGGAAAAGATGGGCGAAAGGCAGTTGTTGCATTGGATGAAAATGGAAAATACATTGTTTCTTTAACCGCAAGTGATGGTTCCAAGGTAGTATACACTGAGGACAATATTTACACCTATAATTCGCAGACTGGTGAAACAAGTTCCAAGACGAATACCAACACAAATATGTCGGGCAGCGATTATGAGGATGCTTTTAATGTGTATTACGGACCTGCTGGTGGAAAGGCGGTCACGGCAACAGGACCAGAGGGAGCAACAGCGGTGGCGGTGGATGCAAATACAAGTGCCAACATAAATGTGGATACAGAGGCATATCAGCAGTCATTGCCTGCGGGTATTCCCAGGTCGCAGATACCCGCGGGTCAAGAAGATTTGTATATTCTAAAATCAGAGGTGGTGCCTCCTGTGTGCCCTGTTTGTCCTAATCTAGTGTGTCCTGAACCGAAATTTGATGAAACAAAATGCGGACCTTGTCCCCCCTGTGAGCGGGTGCGAACAGATGATTTTGTGTGCAAAAAGGTGCCTAATTATGCGGCATCTAATTCGTCCATTTTACCGGTGCCAGTCGTCAGCGATTTTTCCGGTTTTGGAATGTAATGTAGCCAAAACAATATAAAACTAAAAGAATGATAATATCAAGGTAGTTGATATTATTACATTAAGACAAAACATAAACAAAACATAAATATAAAAAATGACCACAACAGCAGCAGAAAATGAAACATTCAACATAAGCACGCAAATGCAAACATATACTACACACAGCAAAGAAGTATTACCACATATATTCAACAACAACAAGAAAAAAGAGAAAAAACTATATTTGAAAAGCGATAATTTTACCCCAGATTGTATCTTTTTTTTAGAAGCAGTAAAGAATAAAATAATTCAAGGCGGGACCTTTATTCGTGTAATTTATTCAACATCCTTTTTCACCATTAATTTAATTCATTATATTTTTGATTGCACTATTTTTAAGACAGACCAATTTTATAACAAATATATTTTGCGTTTTAATTCTAATCAACCTTGCATTAATAAGATAAAAGAAATGGAAAAACAAATTTTGGCGAGATACGCTCAAACTATGGATGATTCTTATGTAAAAATAGCCAAATATAAAATAAATGAATTCGTGAATTTTGGAAATTTAAAGGTGTTTAGTACAGATTGGAGTGAAGGTGCAATGCAACCTTATATACATGATACGCAGAAAAAAATAGAATTATGTTTAAAAATTATTGGCATATGGGAAACAAGCACAGAGTACGGATTAATTTACAAGTTATTTCCAAATTTTGAGTAGGTGAATTTTAGTTATTATTCAATCCATCTTCGTCTTCGTCTTCGTCTTCTTCATCAGTCACGATTTTGTCTGCAACACTTTTACTACCATCGTAATCGCGCACATGTCTATTAGTAAATTCATATCTCTGTTTTTTTTCTGACTGGTTAAATTTATAGTCCATTTTTGAATTATATACATGCTCCAAATATGTATATATCTTTTGCATTTCAGGACCTACTTGTTCTTTTTCTTCTTCGCTCCATTCTTCTTCGTGGTAAAACTTATTTTTATTGGCATTTCCATTTGCATGTGTATTCAGCACATTTGTTTTCCAACTGGTTAGAACCTCAAAAGGATAAGTATATAAACTTTCATCTTGTTTAGGAATATAGATTTCATTTTCTGACTTGATATTTTGTCTAATCTTTTGCAACAAAGCACCTGTTTTGATAGGAACATAAGTAAGGGTCTTGTCCTCTTGAAAAACAGCACCAGCATTGGCACCAGATTTTGTTGAAGTAGTCTTGCGTGCAAATTGCCCGTTTGTCTTGGGGGGAACATAAAAAGACGACATGATAATATTTTTTATGCTTAACCACCTGGTTTATATAACTAACATTGATAATCTAAAATAAAAAATCATTTTTATTTTATTTCAAAAATATTTCAAAAATATCTTACACAAATTTTTGTTAGGTAGAACCAACAACAAATAAAAACCAAAAATAAAACATTCATTCACCATTCATTATATAACAAATGAATAATATAAAAAATGAATAATAAACAAAATATAAACATATATAAATAAGATATAAGGTTCAAGTTAAACCAATGTCGTCGTCAAGCGCAGTCAATCCAAGTCAAAAGATGACCTCTATGTGCCACGCATTTTTGAATAAAATCAGTCAGGCAACAAGAGGACAAAAAATTGACGAGGAATTGGAAGCAAGGTTTAAAAATATATCAAAAATAGATTACGATAATGTGGTGAAAAAATTAATATCTCTTGGTTTCACCCGTCATCCCGTTGCAATTTCCCTTAATGTGATTTTAAAAGATAATTATCGTATTCCCATCACAGGCGAACAAAATGTGTATAATTACTGCAATACAGAGAGAATGACGGACACTATTTTCAACAATGCAGAGAAGAAAAACAGAATTGATATGATTGACTTTGAAAAAGAACAAGAGTTTCCCTTTCGTTTTACCTTGTCTGTGGAACAGCGGGTTTCAGAGGCGGAAAAGGAATCAATTCGACATAATTATAGGGCCAGCGAAAAATTGTTCCGCTATATTCGGCGTGTTTCTTTTACTCACGAAAATTACCCTTATCTAGTGATTGATTTGAGTACAATTAAGCAGTCGTCCAAGTTTAGAACTTCATTTCGTAGTTCAGGAATATTTACTTCCAATGTTTTAGATACTTATGAGATAGAGATAGAGTTTAAGCAGGAGCATGATGCATATTATCGCGGAACCGAAGCCTTTAAAAGAGAATTGAGGCTGACAGATGCGACCATTAAAAAACAGGCAACCACTCAGTTTCAAAAATATGTGAAATATGTCTTGGGTGGTATTCAGCAATCAAATTATCCTCTTTCGATAAAAAATCAAAATGCAGTGAAAAAGGATTACGGGAAAATTTTAGATGAAACATCAACCACATTATCACCAGCATTTATTGGGCCGTCTTCAAAAACCCTGCAAATTGACAACATTGTTCCAGTAAAAACGGGCAACACAATGAAAATCCCCAATATTCGCATTCCGGGTGCATTTTGTGTGACGGAAAAGGCGGACGGAGAACGGCACCTGATGGTTGTGAATGAAACGGGAAAAATCTATCTGCTTACTTCGAATATGAATGTAAAATTCACAGGTGCTAAATGCGACCCGAAAGTATGTCGTAATACCATCATTGATGGTGAATTGATTTTGCACAACAAGAAACGCGAATTTATTAATACTTTTGCTGCGTTTGATTTGTATTATTTGAATGGCGAGGATGTGCGTTCGTTGAAGTTTATGCCCATTCCCAAGGTTCTTGAAAAATACATATCTAAAACCGAACAAGATATTTATCGCGATGAACAAGAAAGTGACAAGGATGATGATGTCCAAAACAAAAGAAAACAGAAACGCGAAATGGATGAAAAATGGCAAGGTAAATATCGTTTGACGATGTTGAACGAAATTATGAATGCTATTCGGCTTCAATTATCCGCAACTTTGGCACCTGGGGAGATGATATTTAAAACCAAGGATTTCTATCCCTTGACACAGAATGCGGTGCTAACAAAAGAAGATGAAATATTGGCGGCATATAACATATTTACGGCGTCCAAGGTGGTACTGGATATGGAATATCCTTATGAGACGGACGGATTGATTTTCACGCATACGTCTTTTGGTGTGGGTGGAGATGGAATTGGAGAAGCGGGACCATTGCGAAAGATAACGTGGGATTATTCGATGAAATGGAAGCCGGCAAAATTAAACACGAATGACTTTTTGGTGGTGACGGAAAAGGATGAGACCAAGGGAGGAAAGGATAAAATAACAAATAAGTTTCAAGATGGAACGAATATGCTGAATTCAATGCAAACTTTAGAATATAAGCATCTGCAACTCTTTTGCGGTAGTCGGTCGCAAAATGAGGTCTTCGAACATCCATGCGAAGATATTTACAATGGGATTTTACCTAAGAGAGAAGACCAGCAGCAGAAACAACAACAACCAACGCGCCGAAATGTGTATCAAGCGACACCATTTGTGCCGGTTAATCCATATGATGCCAACGCTGCATATGCGACGATTTTGTTAAACAAGGATGGATTGATGATAACCGAAGAAGGACAGCCATTCGAAAGTGATACAATTGTGGAGTTTCGCTATGATACGAAACATCATCGATGGATAGCTTTGCGTGTGCGGTATGACAAGACAGCAGAATACAAGGCGGGGAAACCTCAATTTGGCAATTCTTTTGAAACGGCCAATAGTAATTGGACGTCCATTCATTTTCCCATCACTCAGCACATGATTAGCACGGGAAAACGTGAAGATGGAAGCGAGATATTGGAGACTGAATATAATCCCGATGCATATTACCGAAATAATACGGATGCACAGACACAGACGCGTGGATTGCGTGATTTTCACAATAAATATGTGAAGCAGTGGTTAATTAAAAGTGTATGCAGACCGGGAAATACTTTGATTGATTTAGCGTGTGGAAAGGCGGGTGATTTGCAAAAATGGATACATGCAAAATTGAGTTTTGTGTATGGCATTGATTATTCGCAGGACAACTTGACTAATCTTTTGAATGGAGCCTGTACGCGATACTTGAACACGTATAAACAATACCGAAATATGCCCTCGGCCTTATTCGTCCAAGGCGATAGTGGGAAAAATATATTATCTGGTTCAGCGATGTTTAATGAACGCGGTAAACAGATTAATGAGGTGGTGTTTGGTGAAAGACGCACAGGTAAAGATGCCACAATGGCTTTGGGAAAGGGAGTAATGCGACAGGCGAGTAAAGGCAAAGATGGATTTAATGTGTCATCATGTCAGTTTGCAATGCATTATATGTTTGCAACTCCGAGTACATTTTATAATTTTGTGGAAAATATCGCCGAATGCACGAAGAACAATGGATATTACATTGCGACGTGTTATGACGGAGCATCAATCTTTGAACTTTTGAAAGGTAAAAGCAAAGACTCCATTGTAAAAGAAAACAAATTGGTGTGGGAAATAGTGCGAAAATATAACGGAGAACGAACTATTTTTCCAGACAATGAGACGAGTTTGGGAATGGAAATTTCCGTTTATCAGGAAAGTATCAATGCGTGGATTTCGGAGTATTTGGTGAATTTCGAATTCTTTAACAAGACGATGAATGAATATGGAATGTATTTGCTGACAGATGCAGAGTTGAATGAGATTAATTTTCCGTTGAAAAAGAGCACTGGTTTATTTAGTGATTTGTATTCGCAAATGCTTTTGACACCTAATGCGGAGCGAATATATGGAACTGCGGCGAATATGAAAGACTATGAAAAGAAGATATCGTTTTTAAATCGGTATTTCATTTATCGTAGTCGAAATAGTGTAAAACGCGATTTTTCCCACATTACATCTGCTAAATTAAGCAAGCATGGAAGAAGTGAAGCCGAAGCAGCTGCCGAACCAAAAGAACTAATAGGCGAAGCGGCTGCCGAACATAAGATGATGGATGATGCAAAAGATTTGGAAAATTGTGAATATGATTCCAGATTGCATCGTGTTTTGGCGAAAATTACCAAGGAAAAGAATAAAAAATCGGTGGAAATCCAGAATATTTTGGATTTAATTGAGAAGTCGGGCGACGAACCAGCCGATAAGCCATCGGTGCGTAGAATGCAAAATATAGACCAGCAGTTGCTGAAATACAAGAAACCCAAAGACCCGAACGAGGGCAAGGAATTCATATGCAAGCAAATGATTGAATTTATCAAGAATAAATTGATTAAGAGCACAAAGAAAAAGGTAATGACACGTGATACACGTATCATAGATATTGGTGGCGGAAACGGCAATTTATTGCATTGCTTTTCGGAAAAATTCGGCATCCCGAAGAAGAATTTGGTGAATATTGAGAATGGCTCTTTTGAATATGATTATACTCATCAAAAAACGGTGACCTACAAAACACTTAAACCCAGCGATAATGATGATATTATGAATATTTCAGGTGAAGTCTTTGGAGATGCAGATTACATTTTGTGTATGGTGGTTTTGCATCATATGACGGACGAAAATATTGATAACACGGCGAAATTTATTCGCAAACATATTAAGCGCGGAGGATATGTCTTTTTGAAAGAACACGATGCGGATACGAAAGATGTGCGATGTTTGATTAACTGGGAACATCATTTGTATCGCTTGATGGAGCATACAGATGGAGATATGCCGGTGAATGAAATACAAAAGTATGTAGATGATGTATATATTGGAAATTATAAACAGGAAGCATATTTTGACCGCTTATTTCAGGGTCAGGATTTTAAATTGGTGGCGACTTTGGACCACGTTATGGGCGGACCGCTAAAAAGCAGTGCGGATAAATGGGAACGAAACCCGACGCAATTATTTTGGAAAGTGTATCAGTATGCGGAGTGAGTAGTGAATAAAAGATATAATTTTTAAATTTTTATTTTATAAAAAAATGAAATAAAAAGTAATCAATATACGTTTATATAATTTTTTTCTCATAGAAAATGGACCAAAATAAAGGATATGTTTACATAAGGTTTCATTCATCATATGATGTTTATAATGCGTGTAAATTAGGTATTACAATTAACATTCCCGAAAGAGATGGTCAATATGCTACTGGGGAAATTGTACGAGGTTATTTTGTAATAGTATTTGAAGTTTTTATTGAAAAAATGAAGGAAATTGAAAAGATGTTGCAAAGAGAATTTTATAAATTAAACATAAAATATAATGGTGGAGAGGAATTTTATAATAAGAAAATAGTTGCTCTTATTGAACCTTATTTAATTGCAAATGATGTTAAATTTAAAAAATTATCCCAAAAAGAAATTAGTAATTTGGTAAGATGCAATAGAGTAAAAAAAACAAAAGGATATATTTCAACCTCAATTTGTCTTTTAAATTCTAAAAAGACTACTGAACATTCGGTTTCTTATAAACCAAGGAACGACCAAATTATTATTATAAAAA
>Ga0180432_10008869_pt1 | contig 12403 bp, 9 predicted proteins | sample SS_ome_10_FD_132414 | JGI IMG/M metagenome (GOLD analysis project Ga0180432, IMG submission 132414) | Hypersaline lake sediment archaeal communities from the Salton Sea, California, USA - SS_1_MS_2 metaG | ecosystem: Environmental > Aquatic > Non-marine Saline and Alkaline > Hypersaline >...
GCAATTCAAGTACCAATGGATATAGAATAGTTTTGTTTTGACGATATCTAATTATAATCGAATAGAGAAGGGAGGATATTATGCCAGGCGGATATATGGGTAAATACCTCGTTTGCGACCTGAGCAAGAAGACGTATGAAACTGTCGAGCCGGGAGATGACTTTTACAAGAAGTATCTCTCGGGCTACGGACTCGGGGCGGCCGTTATCACCCAGAGGCAAAAGCCGAAGACGGATCCACTCTCTCCGGAGGCCCATCTCGGCTTTTGCTCCGGGCTGCTCACGGGCACAGGAGCCATGTTCTCGGGCCGCTACATGGTCGTGGGGAAATCCCCGCTGACCGGCGGCTGGGGCGACGCAAACTCCGGGGGCTTCTTTTCCCACGAGATCAAAAAGGCGGGTTACGACGCCGTCTTCTTCACCGGAAGCTCCAAAGATCCGGTATGGGTTCACATTGCGAACGACAAGGTGGAATTTAAGAACGCCAAGAACCTTTGGGGCAAGGACACCGTTGAGACCGAAGAAATCATCAAGAAAGAACTCAAGGACAAAAAAGTCCAGATAGCTTCCATAGGAATGGCTGGTGAAAAGGTGTCTCTTATCTCAGGGATCGTAAACGACTCCGGCAGGATCGCCGCCCGCTCGGGCCTCGGATCGGTCATGGGCTCCAAGAGGCTGAAGGCCTTCTCGGTAAAGGGTACGGGAAAGATCCCCGTGGCCGACCCGGCCGCAATGAAGAAGATCACTGAAAAATTCATGAAGAAGTTCAGAAAGGTCGGTCCGCCGGACAAGATCTCCGTCAAGTTCCTTCAGCCCTTCGGAAAGCTCATCGGAAGGACGGGGATTCACGTCCCGACCCAGCCCTCCACGGTAAGGCACATGTTCAAGAAGTACGGCACCTCCGCCCTCACCGCCTATTCCTCCGAGGTGGGCGACAGCCCGGTGAAGAACTGGGCCGGCGTCGGCTATAAGGACTTTCCGCTTGATACGATGAGCTCCAAGCTTTCCGAAGACGAGGTAATCAAGTACGAGAAGAAGAAGTATCACTGCCAGGCATGCCCGCTGGGCTGCGGCGGGATTTTCGACATCGACTTCGGCAAGTTCAAGGGAACCGAGGGGCACAAGCCGGAGTACGAGACCCTCTCCGCATTCGGGAGCCTGATATTGAACGACGATCTCGAATCGATCGTCGAGATCAACGAGATGTGCAACCGGGCGGGAATAGACACAATCTCGACCGGCGGGGCGGTGGCCTTCGCCATCGAGTGCTTTGAGAACGGAATCATCGACGAGAAGATTACCGGCGGGTTGAAGCTCGGCTGGGGAAAGAGCGAAGAGATCAAGAAGCTCGTTGAGATGATAATTGAACGTAAAGATATAGGCAATCTCCTCGCCGACGGCGTCAGGAAGGCCGCGGAAGAGATAGGGGGCGATTCCTACAAATACGCCGTTCACGCCGGGGGACAGGAGCTTCCTATGCACGACGGCCGTCTCGACAAGGGATACGCCATCGCATACCAGTGTGAGCCCACTCCGGGACGTCATACAATCTCCAGCACCCTCTACGGGCAGCTCTGGGGCGTAAAGAAGATCTTCCCTGAGGCAAAGAGGATGATAAAGGAGGCCAAGGGGAAGGACATGAAGGGTGTAAACCTCTACGCGGCCACATCTTTTTATATGCAGGTAATCAACGGCGCGGGAATATGCGAGTTCGGTCCCCTGACCGGCCCCGTTCCGGTGCTCGATTACATCAACGCCGCCACCGGGTGGAAATTTTCTCCCGACGAGTATTTCAAGATCGGAGAGAGAATATTGAGCCTCAGGAAGGCGTTTAACGTCAGGGAGGGAATCAAGGCGAAGGACTCGAAGATGCACGGCCGTGGCTTTGGAGATCCGCCCCTGAAGAAAGGCCCCCACAAGAACGTCACCATCGACATGGAGGCGCTCCAAAAGGGCCTCTTCGAGGTGATGAGCTGGGACGACGTAACGGGAGGACCGACCAAGGACAAGATCAAGGAGCTCGGCCTCGATGAGCTAAGCCTGTAAGAAACAAACGGCTCTAAAACCTGAATTTTAGAAAGTACCCCGGCAATTTCGTTGAAAATACGATTTGCCGGGGCTTTTTTTGCTTAATTTTCTAAAATAATTTTTGACAAAAAAGCTTGACATTAAATCCTCTCTCGGTTATATTTTTACAATAATTTGAAATATTCACTTCCGAGTCCAATCGTCCCATAGGGATGGATGGGCCGCAAAGGGTGAGTGAGCAATCGATCACCCCGCCATTGTGCAAAGGAAGAGATGTCCTCTTCAATATCGGTAAACATCAAGGATACAGACCTTGATGTTTACCGGATGGGAAGAAGAGACGTTTCTTCCTTTTTTTTTGGCATAATTTTTTGAGTTATTTTTGTTCGTGATAGACAGCTTGCGATTTTCATTGAAATCACTATTTTTCAACCTATTTTACCCTAAATACCCAATAGGGAGAGAGGAGAGCGATGGAAGTTACCAGAAGATCTTTTCTTAAGCTCTCCGGGGCGACCGCCTTGGGGACGGGGCTCGGTATCAATATCTCCGGTATTGAAGCTAAAGCCACACCCCTCAAGATACTGTACGCCCGGGAGACAACCACCATCTGCCCCTATTGCGCGGTGGGCTGCGGAATTATCGTTCACACAAGAAACGATAAGGTCGTTTACACCGAGGGCGATCCGGATCACCCCATCAACGAGGGTTCCCTTTGTTCAAAGGGTTCCGCTTTATATCAAATGGCGGTGAACGAAGCTCGTCTTAAGGTGCCCCTATATCGCGCAGCTGGAGCAAAAGAGTGGAAGGAGCTGTCCTGGGAGGACGCCATCGATATGATCGCCGAGAAGGTGGTCAAGACCCGCGAGGAGACCTTCAGCGAGAAGAACGCAGCGGGTCAGACCGTAAACCGTACCCTCGGGATCGCTTCGGTGGGCAGCGCCGCCATGGACAACGAGGAGTGTTATCTTTACCAAAAGTTCCTCAGGGGACTGGGCCTGGTGTACATCGAACATCAGGCTCGTATCTGACACAGCGCCACCGTAGCGGCTCTGGCAGAGTCGTTTGGAAGAGGCGCAATGACAAATCACTGGATCGACATTGGAAACAGTGATTGTATCTTAATTATGGGCAGCAACGCTGCCGAAAACCATCCAATTTCCTTCAAGTGGGTCACGCGGGCAAAAGAGAAGGGGGCAACCCTCCTCTCCGTCGATCCGAGATTCACAAGGACCTCCGCAAAGGCTGACAACTACGCGCCGTTGAGATCTGGCACGGACATCGCCTTTTTGGGCGGGATGATCAAGTACATCATCGAAAACGAGAAGTACTTCACCGAGTATCTGGCCGAGTATACAAATGCGGCGTTTATCCTGAATCCGGATTTCAAGCTTCCGGTGGAAAACAAGGGCGTTTTTTCGGGACTCAACGGAAACAAGTACGACAAGTCTTCATGGAAATTCGTCAAGGACGGCCGCGGCGTGCCGGTCAGGGACAAGTCTTTCTCCGATCCGATGTGCGTTTTCCAGCTCTTGAAGAAGGAATTTGATCGCTACGACGTAGAGACCGTATCCTCGATTACAGGTACCCCCGTGGAAAAGCTCAAGGAGATCTACGAGACCTACTCGGAAACAGGCGTCAAGGACAAATCGGGAACCATCATGTACGCGATGGGCTGGACCCAACACACGGTCGGCGTTCAGAACATCAGGACTATGGCGATAATCCAGCTCCTTCTGGGTAACATGGGCGTTGCCGGCGGCGGCGTAAATGCGCTCCGCGGAGAGTCAAACGTACAGGGTTCCACAGACCACTGCCTGCTGTTCCACATCCTTCCCGGATATCTGACAACACCGAACACCGGCTGGCCGACCCTTAACGACTACAAGAAGGCGAAGGTAGCGAGCGTAAGCACAAACGATCCACTAAGTGCAAGCTGGTGGACGAACTACCCGAAGTATATCTCAAGCCTGATGACGGCCCATTATGGTCTTAACGTAAGCCCGGAACAGGCGTATCTCTACTTTCCAAAGCTAGACCCCGGCGTGAACTACTCATGGTTGGAGGTATGGGATCAAGTCTACAAGGAAAACATCAAGGGTGTATTAGCATGGGGTATGAATCCCGCCTGCTCAGGCGCTGATTCAAACAAGGTTCGCGCCGCTCTTGCAAAGCTGGACTGGCTTGTCAACGTCAACATCTTCGATAACGAGACCGGCTCTTTCTGGAAGGGCCCGGGAATGGACCCGGCGACAATCAACACCGAGGTCTTCATGCTTCCCTGCGCCGGATCCGTTGAGAAGGAAGGAAGCATTACAAACTCCGGTCGCTGGATGCAGTGGCGCTACAAGGCAGTCAATCCTCCTGGAATTGCTCTTCCCGACAGCGAAATCATGACAGAGCTCTACTACAAGATCAAGGAGAAGATGGAGGCAAACAACTCCGTCCTTAAGGAGGCCTTCACCCAGCTGACGTGGGATTACGGCAAGAAGGGGATCGACGGAAAAATCAAGGAAGTCGACATTCACAAAGTCGCAAAGGAGATCAACGGGTACTTCTTAAAGGATAAGGTAGTAAACGGTAAACCATTCAAGAAGGGTGACCTCGTCCCATCCTTTGCATTTCTGCAGGATGACGGCTCCACCTCCAGCGGAAACTGGCTATACTGCAACTCTTACACCGCCAAGGGGAACATGGCCGCAAGGCGAAACGGAGTCGACAAATCCGGCATCGGGCTATATTCCGAATGGTCATGGTGTTGGCCTGTCAACCGCAGGATTATTTACAACCGCGCATCCGTGGACCTGAACGGCGATCCGTGGGCACCTCATAAACCTGTCATCAAGTGGACCGGCCCGGTCACAAAGTGGAAGGGCGATGTCCCGGACGGCGGATGGGCACCCATGAATTCGGCGGGCACAAAGCTGCCCTTTATCATGAAGCCTGACGGAGTTGCATCGGTATTCGGTCCCGGCAGGGCGGACGGTCCCTTCCCCACACACTACGAGCCTTTGGAGTGTCCGGTGGAGAAAAACCTCATCAATCCGGATCAGCTTATGAATCCTACTGTACACATCTACGACACCGATAAGGACGTTTATGCTGAAGTCTGCGATCCGAACTACCCCATCGTTGCCACAACTTATAGAGTTTCGGAGCACTGGCAGACCGGCGTCATGACACGCTGGCAGCCTTGGCTTGCAGAGATGCAGCCCTCGAACTTCGTGGAGATGTCCGAAGAGCTTGCAGACCTCAAGAGGATCAAGAACGGAGACCTTGTAAAGGTATCGTCCGCCAGAGGCGAGTTGCTGGCGGTGGCGATCGTCACAAAGAGATTCAAGCCGATGAAGATTCAGGGTAACGAACTCCATCAGGTCGGCATTCCCTGGCATTTCGGGTGGAGAACCACCGAAAAGGGCCAGAACGGCGATTCAAACGCGCCGATACCGGAGGTCTTCACCTTCGGCGATGCCGCGAACCTGTTAACGCCGGGGGTCGGCGATCCCAATACGAGGATCCCGGAGACTAAGGCGTTTCTTGTCAACGTAGAAAAGGCGAAAGGAGGTGGGGCGTAAATGGCAGCGACAAAATCAATAATGAGAGAGGAGATGGCCAAGCTCATTGACCTCTCGAAGTGCACGGGATGCAGGGCCTGTCAGGTAGCTTGTAAAAACTGGAACTCCCAACCCGCGGCCCAGACGGAAAACGTGGGAAGCTACCAGAACCCCCAGGACCTCCAGCACAATACTTGGACCCTTATCCGCTTTCAGGAGGGGGAAAAGGAGAACGGCGATTTAGAGTGGATCTTCAGAAAAGACGGCTGTATGCACTGCACCGACGCCTCCTGCGTCAGGGTATGCCCCACGGGCGCCCTGAGTTACGGGGAGATGGGGGCCGTAAGGCTCAACCAGGATCTCTGCATCGGATGTAAATACTGCACCATCGCATGTCCCTTCAACATCCCGAGGTACGACAGCGCATCGGAGAAGACCTACAAGTGTACCCTCTGCGAGGACAGGATAACGAACAACCTCGTTCCGGCATGTGTCAAGGCCTGTCCGACCGGTACGCTCTCCTGGGGCACCAAAGAGGAGATGATCAAGAAGGGAAACGAGAGGGTGAAAGAGCTTGCGGCGATGGGATATGAAGACGCATCCCTTTACGGCGACAAATACGTTGAGGGAACCCATGTAATGTATGTCCTCACAGAAGAGGAAGGTCACTACGACAAGCTGGTCAAATCGCCAAGCGTTCCCCTGTCCGTCAAGCTCTGGAAGAATGTAGCCAAACCCCTCGGACTATTCACCGTGGGTGCGGTCATAGGTGCGGCTCTGCTCCACTATGTAATCAAAGGCCCGAAGCGGCCCAAAGGAGAGGAGGGTTAGCATGGCTGTAAAAAAAGTAGTAGTTACCACACCCACAGAGAGGGTCGTCCACTGGGTACTTGCCGTTTCATGTCTCCTGCTGGTGGTGACGGGGCTGATAATGGCCTTCAGGTCTTTTGAACCTCTGGCATCCATCTTCGGCGGTTACAGATCGGTCACGACCATCCACGGGATTCTGGGATTGTTTTTCACCGTCTCCCTCATCTGGGCGATATCGATCTGGAAGAAGGACGCCGGATCACTGAACGATGACGACATCGTCTGGCTGAAGGGCGCCGGCGGGTACCTCTGGGATGCGAAGATTCCCGCACCGTACAAGTACAACGCTGGTCAGAAGCTCTTCTTCATCACCGTGGCGGTTTACGGCCTTGTAATGGTCGTAACTGGTTTCATCCTCTTGTTTGGAGCGGGACACTTGAGTCCCGGATTCCTGCGCTGGATGATGGTCCTCCACGCCTTCGGCATTATGGTGGTGGGAGGCTTTGCTATGGTTCACATCTACCTGGGAACCATAGGAACCACGGGATCTGTAGACGCCATGCTCGACGGCAAGGTGACGGAAGCCTGGGCAAAGACCCACATGACGGGTTGGTACAAAGAGATAGGATCAAAGAAAAAAGCATAAATAACAAGCATCATCAGGAAAAACTCGTACCACAAATAGAGGGCGGTTTTTACCGCCCTCTATTTTACTTTATAATGCGGATCAAAAAGACGGATACCACAAGATTATGAAGAGAAAAGAGAAGAACGTTAAAAAGGGAAGTAATGGAGAGGAAATAAGGGCGATAGAAAAAGCAAGAAGAGAACATCCAGAGATCGCCAAACCCCTGGATATCCTTATGAAGCTTACGGAGATATCGGGTGATATCATCCCCGTAAAAGGAGAAAATATCAACTGGGATAAGCTCAAAGAGGGTTTTCCCGTCGTTGACAAGAGGATACTCCCTGAAGACCTCGGCCCTCTTACAAAAAGATTCAAAGAGATATTAAATATATTATTAGCGGGGGATAATGTGGGGGCATCAGCCGTTTCCGACTTCTTTGAAGAAAAGAAGCTGTTCAAAAAGCTCCTCGAGGGAGTTTTGACGGGTCAATACAGCTTCCCTAAAAAATATTCGCGTTCCAAGCCGGTTACACTATTCGCCGCCGGGGAAACCCTCCTGCCTCTGATTAACGACATCAAGCTGTCTCATCCGCCCAAAGAGGGGCTAGATAACTGGGGCGAGTCCTACTGCCCCATATGCGGGGCTCCGCCCAGCATCTCGGCAATCGAGGGGGAGGAAAACAGGCTCTTCCTCTACTGCAGTCGCTGTGCCCAGAGCTGGAACTTTCCCCGGCTTGTCTGCGTCCACTGCGGAGAGGAAGACCAGAAAAAACTCCAATATTTTTATGCCGAAACCGACGAGATCCATCGTGTATACGTCTGCGACTCGTGCAAACACTACATGAAATCGGTAGACAAGAGAGAGAAAAACGTCGTCTTTCCCCGTCCCGAAGATCTGACCACCATCCGGCTTGATATCGTGGCGAAGAGCGAGGGGTACACCAGAGAGAGCATCGATTTCGTAGGCCTAATCCTTATGGACCACAAAGCCGAGCAGGAGCGGTCTTAGAGGGTAGAGGGATCAAAATGAATCAGGTGAAGCGACCTGATAAAGCCTTTAACACCCACTGTAAATAGTAAAAGGCTCATATTGGATCAAACAGAGTTAATCACCATACATAAGCACTCTCAACCATAACTTGAATTTATAGACAGCAGATAACATCCTTATACAATCACGCCTCAAAAGCCATCCCGACTTTCGACTTAATATGTCTTTCGAAAAAAATGCTTGACATATAGATAATGTCAAGCGATAATATTAGGTGAGGCTATATATATTAGTAAAACATTTAACAGACTAATATATTTAGGCATATCTAATATTGAATAGTATTGCATCCTCTAACCTTTCGAGCAGAAACGGTGCTCTAAACGAGGGGATTGAAAGAAGGTGAAAATATTATGATAATCGATACATTGCTGGGAGTCCTCAACGCCACCTGGTGGATACTGAAGGAGGCCGCCCCCTACGTACTTTTCGGCTCCCTCTTTGCGGGACTCCTCTACATCTTCGTAAATCCGGAAACGATCTACAAACACTTCGGGAAGGGCAAGGTAAGGTCGGTCCTCCTGGCGTCGATATTCGGAATCCCTATACCGCTATGCTCCTGCGGGGTGCTGCCGGCTGCCGTCTCCTTGCGAAAACAGGGGGCCACCCGGGGGGCCACCCTATCCTTTCTCATCTCCACCCCGGAGTCGGGAGTGGATTCCATCGCCGTGACCTACGCCCTGATCGACCCCCTGATGACGGTAATAAGGCCGATTTCCGCTTTTATATCCGCAGTTGTAGCGGGAATTGCGGATAATTTCACCTCGGACGAAGAAGGCGAGGCGGACCCGGGAAAGAGAGACATCACCTGCAAGGTGGACGGCTGCTGCGACGGGATCGACTGTCCCATAGAGATACACAGGAGCCACCACACCTTATTTGAGAAGCTTACGGCGGCGGTCAAATACTCCTTCGGCGAGCTGTTCGAGGATTTCGCCCTCTGGTTCACGGTCGGTGTTGTCGCGGCGGGGGCGATAACCTTTCTCGCCCCGGAGCAGCTGATGGAGAGATACCTCGGCGGCGGCCTCCACGCGATGTTGATAATGCTTCTTGCGGGAATACCGATGTACATCTGCGCCACCGCCTCAACCCCCATCGCGGCGGCCTTGATCCTCTCCGGCGTAAGCCCCGGGGCGGCTTTGGTGTTTCTGCTTGCAGGCCCGGCGACGAATCTGGCGTCCCTATCCGTTGTGGCGGCGACGCTGGGGAAACGATCCGCCGCGATCTACCTGGCGACCATATCCGTCGTCGCAGTATCGATGGGGCTCCTGACAGACCGGCTCTACTCCTACTTAAAGATATCTCCCGAGGCCTACGCGGGAAGGGCGTCGGAGTTTATCGGCGAGCCGGTCAAGGTCGTTCTCGCCATCCTTACCGCCCTCCTCCTTCTCTTCGCCATATACAACAAGTACGTAAAGAGGAAGGGGAGCTGCGATTCAACCTGCTCCGTGGAGCATATCCACCGCGATGATGATCACGCCCACCACGATTGAGGAAATCGCCCGCAATTTGAAACCTGATCAATGTAGAAAAAAGGGGAGACAGCCCTTGTTATAAAGCGCCGTCTCCCCTTTAAAATTGTTTCTATCCTTTTTAGATCAAATACGGTTTTGAGAGAGCTCCTTCTCTCTCCCCAACACTGCTACTTGGTCATCCGTGAATCGACGGCCGGCGTCAAATCGTATCGCCGATCAAGCAGGAAATCCTACACTATCACGATCATCGATCGAAAAATCCCGCCCCTCCCCCAAAAACCACGGGCTTTCCCCAACCATGACGATTCAGGAGCGGAAGACAACACCTATCCACCCACACCTTCCCTCTAAAAAAAATCTTTCAGTCGATAACAAATTTCACCAACCCTCCAGCCGGCAACCCAAAACCCACAATCAAAAAAACGCTACTTCTTCTCTTTCTTCGCCTTCTCAAGTTCCTTTGCCCTCAGCTCCTTTCTTAAGATCTTACCCACCGCGGACTTCGGAAGGTCGTCCACGAACTCGATTATCTTCGGCACCTTGTAGGCGGCCATCTTCTCCTTGCAGTATTTCGTTACATCTTCTTCCGTCAAGGTCTCCCCCTCCTTCACCACGATGAAGGCCTTTACCGTCTCGCCGCGGTACCCGTGGGGGACGCCCACCGTGCAGGCCTCGAGGACCTTCGGGTGGTCGAAGAGGATATCGTCGATCTCCAGCGGGTAGATGTTGTATCCGCCGGCGATTATCATGTCCTTCTTCCTGTCGACGATTGTTAGGTATCCGTCTTCGTCGAAGGTGCCGATGTCCCCGGTGTAGAACCAGCCGTCCTTCAAGACCTCTTTTGTCTCTTTCGGCTTCTTATAATATCCCATCATTACCTGGGGGCCCTTGATGATGATCTCCCCCGGCTCCCCTAACTTCATCTCCTTCTTCCCCTTCTCGATGTCGACGACCTTGATGTCTGTGTCGGGGACGGGGACACCCACAGTACCGGGCTTGAGCTTCCCGCCCCAGGGACCGGCCGTGGCCAGGGGTGCCGTCTCCGTGAGTCCGTAGACCTCGCAGATGGTTGCGCCGGTCAGCCCCTTGAGTTCGTTTATCGTGTCCGTGGCCAAGGGGGCCGCGCCGGAGATGAACCCGTCGATAAAGGTAAGGTTCATTTTTCTGAATTCAGGCTCGTTCAGGAGGCCCACGAAGATCGTCGGCACGCCGGGAAGCCAGTTAGGCTTGTCGTTTTTCAGAATATCGACGATTGCCTTCGGCTCCGGCCTCGGAATCATGATATGCTCCCAGGACTGCCAGATATTGGTATTCTGGACCGCCGTGAAGCCGGCCGTGTGAAATATCGGGAACGTCCCCACCATCCTTACCTCGCCGGGGGCGATGTCCGGGAACCACCCGACCAGCTGCTGGACGTTGACGCTGATGTTCTCGTGAGAGAGCATGACCCCCTTGCTCACCCCGGTCGTCCCTCCCGTGTAGAGGAGCGTCGACAGCTCTTCCCACTTGCTCTTGTCCTCGAGCGGCTCAGTTGAGTATTTCTTTATCACGTCCTGGAAAACCATCAGGTCTTCTGTGGGCGTGATCTTTCTGTGCATCGCCTTCCTGACGTAGGGGAAAAGCTGCTTTTTCGGAAACGGGAGATAGGAGTTTATATGACAGGCTATCGTCTTCTCGATCTTTGTGTCCCCCTTGATCTTATCGATCCTTGGGACCAGAAGGGCCATCGTGATTATCATCCTGGAGTCGGAGTCGTTGAGCTGATAGGTGAGCTCCCTCTCCGTGTAGAGGGGGTTGTTCTGAACCGCCACCGCCCCGACCCGCCAGATCGCCATGTTCGTTACAACGGTCTGGGGAAGGTTCGGGAGACAAACGGCGATCTTGTCCCCCTCTTTGACACCAAGGGCCAACAACGCCCTGGCAAACTGATTCACCATGGCGTTGAGCTTTTTGTAAGTGATCTTGTTTCCCATGTATTTCAGGGCCACCATGTTCGGACTTCTTTCGGCCGATCTCGTCAGGGCCTGCGATATGGTAATCTTTTCATATTTAATGCTTTTTTTTACGCCCTCTGCATAAGACTTATGCCATAATTTCTCTTCCATTTAATCCTCTCTTAAAAAGTTAATAGATCAAAATATCTTTCCAACTCAAAAAAGGCCTGAGCCGTCAGTCGGAGTACCCGTTCGATTCATTGTTTTCGTATTTCCTCATTACCGCAATCCCCGACTTGACCACATCGAGACACCCGAAGGGCTTTATCAGGGCGAATATCGTCTCGACCTTTTCGGGCGTGCCGTTAAAGGCGATGGTTATCTTATCTTCGTGAAGGTCGACGATCTCGCCGTGGTAGTGATTCACGACCTGCAGGATGTCCCCGTGCTTCTCAACGCTGTATCTCAGCTTCACAAGGAGCATCTCGTATTCCAGAAACTCCTCTTTCAGGGAGTCCCTCACCTCTATGATATTGATTAGTTTCGCTATCTGCTTGACGATCCCCTTGAGTCCCGAGGGGGTGGCCATCAACTTGATAATTATCTTGTAGACATCCTCAATCTGGGTGCTGGCGCCGATAAAGGAGGTGATGTTAAATCCCCTCCTGCTGATGAGGTTGCTGACGTTTGCGGTCACCCCCGGCTTGTTCTCGCAGAGGATGGAAATGGTAAACTCCTGCTCTTCTTCTTTTGGATATATCCTTAAGACTCTCTCAAGTTTCTTCTCCATTTCGTTAAACCCGTTAAATCGTTTCAATCACGTTTCAATCACGTTTTAATCACGTTTTAATCAATATTTGAACAACTTAATGTTATTTTATTCGATATAATTCAATGCATTGTCATTTTTCGGGGATGGCCCTA
>Ga0180432_10008872_pt1 | contig 12389 bp, 6 predicted proteins | sample SS_ome_10_FD_132414 | JGI IMG/M metagenome (GOLD analysis project Ga0180432, IMG submission 132414) | Hypersaline lake sediment archaeal communities from the Salton Sea, California, USA - SS_1_MS_2 metaG | ecosystem: Environmental > Aquatic > Non-marine Saline and Alkaline > Hypersaline >...
CGTGGGCCCGGGTGAGGGCCGAATAGTGCCGGGCGTTGCTCACGACGGCCTGCTCCTCCCGTCGCCCGGAAAGCCCCGGGTCCGAGGGGACAAGGCGGTCCCGGACGGCCCGGACGAGGGTGTCGATGCCGAAGGGGAGGGTCGCGGACGTGACTATGGCTTTCGATAAAGTGTCCGGGGGCGTGAAGGCCTCCGGCCCCCCGGGGACGAGATCCGCCTTGTTCCAGACGAGAACGCCCCGGTCATCGGCGATGTCGTCCAAAAGCGCCCGCTCGTCTTCCTGCATTTCCCCCCCCGCCTCGACCACCAACAGCACCAGATCCGCCTCGGCCACGGCGCTCATAGTTCTCTGGACCCCCTCCCGCTCCGGGGCGGAAAGGGCCTCGCGGATGCCGCAGGTGTCGATGAGGCGGACCGGGATCGATCCGATGACCATGAGCTCCTCGACGGTGTCTCTCGTCGTGCCCGGCTCCGGGGTGACGATGGATCGGGGGCGCTCGAGAAGCAGGTTCATGATGCTCGATTTCCCCACATTCGGCCGTCCGGCGATGACCACCCGGGCCCCGTCCCGCAGGATGCGTCCCCGGCGAAAGGTGCCCAGGAGGTCTGTGATGCGCGTCTGTATCCCGCCGATGCGATCCGGGATGGAGCCGGAATCCCCGGGATCGATCTCCTCGTCGGGAAAATCGACGGCGGCCTCCAGGTCCGAGAGCAGCAGCACCAGGTCCTCGGAGAGACCCGAGAGGATTCGGGAGAGATCTCCCTCGTGCTGGCTGCCGGCGAGCTGCGCGGCGGCGGTGGACGAGGCGTAAATCAAATCCGCCACCGCCTCGGCCTGGATCAGGTCGAGCTTGCCGTTCATGAAGGCCCGGCGGGTGAACTCGCCCCCCTCGGCGATCCGGCACCCGAGGGCCGTGGCGTGAAACAGGAGCCGCTCCAATATCAGGGGACTGCCGTGGCCGTGAAGCTCCACGACGTCCTCGCCGGTGTACGAAGCGGGGCCCGGCATATAGAGAAACAGGCCCCGGTCGATGGGTTGTCCCGTCTCGTCCAGAAAGGAGCCGATGTGCATGGTCCGGGGTGTGGGGAATGTACCGTCACCGGGTGATGCGGCGGGGGAGAACAGGGAGCGGCCGATATCCAGGGCCCGGGGGCCGGAGAGGCGGACGATGCCGATGCCGCCGAATCCGGGGGGTGTGGCGACAGCCGCGATAGTATCGCCGGAGATCTCCATCAGTTTTCCCGATGCGGAAGGGCCGGGGGATATGTGGCGTGAGTCGCTCATTCGGAAACAATAAAAAACCGGCGATACGGCGCATGAGATGTGACTTCGGTGCTGTGCGTGCCGTTTCGCCGGTTTTCGGGTAAGGGACTATGAACGATTTTTATCCGTCTTTTTCGGATAGACGATGACCTTTCGCTTTTCCCCCCTGCCCTTGCTCTCCGTTGACAGGTCGGAATCGTGTTTCAGGGCGAGGTGAAAAATGCGTCTTTCGCCGGACCCCATGGGCTGTGCCGCCATGGGCTTGCCGGTCTTCTTTACCTTCTTCGCGATATCCTGGGCCATTTTTTTGACCCTGGCTTCCCGGCGATCGCGGTAGTTTTCCACGTCCAGGATGACCTTGCCGTCGTACCCGGAGGGGCCGGCGGTGTAGCGGTTGAGGATATACTGCAGCGCGTCGAGGGTTTGGCCCTTTCTCCCGATGAGCATGCCCTCGGCATCGCTGGAGATGTTCATCAATATCCCCTCTTCGATGCGGTGCTCGGTAATCGTGGGATCGGCGGCACCCATGCGCTCCAGGAGGCCAGAGAGAAATTCCTTGGCGCCCTGGATGTTCGGATCGCTCTGCAGGGAGGGGTCCGCCGTCTCCCGTTTTTGTGGTGTGTCGTTTTCGGGGGAGGCCTCCCGTCGGCTGCGCGGCTCCCGGTCTCGACGCGGCTCTCGATTCGATCGAGAGTCCCGGTCTCGACGCGGCTCCCGATCCCGGCGAGGCTCTTGGCTCCGGCGCGAATCCTTATCCCGGCGCGGTTCCCGCTCTTCCGAGGGAATGGACGCTTCCCGAGAGGCTGGAGATTTCAGGATGTCTTCGGGAAACAATTCGTCGGCCCAGGCACGGATAACCAGCTTCTTTTTGCCGAAGAGGCCCAGGATGCCGTTGCTGCCCGATTCGATCACCCGGTATGACACCCGGGCGCGATCAATACGTAATAGCTCCGAAGCCCGAGTCAGGGCGTTTTCGAGGCTGTCGTCTTCAATGATTATTCCCCTGTTCTCGTTGTTTTCCATGGGTATATCTATCAGTCTTTCTTGATCTTGTTCATGTAAAGCTGCTGGCCGATGGACAGCAGGTTGCTGACGAAGAAGTAGAGCACCAGTCCCGAGGGAAGGTTCAGGAAGATGATGGTGAACATGATCGGCATCATCATCATCATTTTTTGCTGGGTCGGATCTGCGCTGGAGGGCGTCAGCTTCTGCTGGAGAAAATAGGACGCGCCCATGACGATCGGCGTGATGTAATAGGGGTCCATCTCCGACAGGTCCTTGATCCAGAAGATAAACGGGGACTGACGAAGCTCGATGGAGACGAACAGGGCCCGATACAGCGCGATGAACACCGGAAGCTGTAATAACAGCGGCAAACAGCCGCCCACCGGGTTGACCTTGTGGGTCTGGTACAGCTTCATAACCTCCTGGTTCATCTTCTCCTTGTCGTCCTTGTATTTCTCCCGAAGCTCCGTCACCAGGGGCTGAAGCTTCTGCATGTCCTTCATGGACTTCATGGACTTGAAGGTGATGGGGAACATGAGCAGGCGAACCACGATGGTCAGAAAGATGATCGCGACGCCGTAGTTCTTCACAACGGAGAAGAAGATGTTCAGAAGCATCACCAGCGGAACCGCCAGGAACTTGAAGAAGCCGTAGTCGATGGCGCGATAGAAGTCATACCCGACGTTCTCCATGGCGTGGGATTCCTTGGGGCCCAGGTACATGGAAAATTCCTGACCATACGAATCGCCCGACGATATGCTCAGGTCGTCAAGGAGAAAGGTGCCGGAAGCCAGGTCGTTGCTGTATCGATCGGCCTCCACCTCGCCGTCCTCCAGGAGGTCCGAGGCGACGGCGAAGATGAAATACTTGGTGTCGTAGGCGAACCAGCGGATGTCTCCGGTATAGGTTTCCTCCTCGTTCGGCTTCAGCTTCGAGCCGGGCGTTTTTTTCAGGTCGTCGTCGAGGAGCAAAACGAACGTGGGTGGGTAGGTGTATTTGCTGAAGAGCCCCCGCTTTTTCTGGGGATCTATATACTGGAAGATGGACACCTCCAGCTCACCCTTTACCTTGTATTCGCTCAGGTTGACGATATCGAAATCCACATCCACTTCATACGTGGCGGGGTTGAAGGTGTAGGTCTTGGTGACGGAAAACGCCTCGGAGGCGTAAGTGAGGGTCAGGGAGGTGGTGTCGTCTTCCGAGTCTCCCTCGACGACGATCAGGTCTTCCTCCACCGAGACTGAATACACAACGTCATCGTCGAAGCTCCCCATGTTGGTATCGAACGATAGGGCGGGGGACAGACCCTCTGCCTCTTCGTGTATGATGTTGACCGGCAGCGCGTCGTCGTCGATGCTTTCGGTATAGTCCTTCAGCAAAAACTCGACGAAGGTGCCGCCGTGGGTGGTGATGACGGCGGTGTACAGCGGCGTATCCACCTCGATGAATCGCTCCGGGGAGTCCACGGGCGTCGTTTCGGGTGTTATCGCCGGGGTGACGATCTCGGGCTCTTCCTCCACCGGAGGAACATCCTCCTCCTCGATCGCCTCGGGAGTCGATTCGAGCGTCTCTTCTGTTCCAATGATCTCATCCGGCGTCTGCTGCTGGGGCTTCACGATTAAAAGCTGCCAGGCAACGATGATGAGGAATGAAAGGGCGATTGCCAGGAGTGTCCGTTTATCCATCTAATTCTTGCCTCCGAGTATATCGGGAATTGAAAATGAGTGCCGTGGTAGTGCTCTTCTCGTTTTCGTATGACCTACGAAACGGCGTTATGTCCGATCGCGCCGGCGGCCCCGGGTGAGGGGGCGCCCAGAGAATTTTTGAGCAAGGGAGAGAATGGCTTCTTGAAAGGCCGAGTAGGTGAGTGTCGGGGGCGGTGAAGACACCACCATGACAAAATCACACCCTTTTGGGAACTTGTCCTTATGTCGCCGAAACACTTCTCTGAGAAGTCGTTTCATGCGGTTTCTGTCGTGGGCCTTGCCGACCTTCTTGCGTATGCTGATTCCCACACGCCGGGTATCGGAGTGATTCAATGATGCGATCAGTGTGAAGTGATCATCCGATATGCGAACGCCGGTTTTGTATACCCGAATAAAATCCGAACGGGTGCGAAGCCTTTCCCGCTTGGTGAATCGCTGGTTCTCGGCCTTCGACGGCTGTTCTTGTTCATCGGTTGTCACGTTCGGATCGTCGTGTGTGGGGGTGCGTTGTGCTGCCCCGGCGACACTCGGTTTGCCATAAATATTCTGGGTATCTCGTGCTGTGTGTCTGGGTGAGGCTCGGATTCACGATTCATCGTGTTCTTAAGTCAGGTTCGGAGAAATGAGATGACTGATCGTCCCGGCGTGACGCGTAGAAAGGATTTCGGTCGTGTGCCGCAATACACCGATCAATAGGACGAATGCGCCCCGCTCGCTTTCTGATGATCGGTGTACTGGTCAATGCCGGGTTCGGTACGGTGCATGGTATATATCCATATCCGAAAATGTATGCTCGAAACGGGAGCGCCCGCTGCAGGATTCGGTGATACGGCATATACTATGCATCGCTCATTTCTGGCCGACCCGATGCTATACGGCGAGCCTTTTTCTTCCCTTTGCTCTCCTGCGTCTCAAGACGTTCTTGCCTCCGGGAGAGCTCATGCGTTTCAGAAAGCCGTGGTTTCTCTTTCTCCTCCTGTTGCTGGGCTGAAAGGTTCTCTTCATCGGTCGCTACCTTCTATCGAATTGTGAGGATTCACATTGTCGTTTTGCGTGACAAGTAAAAAAAACCGCATGACGCGGCTCGTGCCAATATACAAATTCAAAGTTAAGCACATCAGTGAAGATTTGTCAAGGAATTAAATGCATATCGAGAAGAAAGGGAATTTCCACGCACGGAAACCGACGTCACCGCGATGTTGATTATTAAAACTGACGATATTTTCCAGGCCACCCCTCGGTCGAGCTTCGATGTCTACAGGAGGTGCTGTTTTACGTATTCCACCGCGTTCTCGAAAATCACCATGCCGGGGCCCTTCTCGGCGAGGTCCTGGCGGGTCCAGCGGGGATGCTGGGTCCTGTGGATATGGGCCTCGGGGTGGGGCATCATGGCCATCAGGCGGCCGGTTTCGTCACAGACACCGGCGATGGACCGGAGAGACCCGTTCGGGTTTTCGGGGTACTGCATGGTCGGGTTGTATTCCTCGTCTGCGTAACGAAGGGTGACGAGGTGTTTCGATTCCAAAGTGTCCAGGACGTCGTCCGGGGCGACGAATTTCCCCTCACCGTGACGGATCGGGAAGTATGCATCGGTGAGTCCTTTTGTGAAGATGGAGGGCGATGACTCGTCTACGGCAAGCCGCACCCAGCGATCCTCGAATCGACCGGCGTCGTTGAAGGTGATGGTGGCGGTTTGTTTCGAGTAATCACCCCCGAAACCCGGGAGGAGACCGGTTTTCACCATGAGCTGGAAGCCGTTGCAGATGCCCAGGATGAGCTTTCCATCGGCGATGAAGGACATGATGATGTCGATGAGCCGTTTTTCCCCGTCGGCCACGGAGGCGAATTTCAGGCGGTTCGCCATCGCCTTGGCGGCGCCCAGGTCGTCACCGTCCAGGAAGCCGCCGGCCAGGGCGAGAATATGGTAATCGTCCAGGGAGACCTCGCCGTAGATGACCCGGCTCATGTGGACGATATCCGATACATGGGCCCCGGCCAGGGAAAAGGCGTGGGCGGTCTCGATTTCGCAGTTGATGCCGTTGCCGGAGAGGGTCATCACCCTGACCTGGGGGACCTGGGCCGGCTGTCCGTTCCTGTTCTGTGAGTTTGCCCCGTTCGTCGTTTTTGCCTTCGATGTGCCGTTCTGTGTCATGTCTGTATCTTTTATGCCGTCAGTGTGTGAAAGAATATTCCGGTCGTCCGTGCCGCTTCGGCGGGCGGTCCTAAAACATCAGGGGACGCTTCCAGGCCCGCCGCAGCTCGTCCACGGAAAGATCGATCATTGTGGCTCCGTCGCATCCACGGATGACCAGCCGGTTGTCGTCCTCGCTTTCGACGACCGTTCCCACAAGTCCGAAATCGGACGCGGAAAGGGCCCGCTCGAACTCGCTGGCCTTGTGGGCCTTGACCGTCACCACGAACCGTCCCTGGGATTCGCTGAAAAGAAGATAGTCGTCGCGTCTGCCCTCTTCGGCCTCGTCGGTGGGGAGCTTCTCGAGATCGATCTCCATCCCCAGGTTTCCGGCGATGGCGACCTCCGCCAGGGCTGCCCCCAGGCCGGCGTCGGAGATATCATGACAGGACGCAACGAGGCCGTCCTGGATCGCCCGATAGAGCGCCCGGTAGAGCCCGAGGTTCTTCTGTTCGTCCACGATCGGGACCGAGCCGCCGATAAAGCCGTGATGGGCGAAATACTCGGATCCCCCCAGCTCATACCTGGTCAGGCCCAGGACGTAGACGAAATCGCCCGGGGCCTTGGCGTCCATGGTGATGGATTTCGTGATGTCCTCGATGCGGCCCATGACGGAAAAAAGGATCGTCGGAGGGATGGATATTTTCGTGTCTCCGATCATGTAATCGTTTTTCATGCTGTCCTTCCCGGAGATCATCGGGATGCCGTAGGCGGTGGTGATGTCGAACAGGCCCCGGTTGGCCCGGACGAGCTGGGCGAGCTTGTATTCGCCGTCCGGGGTCTTGTCGCTTTTCACCGGGTCGCACCAGCAGAAGTTGTCCAATCCCGCCATGTAATCGACGTTCCCGCCCACGGCCACGGCGTTTCTGACCGCCTCATCTACGGCGGCCCGGGCCATGTGATAGGTGTCGATATCCGAGAACTTGGGGCAGATGCCGCTGGAGATGACCACGCCCTCGAGGCTGTCCAGGATGGGGCGGATGATCGCCGCGTCCGAGGGACCGTCGTCCTCGTCGCCCACCAGCGGCTTGACGACGCTGGTGCCCTGGACCTCGTGGTCGTACTGGCGGATGACCGACTCCTTGCTGGCGACGTTCAGGCGGCCCATCATGGAAAGGAGCGCATCGTTGAGGGACCCGGGGCAGGGAAAGGTCGGCTCCGGGTATGAGGGAGGGGTCCACGAGGCGTCAAGATGCATTATGGGGACGCCCTCGTGGAGGAAGTCCATGTCCAGGTAGGCCATGGTCTGTCCCTCGTAGAGGACGTGAAATTTGCCGGTATCGGTGAACTCGCCCAGGACCGTCGCCTCGATGTCCATCTGTTCGGCAAGCTCCATGAATTCGTCGATATGATTCTTGGGAACGGCCAGGGTCATACGCTCCTGGGCTTCCGAGAGGAGGATCTCCCAGGGCCTGAGCCCTTCGTACTTCAGCGGGGCCCGCTCCAGGGTCAAAACACACCCGCCGGTGTCCCTGGCCATCTCCCCCACAGACGAGGAGAGGCCCCCGGCGCCGTTATCGGTGATGGAGTTGTACAATCCCCGGTCCCGGGCCACCAGGAGCATGTCGGTCATGCGCTTCTGGGTGATGGGGTCGCCGATCTGCACGGCCGTGGCTGGGGATCCCTCGTGGAGCTCCTCGGACGAGAAGGTGGCGCCGTGGATGCCGTCGGCCCCGATGCGGCCGCCGGTCATGACGATGCGGTCCCCCACCTTCGCGCCCTTCGTGTGGGACGGCCGTTCATCGATGACCGCCGGCATGATGCCGCCCGTGCCGCAGTAGACCAGGGGTTTTCCGAGAAACCGGTCGTCGAAGACGATGGAGCCGTTCACCGTGGGGATGCCGCTCTTATTGCCGCCGTGCTCCACTCCCTCCCGAACGCCTTCGTAGACCCGCTTGGGGTGGAGCAGCCGGGGGGGGATGTCACCCTTATAGAAGGGATCGGCGAAGCAGAAGGTATCGGTATTAAAAATCAGGCGAGCACCCAGCCCCGTGCCGAAGGGGTCCCGGTTGACCCCGACGATGCCGGTCAGGGCGCCGCCGTAGGGGTCCAGGGCCGAGGGGCTGTTGTGGGTCTCCACCTTGAAGACGAGGCTGTAATCATCGTTAAATTTTATCACCCCGGCATTGTCCACGAAGACAGACAGGCAGAAATCATCGTCGCCCCTGGCGTTTCTGATTTTCTGGGTGGCGCCCTTGATGTAGGTGTCGAACAGGCTCTTGACCTCTTCGGTCTCCCCGGTCTCGGTGGTATAGGTGATATTCGCGTTGAATATTTTATGCTTGCAGTGCTCCGACCAGGTCTGGGCCAGGGCCTCAAGCTCCATGTCGGTGATGTGTTCGTCCAGCTCAACGGCGGCCCGCTGTTTCACCACCCGCTCGTCACTGATATATTTCTTGATGGCCTGCATCTCCTCCAGGGAGAGGGCCAGGACACGCTCCCTGCTGAGGGAGACCAGGGCGCCGTCGGGGATTTCCAGGTCGATCAATTCCAGCTCGGTGGAGATCTGCCCGGATACCCGGGGTACGAAGACCTCCACCCCTCCCTGGGCGTCGAAGGCCTGTTTATCGAGGATGACGAACCGCTGGATGAGGGTATTGGCCAGAAGGCCCGTGGCGATGCGCTCCACCTCCTCGGGCGTGAGCTCTCCCGATATCAGGTACTGGATGGAGGAATGGACCCGCTCGTCTCCCTTTATCCGGTTCGGGAAAATCAGGTCCACCCCCTCGGTGGCGGTTCTGCCCACGTTGTCGGTCACGCCGGGAAGAAAGCCGACCTCCACGAGGTAATCGAACCCGGATGCCAGGGGGGTGTCGACCGTATAGTGATGTATGATGGGATCGACGAGGAGGTTCTCCGCGATGGTAATCAGCTCATCGCCGGAGAGATCCATGTCGAGGGTGAAGACGGAAATCGTCCGGACGCTCTTCGTGCTGATGCCAAGGTCGTCTGTGATTCGCTGGTGAATTGTATCTCCGGCTGCGTCCTTGAAGCCGGGGAGCAGCCCCACTTCGATTCGGTGTGCCATGTCGGTTATACCTTGTGTCCTTCGATGAAATGCTCTGGGAGTAAGATTCGTGCGATTTCGGGAGATGTATGACCCGTCGATCGGCGGCTCGCCGCCGCCCGTCGGGGAAAAAAGAACACGCCGGTGCAATGAATCCCGGCGTTATGTATATGATAGCTGTCCATATCCGACCGATCGCTCTATGATGAAAACGACGTTATCGGTTTTTCCTGCGCTCTTCCGCCACTTCTCCGATGGCCTCGTGCTTTCCGGGGAGCTCCTCGGGGAGCACCATCAGGAATTTTGAGAGTCCGTCATATCCCCCGGTGGCAAGGATGCCGGCAAGGGGCACGATGTCCAACCCGGTCAGGTCAGCGGCCTTTTTGGCGGCGGGATATTTTTCCGCCAGCTCTTCGGGATCGGTCACGCTCAGGTCGCCGTATTCCTCCCGAAACGCGAGCCACGTCTCGTTGGCCATGGCCTGGCTGAAAGCGGCGGTATCCTCCTGGGGGAAATCCTTGAAGTACGCCTCATAATAGGGCGGCTCGAAGTGCCTCAACCGGCTCCTGGCCAGTATCTGGAGCATCTCGTCTTTTCCGGGGAGGTCGTTCGGCAGGGTCACCGCCAGGGCATAGAGATCCACCTCGCCCCCGAGCTGCTGGATGGAGGCCAGGGCGACGAAGTCGAGCCCGGTCAGGTCGGAAATTTTCGACGCGACCCGGAACAGCTCCCGGTTGTTCTCGTCATCGGTGATGGCGCCGTAGGTGTAGGTTTCCGCCGGTCCCCGCTGGTTTTCCAGCTCCGTCAACCTTTCGGCGACGATCTCATTGCTTCGCGCCACGGGATCGGTGGCCTGAGAAAAAGCAGACGCGGCGAGAGCCATCGCCGCGAGGAAACAAAACGCCGTGCGTATATATGAGTTCATGTGCCTGAAGCGTCTCCATTTATTAGAATTCTTTAACCATGATAAAATATCAGGTATACACCCCGGAGTCAACAAAAAACCGGATCGGGTACAAACCTTCATGGACAACCTGAGACGAAGGGCGTTTTTTTCGCTGTTCATCGCGGGTCCACCCGTCTCGGCCCTGCGGGGCGCCACGCCGGGGAGATGACCCCCGCCTCGCTGATGCGGTCGGAGACGGAGGCGTAAGCCACGGCGTCGTCGCCGAAGGTGTCCCGGATGGAGTCCATGGCGTGGGCCAGCAGGAATTCCCGCCGCTCCCCGGTAAGGAGCGGAAGCTGCCTCCCCGTGTGGGTCAGGTTGGAGAGGCTCACCCCCAGAAGCCGCACCGGCTGGAGAAGCTCGATGGAGGCGAGTATCTCCGCGGCCGTCTCGAAGATGTCGGCGTCGAGCTGGATGTGGTGGTGGCAGGTGGTCCGCCTGCCCACCCCGGTGAAATCGGCGAAGCGGACGTAGAGGGCCACGGTGCGTCCGGCGCATCCCGCCCGCCGGGCCCGCCGCCCCACCTTCGCCGAGAGGACCAGCAGGTAGCGATGAAGGCCGTCGGTGTCCTCCACGTCGTAGGGGAACGTCATGGAGTGGCCGATGCTCTTGATGTCGTCCTCCTTGCCCACGGGGATGACCGGGCTGGAGTCGAGGCCCTTTCCCATGCAGTGGAGGTATTCGCCGATGACGCCGAATTTCTTCTTGAGCACCGACAGCGGGTAGCGCCCCAGCTCGCCGCAGGTGGAGACGCCCAGGGAGTGGAGCTTGGCGGCGGTGCGCCGGCCGATGCCGCAGACCTCCTCGATGGGAAGCGTCTCCATCAGGCCGGGGACCTCGGCTGCGGTGAGGATAACCAGGCCGTCCGGTTTTTTCAGGTCGCTGGCGATCTTCGCCACCAGCTTGTTGGGGGCCACGCCGATGGAGGCGGTCAGTCCCACCTCATCCCAGATGCGGGCCTTCATGTCCCGGGCGATGGCCTCGGCCCCGCCGAAGAGGCGGAGCGACCCCGTGATGTCCACGAAGGCCTCGTCGATGGAGTAGACCTCCACCTCGGGGCTGAACTCCCTGAGGATGTTGATGATGCGAACGGACGTGTCGATGTATTTTCGGTTATTGCCGGGGACGAAGATGATGTGGGGACAGAGGCGCTTCACCTCGCCGACGGTCATGGCGGTCTTGACGCCGTATTTCCTCGCCTCGTAGGAGGAGGTGACCACCACCGTGCGCTTTTTGCTCCCCACCACGGCGATGGGCTTTCCCCGGAGGGCGGGGTTGGTGGCCTGCTCCACCTGGGCGAAGAAGGCGTCCATGTCCAGGTGCAGCACCGCCCGCTCCACCTCCCCGCCGGGGCGGTAGTGCCTCGGCCCCGGGAAGGAGCTCTTGGGAAACGGGCTGTTGGGTGTGGTGGTCATAGAAATCTCAAAAGTGAAAGAATAACCGTTTAAGGAACAAAAGGAGAAGGAGTAAATGTAGTAGTGTGCTTTACAATAAGTTCTTTTTCAGTACCGACTACAAATTCGAAAGGGAGGCTCACAGGCATACTGCCGTTATTCAAAATGACTTTTACGCTTTTCCCCAAAAGGACCTTGCCGTTTTTACCCTTTAATTTCATTACGACCCAAAGAGTTTGACCAAAAGGAATAGTGTCATTATTTGCATAAGAAGGATGAAGTTTTTCGCCTTCCAGGATTTCTTTTTCCCCGGAGAACTTTGAAAGATCTTCGGTTGGGAGTTCGGTCAACCCAAGCGAAGTCATAGTTTTATAAATGTCATTGAAACTAAAAGTTTTTCTAACCTTGGAAGTAGTGGTGGAATAGTTACCGTGAAGTTCAAAATGTTCATCACCGCATTGCAAAACTCCTCGGTCAACGACAGCATCTTGATATGGGTGGTAGTTTTTTACAAAAAAAACAAAAAAGCGTAGATCATCCGGGTAGTAGCGATATTTTCTTATTTCAAGCGGACGAGCTTCATCAATATTAGAGGTGGAGAATAAAGGTTGAATAGTTGAACCAGAAAGAGGATTAGGAGCAAATTCCCTGACAACGGCAGAACCTCGCCTTCTTAAATTGGTAAAAGAGACGCTGGGTTTCTTCTCGATAATCCTGCCCCTTTGGTCGCAGGTTATTTCAGTTCCGCACATAATATGAACGATGTATTCACTTTTTTTAATCTTTCGAGTTGAAAACCAACCTTTTAAAGAAGATAAGCTTTCCTTTTTAAAGCAATACGAGTGTTCTTTGTCTTTACCATCTTTGAAAAAAAGA
>Ga0180432_10008875_pt1 | contig 12384 bp, 11 predicted proteins | sample SS_ome_10_FD_132414 | JGI IMG/M metagenome (GOLD analysis project Ga0180432, IMG submission 132414) | Hypersaline lake sediment archaeal communities from the Salton Sea, California, USA - SS_1_MS_2 metaG | ecosystem: Environmental > Aquatic > Non-marine Saline and Alkaline > Hypersaline >...
ACACCGTCACCGACGCCACGTTCTCGTCCGTCACCGTCCCCGCCACGTCCGTCTTATGCCCCGGCGTGCCCGACGCCGTCAGCGTCGTCAACTGGTTCATGTTGTTGTTCGTGTACGTATACTTGTTGCCGCTCTCGGCGGCGTCGTACTCCTTCTCCTCGCGATTGCCGGCATCGTCATAGGCATACCCGTGCCACGCGATCGTCGTGTCCCACGGATCCACATGCTCCTCGCGCGTCAGCCGATACAGGTCGTCGTAATCGTAGCCGCGATACCGCCCGTCCTGATACGTCAGCCGCGTCGGGCACCCCACCTTGTTGCGCGCATACCCGCACGACGAGATCACCCACTTGCCCGGACTGAAGTTGACGAGCGTCTCGAGCCGCCCCACCGCGTCGGAACCGCGTGCGGTCCCCCTCGATTGCGGCGGGGCGAATCCCCATGAACCTGGCCAGATAAGCCTGTCCTGCGTCTAGAAGGACACGACAGAAGGTCTCTTGGGATCCAGATAGTTGAAGCCAGCCTGTTCAAGACGGGCCTCCAATTCCTCCGCGCCGTGCTCCATCTTGAAGGCCCGTTCTTCTGCGGTTATCGGGACCAGCCACAGGAACCGGACAGAATCCCCGTTCGGGAGATGCAGCCACTCCAAGTTTGGCCCATCAAGGTAGGGCAGAGACAGTAGGCCGTGGTCGCAGGTCCCCTCTGGAAACCACGGGCGGCCGAAGTTTACTGTGTCACCGCACGCGACACGCGCACCGGTCCGGTGATAATGCGCGAGCGCTGTGAGCAGTTCCACATGCTCCCTGTTCTTCTCGGGGGAAAAAAGATGTACTTCGATCTTGCGATCGTCTTCGGGCTCCGACATGCAACATGTGGCATATGTCCACATGTCGCGGTCGCCGAACGGCGGAAACTCAAGTACGCAGAAAGCAGAGCACAATGCGCGAGGAACATCCAAGGTCCATCGACACTCCACATAGTGCGAGGACCATAGGACCTTGTAGTGCCGACGCAACGCGAGAACATGCTTGTCGTTCATTGTCCAGGCAACTTCCCCATTTGCCTCGGAAACCAGGACATCTGCCCCCCTGTCTCTGGGAAGCCTGGCGCGTCAGCCGATAGAGATCGTCATACTCGCAGTCGCCGTACCGCCCGTCATCGTACGTGATGCGCGTCAGGCACCCGACGTAGCTCCTGCTTGACTCGCAGCTACGACAACGTTCCGCCTTGATTCACGAATTCCTGTGCTCCGGGCAGCACATACGCCCCATGAAACCTCCGCGTTGACTTGCGTTTGAGCCATCTCGCCAGTCGCTCGAACCAACCCACAAAGGTCTGGCTCTTTTGGAACGTGTGCCGTGGATCATCCATTCGCCAGCCTCTCATTTCTGCCCAGATTCTGCCCGCACACAAGAATTCATCCCGGAGCATACTGCGCGAGAACTCGATGACCTCGGAAGCGAAGCGGTCAACCGTGAAGTGATTCTGCTCCGGGACCAAGTACAGGAGGGGCTGCGGGCTGTTCGTCACGTCCCACAGCCACACCTGGAACCAGCCTGGTGTCGGCGGATCCGGAAGCTTATCGAGACAAAGAACCTCGTTGTCGGGGAGTGCATGTCCGAAGAGAGTCACCTCCCGATCGGACCGCACGAACTGAATGAACTCCAACTCGTCAGACCCCTTCATGTAGAAACCAACTTGCCGCCCCACAACGTTTACCGACCCTCCCGCATACGGTGAAACACACGCTTGGCGCCTCGGATTATGGGGCTATGTCTGACGTCCCTCAAGGCTGCTCTTTCGCGGGCGATTGGAACCATCGGATGTGATTCTTGCGTGAGACCAACCTGATGGACTTCAACGATGCGCCTGGACACCGGATCTCGCCCGACGACGTCCATGACTCTCGTTTCTTTCGCCGCAGCGCCGACTGTCTTGATGGGCACTTCCGTGTCAGCGAGCAACCCGCGGGCCTCGATGTCTCGCACCACACCTCCTATCACGCCTTGATGTCTTGGTCCCCCTCCTTTCCCATAAGGGTTTGGACAGACCTTGCTCACAGAAGATGGAACGTTACTGCCAGCGTGCTCTTGTAGGACCTGAAGGCCGTCATCGGCCCCCCATGCCCCGCCCATGCCAGCCTGCCCAAAGTCGTCGAAGTCGTCGACAAGCCCCAACATGTCATCGCTAGACCCCGTCGTCGGATCCCTGAACAAGCCTGGTCCCACCACAAGTGCCGTGCCTGCAATCGTGAAGGTGGTCTCGGTAAAATCATGGGCCCATTCTGCCGTGGCTCTGTCGACACCTGCAGCTTCCATTCCGCCTACAAGGGCATCTCGAACTGGCCGGCATGGCTCGTCCCAAAAGACCATGGACGAGCCGTTTGTCGCGTGATCCCAACCCCAGGCCATGAGCGGGACGCCGATCACTCCGCCCACTCCCGTATCAGTGAGCAGCGCGCCGACCCCCGCCACCCCCAGTCCACCCGCGAACTCCACACTTCCGGAGATGATGTGACCAGCACGGGTATTCTCAACGAAGTCGGCCGTATGCAGCGCGATTTGCCCCGCAAGACTTCCCCTTATCATTTCCGCTGTCGCCACGTCCGCTCGCCGAGTCTCACTGTAGTAGGCCATCACGCCCACTGCGAACGGGTCCCTGCTCCGTCTCCTCTCAAAGTACTGCTCTGCGTAGTAGGTGTCCGGTGCACCCGTCGCCAGCCGCAGTTCCCGCGCTATCTCGAGCAGTTCATCATCATAATCACTAGGATCCATCCCCGTGGGATCGACGAAGACACTCGGCGCGTTCCTGACGTACACATACAGGTTCGTGCCGTCGCCGTAGCCGATCGGATCCGGCTGGAGGAAGCGGCCCAGCGTCGGCGCGTAGTGCCGGGCGCGGTAGTAGTACAGGCCGATGGCCGCATCCCAGCGCCGGCCGGTGTAGAGATAGGGATTCTCTATCGCGGACTCGGGGTCGTAGATCGTGGCGATCCCCCACGCGTCGTACTCGTACGCCTGCGCAAGCGCACCGTCCTCGTCGGTGAGCTCACTGACCGACCCGTAGCCGTCGTAGTGGTAGTAATAGACATTGCCGTCGCGCTCGATGGTCAGCGTGTTGTCTATCCCGATGCCGTGGACATAGACGGCCGCAAGCACCCACGACGAGCTTTGCGTGTCCCACGCGTACTCCTCGACGACAGCGTCACCGTCGTAGATGAAGCGCGTCTCGACGCCCCCGACGTCCGACCACACCCGCCGACCGAGCCCGTCGTACTCGAAGGCGGCCACCGGCGCGCCGCCGTGCTTCACCTCGACGAGCCGGTTCTCATAATCGTAAATATACTCCTTGAGTGTCGTCGCGCCCTCCGTGATCTCGACGAGGCAGCCGTTGTCGTCGTAGATATAACTGAGGCTCGGGTCGGGCGGGTCGTCGAGCGTCACGACGTGATAGCCCTCCTCCGGGTCGCGCGTCTCGCTCCCCGTCTTGTCGAGCGCCTCCGCATAGAGGCTGTTCGTGCCCACGTCGAGCTCGACGCCGCGCGCGATGAAGAACGTCTCCCGGAGCTGCGCCGCGAAATCACTCTCGAGCGTATCGTTGTACACCGTCACCGACGCCACGTTCTCGTCCGTCACCGTCCCCGCCACGTCCGTCTTATGCCCCGGCGTGCCCGACGCCGTCAGCGTCGTCAACTGATTCATGTTGTTGTTCGAGTACGTATACTTGTTGCCGCTCTCGGCGGCGTCGTACTCCTTCTCCTCGCGGTTGCCCGCCGCGTCGTAGGCGTAGCCGTGCCACGCGATCGTCGTGTCCCACGGGTCCACGTGCTCCTCGCGCGTCAGCCGATAGAGATCATCATAGGCGTAGTCGCGGTAGCGTCAGTTCTCACGAGCAGAGGCTACTGGAACAATATCGGCAACTGCCTGTCCTGCGCGAGCAAGCACAGTGCCATCAGCCTCGCAATCAGCGGTTCACCGTCGACGTCGATAAAACTCTCGTACAGGTTGTTGGGACTCAGACCTCGTTCGGCTGCGAGTTGCCGCTGCCACACCGCCCAGAACTGGAGTGGTTGCTTCCTAAGAAAAGCCTGAGAGATACCCTCCAGCTCGTCGTGCAGGACCCGTGCTTCGTCTGGCGTCCATGCCCCATCACGATCGGAGTGGCGCATCAGCACAGGATACCTCGATCCAGGTTTGCCGTGCTCGAGATGGTCGCGCACGGCATCCCTGAACCGTCCGAAATCCTCATACGAGCCGAGGTCGATGCCCTCCACCTCTTCGTCCCCGTCGAAGACGCACAAGTACAGCCCCATCTCATGCCCCCTCAATGACAATCACCCCCGGCACCTTCTCCATCAGTGCAAGCAGGGAAGGTGCAGCGGTGAAACCTCGAGGCACCCGTATGATCAGCTTCTTCTTCCTGGAGGCGGCCAGATAAGTGAGGAGGCGGACCTGGTAGGTCGCCCGCAGTGTCGACACGTGCTTGAACAAGTAGACAGCGTCCTCTGTCTCGGCATCCGGCAATGCGCCCCTGGGTACCCGATTGTCTGCGCGGCCGTCCTGCATCGTACCTTCTCAGTGCATTCTCCACGGTTCCTCTACGGTCACTCCCCATTCATCAAGGAACGCGCCGAACGTGTCAACCATCGGGGAGTAGTGTAACATGGTATGGGGGTCTGTTTAGTCACGGCGCGGTACGTCTGAAGCCTCAATCGGTGGTTTGAGTCCAAAGGCGAAACGTGCCCCGACAAAAGGCACGGTTCCCGTCATGAGTCGACCAAGGCCAAGGCTAACCGTCCCGGCGCTTCTCCCGCAATTGCTCGACGATCTTGTTCCAATAGACCACAGCCTTAATGTGATCTTCTCGGTTCAACACCATCTTGTTGGCAGGATCAGTGGGACTGCCGCCCAGGATAATGGGCTTGATCTCGAAGATCTCCATACCTCCGCGATCGACATAGGGTAGCTCTTCATGTCGTACGGCCTCATTCGTTTGCTCGATGTTATAGAGGTATTGCAGGAACGCAATGAATGTCGCGGCGACTGGCTCGGCCAGGTCCCACGCCATTCCAACGAAGGGCACTTGGACGATCTGCCACTGGGGCGTTCGCATATCAAACCCATAGGCCTCGCCGCCTCCGTCGGATCCGAATACCAGAAGGCCAGGCACGTACGTGCCCACCTTGTAGGCCTCATTCAGGGGCACAAGCTCTTGTACGCCCCAGAGGATGATGTAGGCGTTCTTGCCAATGAAGCCCTCCCCGCCACAGGCCGTTCTCAGGAATTCCACATACTCGAGCGGAAGCTTAGCGCCCAGATGTCTCTCACATTCAGCCACAGCCGGCGCGGGTGCCGGACCGCGCCGGTTCAGGTTAGCCAACAATCCGTCCAAGTCATTCGCCATAGATCTTGGGCATGATTTCGTTCCTCGCGCGTCAGCCGGTACAGATCGTCGTAGGCGTAATCGCGGTACCGCCCGTCTTCGTACGTGATCCGCCTCAGGCAACCTGGCATCACTACTCGGCGAAGAACAACTGGGAAAGCATTCCTCCGCCATCCACGTGTTCTTGGGCACCGGGCAATAAGTAGCCACCGTCAGACGTGCTCATGGACCTGCGCGTCAGCCAGCTCCCCAGCCGGCGAAACCACCTCACGAAGGTTCCGGGCTTTCGGAACGTATGCAGCGGATCATCCATCCGCCAGCCGATCATCTCTGCCCAGATCCTTCCTCGGCTAAGACACTGTCCATCGAGAATGCTGCGTGAGAACTCAACCACCTCAGACGCGAACGGATCCACCACATAGTGTCTCTGCTCTCGAACGAAACGCAAGACAGGTCGCGGGCTGTTCGCCATGTCCCACAGCCAAACGTGGAACCAGCCTGGCTCCTTCGGGCTCGGGAGCTCGTCCAGAAGCACAATCTCATCGCTGGGAAGTCCGTACCCGAACAGACCCACCTCCCTATCAGAACGCGCGAACCTGATGAAATCAAGTTCGTCCGCCCCCGCCATGTAAAAGTTGACCTGCTTCCCCATGGCGCTCACAATCCCTCGGCTATGCCATGGAAAACCCGTTTCGCACCTCTGATCAAGGGGCTATGTCTCACGTCCCGCAGGGCGTGTCGTTCGCGTGCGACCGGAACCATGGGATTCGACTTCAACGTCCAACCGACCTGATGGACCTCTACAACCCGTCCCGTTGCTGGATCCCTGCCAACAACGTCCATGACCCTGACATTCTTCACTCCGCCAACGGTCTTGACCGGCACTTCCGTCTCAGCTAGTAGCCCTCGTGCCTCGATGTCCGCCCTAACCTCCGCTACTCGAGTACGATGCGGCGGCCCAGCTCGTCGTACGTATAGCTCGTCTCGCTCTCGTTCCGGTCCTTCCGCACGGTGACGTTGCCGAGCCCGTCGAGCGTCAATCCCGTGCCGCCCGGGTAGTCCAAGTCGGTCCGGTTATCGACCAGGGATGCTCTGAGGATGGTCTGAAGTCGCTGCGAGCTCAAGACCTTCCGCTCGTCTGCGCGCCGACTTCCCTCAACCGTCCAAACCCGGGCGTGCCATCAGATGATCAAGACTGGCTCGAACTCGACGCCAAGAACACCGTTATCCCGCAGAGCATCGTACACATCCGAATCGATGATCATGCGGGGCGCAGCAAACACGCTGTCACAGAAAGGTTCCCTTAGTACTGAATTGCCGAAACGTTCGAACGTGGCCATGACCTTGCTCTCAGAAAACGATGGGCGATCCTTCTCTTGGTAAACGAGTGTCAGAGCTGTGTATGGAATGCCAAAGAACCCGTCGCGCTTGCAGACGGGGCAGGGGTTCTCTCGCTCGATGCCGACTGTTCTATCTGAGAACGGCGGCAAGACCACAGAGGGGCGCAGTTCGAAGTACGCTACTAACTCCCTTGTCCTCGCGTTTCGCACTTCCTGCAGGCAGTCAACACCTACTTCTCGCAGGATACTCCCTACCTTCGAACTGACGAGCACCTCCCGCGTCAGGGTCTGGAAAACGGGTTCCTTCGGTTGCCGGAACGCTGGGAGGAGAAGCGGACCAACTACTAGTGCACCGCTCCCGCACTTCTTGCAGGCGACGTCCAGATTGTACTCCGTGCCGGCTTCAGGGCCGCCCGTGACGTGGACCAGACGTGTTGGCATGAGGCTGTAGTATCCGTTCATTTCCCCAGTGCCTCCAAGTACTGCATGATGGCGTCGAGATACTGAGGCCTGCCCGCGTAGACCTCTCTGTACTCCCGCAACACTGTTCCCCTAGAGTACTCTATCCCCTTTCTTACCGGCAGTCGGTTGTAGATCTTGTTTGAAAGAGCGACGTGCTCCTGTCGGGTCAGTATCTGCGACGGAGCGTTAACGATCTGCCTATCAGTATACCCCCAGGCTTTCAAGTGTCTAGCTTCGATCAGCTTGTGTGCCTCTATCTCGTGGCCATGTCCCCTTGTGAGCTTGGCGAGATCCTTATACGGTGCGATCGGGCTGTTTCTACCGACAGGGACCTCCTTGTATGTCGGAACCACGGGAGCCCTTGGCACAGAGGGGGCGCCGATCGGCCGAGTCAAGACACACCCCGGCCCTATCCGAGCCGCCAGCGCGCGAGCCCCCTGTTGGCCCATCAACACGCACGTCAGCGCCTGAAGCCCACCGCGCGTACCGCGATCCACCGCCTCCGGGCAGCGCCCTAGTCAATTACGAGTGCGGCGGAGTCCGTCTATGCTCTTGTCGGAGCTTTTCGATCACCTTGTTCCAGTAGACCACGGCTCCGATGTGGTTTTCCCGGTTCAACACCATCTTGTTGGCAGGATCAGTGGGACTGCCACCCAGGATAATGGGCTTGATCTCGAAGATCTCCATACCTCCGCGATCGACATAGGGTAGCTCTTGATGTCGTACGGGCTCATTCGTTTGCTCGATGTTATAGAGGTATTGGAGGAACGCAATGAATGTCGCGCCGACTGGCTCGGCCAGGTCCCATGCCATTCCAACGAACGGCACTTGGAGGATCTCCCACTGCGGGTTTCGAGTATCAAAGCCGTACGCTTCACCTCCACCGTCAGATCCAAGTACTAGAAGCCCAGGTGCATACTTCGCTACCTCGTAGGCCTTATTCATGGACACAAGCTCTTCTGCACCCCAAAAGATGACGTACGCGTGCCTGCCAATGAAGCCCTCACCGCCGTTTGTCGTTCTGAGAAACTGCACATACTCAGGAGGCAGCTTAGCGCCCAGCCGTCTTTCGCATTCCGTCACAGCAGCCGTCCTCGCCGGTGACCGCTGGCTCAGGTTGGCGAGCAACCTGGCCATATCACCTGTGCCTGCCATACATGCTCCTCATCAGTCTGTTCCACCAACTTGTATACCGCGCGTGCTCCGTCGCCGTCAACGCAGCTTTGTTGGCGGGATCGACTGCGCTCCCACCGAACTTGACCGGCTGAATCTCGTGTATCTGTAGACCGCTCAGGCCTGGATCGGCCTCATGCATAGCTCGGTTTGCCGCGTCGGCAGCCCTTCTTGCGCTTCGGTATTCCAACCCCTCGAGAGTTCTGAACGGACCTCGTGGTTTGGGCACCCCTCCTTTCGGATACGTAGACCAGTCACGTATTGAGAATGACCCCTCGGGCAACGTCGCTGTGTCACCTGTTGCCGGGGCGATCTGGAGGGGGGGAGCCTCAAGCACCGGAGGCCGGAAGCCTATTGGACGACTTAGCCACCCAGGTAGACGTCCACTTGCGGCCAACCCTCGTCCAAGCTGCTGCCCAGCGAAGATGCAGCCAAAAGCCTGAAGCCCGCCACGCGTGCCGCGATCCACCGCCTCCGGGAACGTCAGCGGCTCCTCCCTGGCTGTGTCCCATTGCGCCAAGGCGTCGGCTATGTGCTGCGTGCCTGTGACCCATGTTCCCATCAAGTAGTAGAAGCCGTCAGCGTGCCCGTGACGCTCGGTCATCGTCACCGCATTGTCCAGGTCTGTGGCGTAGTTCTCCACCATGCCGCCGGCTGCGTGCAAAGACTCGCTCAACAGCGGGATATTCGCCCCACGTCGGACGCTATCCGCCGCCGTTATGGCAAGGTCCCACATACGGCGGGCGGTCGCCTTCACCTCGGCGACCTCTCCCGGCGTCGGCTCCGAGACTCCAGCCACTCGCGGATCGGTTACCGTCGTCGCAACTGGCTGCAACCTGAAGCTGCCGGGCACAAGGCCCGGGAGCGCTTTCCCCGCCAGCTTGCATCCCCAAGCGATGGTTCTGTATGCCTCGTCGGGAATGGAATCCGGAAGGTTGCGTACCGCTTTCCCCACCGCCCGCTCCACGCTCTCGATCCGTTCGAGGCCCTTGTTGATGTCGTCCTCGACTCCCAACGGATCCAGCCAGTCGGGAATGTCGAAGAGCCCCGTCGGGTCGATGAACACCGTCGGCGTGCCGGAGACATAGATATACAGGTTCGTGCCGTCGCCGTAGCCGATCGGGTCCGGTTGGAGGAAGCGGCCCAGCGTGGGCGCATAGTGCCGAGCGCGGTAGTAGTAGAGAGCGATCGCCGCGTCCCAGCGGCGCCCGGTGTAGAGGTAGGGGTTCTCTATCGCCGACTCCGGGTCATAGATCGTCGCGTTGCCCCAGGCGTCGTACTCGTACGCCTGCGCCAGCGCCCCGTCCTCGTCGGTGAGCTCGCTGACCGACCCGTAGCCGTCGTAGTGGTAGTAATAGATCTCTCCGCCGCGCTCAATGCTGATGGCGTTATCCACGCCAATGCCGTGGACGTAGACGGCCGCAAGCACCCACGACGAGCTTTGGGTATCCCACGCGTACTCCTCCAAAACAGCGTCGCCGTCGTAGACAAACCGCGTGACAACACTACCCACCGTTGACTTGATCCGCCGCCCGAGCCCATCGTACTCGAACGCGGCCACCGGCGTGCCGCCGTGCTTCACCTCGACCAGCCGGTTCTCGTAGTCGTACAGATATTCCTTCAGCGTCGTCGCCCCTTCCTTGATCTCGACGAGGCAGCCGTTATCGTCGTAGACGTACGTCAGGCTCGGGTCGGGCGGGTCGTCGAGCGTCACCACGTGATAGCCCGTCGCCGGGTCGCGCGTCTCGCTCCCCGTCTTGTCGAGGGCGACGGCATACAGGTCGTTGTCGTCCGTCTCGAGCTCGACGCCGCGCGCGATAAAGAACGTCTGCCGCAGCGCCGCCTCGAACTCGCCCACCGGGTCGAGCGTATCGTTGACCACCGTCACCGACGCCACGTTCTCGTCCGTCACCATGCCCGCCACGTCCGTCTTGTGCCCCGGCGTGCCCGACGCCGTCAGCGTCGTCAACTGGTTCATGTTGTTGTTCGAGTACGTGTACTTATTGCCGCTCTCGGCGGCGTCGTACTCCTTCTCCTCCCGGTTGCCCGCCGCGTCGTAGGCGTAGCCGTGCCACGCGATCGTCGTGTCCCACGGGTCCACGTGCTCCTCGCGCGTCAGCCGGTACAGATCGTCGTAGGCGTAGTCGCGATACCGCCCGTCCTGATACGTCAGCCGCGTCGGACACCCCACCTTGTTGCGCGCATACCCGCACGACGAGATCACCCAGTTGCCCGGACTGGTGTTGACGAGCGTCTCCAGCCGCCCCACCTCATCGTAGGCGTATTCGGTATAGGCCCCGTTCTTCAGGTCGAGGCGCGTCACCTCGCCCGCGTCGTTGTACGTATACGCCGCGATGGCCGGCGTCGGGTCCTCATCGTCCTCGACGGCCGTCAGACGATAGACGTCGTCGTACTCGAGCGTCAGCCCCATGCCGCCCGGGTAGTCAATGTCGGTCCGGTTGCCGGCATCGTCGTACTCGCAGACGACCGTCTTGCCCGTGCCCGCCGTCGCCAGCTCCTGCGTCTCCTCCTCGAGCCGCCCCAGCTCATCGTAATCGCGCGTCACCTTGCTGAGCTGGTTCTCGCCCGCGTCCTCGACGGTCACCGTCAGCACCCGGCTCATTGCGTCGTACGTGTTCGTGATCGTGTCGCCCCCGCTCGGATACTGAATCGTCTCGACCCGGCCGAGCTCGTCGTACGCATAGCTCGTCTCGCTCCCGTTCCGATCTGTGCGCACGGTTACGTTCCCGAGCCCGTCGAGCGTCAACTCCTCGTACTTCGTGTCCGGGTAGACCGTCTTCACCAGCCGTCCCGCGTCGTCGTAGTAGTACGTCGTCGTGTTGCTCCGCTGGTCCGTCAGCGTTGTGAGGTTGCCCACGCCGTCGTAGGTCCGTTGCACCGTCGTGCTGTCCTCGTAGGTGGTCAGCTCGAGCCGCCCCAGATCGTCGTACGCGTAGTCGGTCTCATTGAGCTCCTGGTCCTTCCGCGTCGTGACGTTGCCCATCGCATCCAGCGTCAGCTCGACGCTCTCGCCGTCGGGTCCCGTCGTCTTGACGAGCCGGCCCGCGTCGTCGTACAGAAACGTCGTGATGCGGCCCTCCTGGTCTGTGTACTCGGTCACGCGACCCATGTCGTCGCGGGTGAGCTCCAGCGTCGTATCGTCCGCGTAGGTGGTCTTCACCAGGCGGTCCAGCTCGTCGTACGTGAAGTCGGTCTCGTTGTCCAGTTGGTCCGTGCTCGTGACCACATTGCCGTTGGCGTCCAAGGTGAGCTGGACATCGCACTCCAGGGCGGTACCGACGGCGAAGGTCGTCTTGACAAGCCGGTCGCGGGAGTCGTACTCGAATTCGGTGACCGTCCCGACAGCGTCCGTCTCCTCGATCGTCTTCCCGTTCTTATCGTACTCATACGCGGTCACGATGTCGTCCTCTGTACCCTCATCCATGAGGTGGCGCACCTCGACGAGCCGGCCGAAGACATCGTAGGTACTGTCTATCTCGTTGCCGCGCGGGTCCGTGACCGTATCGGTCCGAAGCACAAAGGGGTCACTCGTGTCGAACACGAATTCATCATACGCATACTCTGTGACAATGTCGTCCCCCGTCATCACCGTCGTCACGCTCGTCTTCCTATCGAGCTCATCGTAGGCGTACTCGGTCACGATGCACGTGTCCGGCGACCCGGCCTCCACAAAGCGTGTCTCGGTCTCAACCGAGCCCGGGTCCGTGTACGTATATTCGACCCATGTTTCCTCGTCGCTGCCGGAAGCGTACGTGATCTTCGTCTGCCGGCCCTGGACGTCGTACTCATATTCGGTGACGATGTCCTCATTCGGGTTGAGCGGATCCATCACCTGCGTAACCTTAACCAGCTGACCCGTTGCGGTGTCGTACTCGTATTCCGTCACAATGTCGTCACCCGTCATCACGATCGTCTCGTCATCGAGCCGGCCGAACTTGTCATAGGTGGATTCCGTTTCTTCTCCTTCCGGGTTCGTCACTGAGGTCACGCGCGTGGTGGCGGCATC
>Ga0180432_10008878_pt1 | contig 12384 bp, 7 predicted proteins | sample SS_ome_10_FD_132414 | JGI IMG/M metagenome (GOLD analysis project Ga0180432, IMG submission 132414) | Hypersaline lake sediment archaeal communities from the Salton Sea, California, USA - SS_1_MS_2 metaG | ecosystem: Environmental > Aquatic > Non-marine Saline and Alkaline > Hypersaline >...
CGCGATCACCGCCTCCACCGCCTTGAGCCGGTCGGCATAGGACTTCGAGCGGTCGCGCAGGATCTTGCCCACGTCGCGCAGCTCGGCCAGGGCCTTCTGTTCCCGCAGCGTCGCCTCGGCCGCGGCCAGCAGCTCCCTGGCCGCGTCGGCCGACGACGTGGCCCCGTGCTTCTCGAGGAACGCCTCGCAGCGCGCCACCACCTCCTCGGGCCTCGTGGCGTTCTTCTTCGCAAACTCCTGGAGCCCGCGCAGCTCGTCCTTGGCGGCCTTGTCGGCCTTCTCCTCGGCCGTCGGCACCTTGGGCTTGGCCTTGCCCTTCTTCCCTTGCTTCTTGCCGGCGGTGCTGGTCCGCGGCCTGTGCTTGCCGCCTGGCGGCTTCGAGCCGCCGAGCAGCTGCCAGCCGAGGAAGGCGAGCACCAGCGCCGCCACCACGCCGCCACCCACCACCAGCCGCGGCCGACGCTTCCACACGGGCTCCACCACCTCGACCTCCACGTCGGCCACGTCCTCATCCGCTGCCGCCGCCGCCTCCTCCTCGCCCTCTTCGCCCGACTCGCCCTCGGTGGACAGCACGAGCTGCCCCAGGGCCCCCGGCGGCTCCTTCTCGGCCTTCGGCTCAGGGGCCGGTGTCGCCTCGGGTTCGGGGGCAGGCTTGGGCTCGGGCGCCGGCTCGGGGGTGGGACGAGGCCCGAACTCGAGCGCCGCGCCGACGGATGGCGGGGGCTCGGGCTCCGGCGCGAGCTCCGCCTCCTCGACGACCTCGGGCTCGTCGACGACCTCGGGCTCCACGGCGGCCTCCGGCTCGGGCTCCGCGGGGGCCTCCGGCTCCACGACGTCGGGCTCCACGATGCTGAGCTGCCCCTCGTCGAGGGAGAGCGCGCCGAGGCCGGCCTCGGCCGGCGGCCCTGCGGCGGCCGCGGCCTCGCCGGCGCGAGCCACGGCATGGGCCTCGACGGCCGAGAGCGCGTCGAGCACCACCTGGGCATCCACGGGGCGGCTGTCGGGCTCGAGCGCGAGCAGCGAGAGAATCAGGTCGGCCAGCTCGGCTGTGCCGCCGGCGACCAGGGGATTGCGCTCCGGCAGCTTGCCCGACAGCTGGTTCCGCACGGTGTCCGACGCGTCGGAGCCCGTGAACGGGGGCCGCCCGGCCACGGCGTGGTAGAGCAGTGCCCCGAGCGCGTAGAGATCGGCCCGGCCGTCCACGGCGCCGCCGGCCGCCTGCTCGGGCGCCAGGTAGCCCGGCTGGCCGACCACGGTGAGCGGCTCCGCCGCCCTGCCAGGCCCGATGGCGAAGGCGAAGTTGCACAACTGCGGCGCGCCGTCGGGCAGCAAGTGCACGCTCTTGGGCCCGATGTTGCGGTGCACGATCTGGCGAGCGTGGAGCTCGGCGAGGGCCTCGACCAGCAGGCGCGTGATGCGGAGCGCGTCCCGCACCCCCAGGCGGCCGCCCTGGGCGAGCGCCTGGTCGAGGGGCGCGCCGCTGAGCGCCGCGCCGATGGCGAACATCCCGCCCCCCTCCAGCTTCCCCAGGTGAGTCACCCGCCCGATCGCCGCGTGCCGCACCGCCGCGCCGAACCGCGCCGACTGCACGAAGGCCTCCCGCGCCCCGCTCGCCCCCCCGCCCGACAGCACGCGCACCGAGTGGGGCTGATTGAGCGCCACGTGCAGAGCGTCGTAGAGCGGCAAGCCGCCCATCGAGCCCGCGCGGCGCACCACACGGCAAGGCCCCAGCGTGCGGCCCACCAGCGCGTCCTCGCCCGACTCCACGGCCGCCTCCCCCGGCGCCTTCACCGTGAGGATGTGCCGCGTCTTGTCCTCCGGGCAGGTATAGAGCAGCAGGTCGCCCACCTGCTGCTCCTCGCACTGGGCGCCGCAGCGCACGCAGCAGATCGACTCGACGATACGCAGGTCGCTGTCTTCCATGGCGTGCAGCCCCGCCTCCGCGAGCTGAGGGAATCCTTCCTCAAGTGTACGCCGAGCGCCACGCGCTCGCAACTGCCTTTTTCGCTCGCCCCCCGCCGCCGGCCCCCGGCGCCGCTCACGGCTGCCGGCCCAGGAACGCCTCGACCTCGGCGTAGCTCGGGATCCCGGTGCGCCCACCCAGCGCGCGGCACTTGAGCGCGGCCACCGCCGAGGCGAATCGCGCGGCTCGCGACACCGCCCACCCCCGTGCCAGGCCGAAGGTGAACGCCCCGTGGAACACGTCGCCGCAGCCCGTGGTGTCCACCACCTCCACCCGGAAGGCGGGGCAGCGGCACACCCGCCCGTCCTCGAGCCACACGCAGCCCTCGGGCCCCAGGGTGATCATCGGCGCCACGCCGCCCAGCTCCGCCAGCTTCCGCAGATCGCCCTCCACCGAGCCCGTGCCGCCGTAGGCCTGCGCGCATTCCAGCGAGTAGATCGGGTAGTCGATCCACCGGATCAGCTCGCCGCGGAGGCCAAACGTGCCCTCCACGTCGCCGCACACCGGCACCCCGCACTCCCGCGCGCGACGGGCCGCCGCGAGCTGGGCCTCCGGCCAGTAGCAGTCCACCAACACGGCCTTCGCCGCGTCGATGCGGCTCAGGTCGAGATGCGCCGGCGACGGGTCCAGCCCGCGACCCGGGAAGTAGGTGAAGTAGCGCTCCGCCTGCCGCCGGTCCACCGTCACCGCGCACACGGGGCTCCGCCCGCCGGCACAGGCCCTCACCTGGCTGGCGTCCACCCCCTCGCAGGCGAATTGCTCGAGGATGAACCGCCCCGCCGCCCCGTCGCCCACCCGCGTCCACACCTCCACGCGGGCGCCCAGCCGCGCCATCGCCACCGCCGCCGTCGCGGCGGGGCCTCCGCCCTGCGCCAGGTAGTCGGCGGCCGGCGTGCACGTGCCCCGCCTCGGCTCCTCACACAGCCACAGGTGGTCGGCCACCGACAGACCGATGCAGATCAGCTCCGAGGCCATCGTCGTCCCCCACTGGCTCGGCTGCGTATCGTAGCGCATCCGCCGCGTCGCAGCAATCGGCGCAGGGGGCGGGCGGGCCGCCGGACCGCGAAAATCGCAAATTCCCGTTGACAGGCACCGCGTGATTCTGGTACCCTAGGCGCATAGTCGTCGCTACGCAGTGGTCGAGTTCCCCCCTGTTCTGCGGAAGGTCTCCCGTCCCGGCGCCCGCCGTGCTGGGGCCAGGGCCTGCCGCCCCGCGACGCCGCTTCACCCCACCTGCGGCGTGCGGTCCTGATGCGCATTGGAGCACCTGTCGAATGCCTGAGCTCGTCAGCGGCATCCTGACTATCAAGAAGGACGGCAACGGGCTGCTCCGCGACCCGCAGCGCCTGTTCCGCTCGGAGCGCAGGGCCCCGACCGTGCTCCGCAACGACATCCGCGCGCTGAAGCTCGTCACGGGGGCGCGGCTCGAGGGCGCCGCCTCGCCCGACAAGAAGTTCGGCCTGCTGGTGCGCCAGATCCACAGGGTGTGTGGCCTGGCGCCCGACCAGTTCGCGCGCCGCACCCCCTTCGACCAACTCACCAGCATCGACCCCGACGACCGATTCCACATCGGCCGCTCCGAGCGCATGACCATGCGGGTGATGGACCTCTTCTGCCCCGTCGGCAAGGGCACCCGCGGCCTCATCGTCAGCCCGCCCAAGGCCGGCAAGACCACGATCCTCGAGGACCTGGCCAACGCCATCCTCGCCGAGCACGCCAGCGCGCGCGTCATCACATTGCTCGTCGACGAGCGGCCCGAGGAGGTCACCACCTTCCGCCGCGCCACCAAGGCCGAGGTGTGGGCCTCGAACATGGACCAGAGCTACGCCGACCACGTGCAGCTCGTCAAGCTCGCCCTCGCCCACGTGCGCTGCGAGCTCGAATGCGCCTCCAACGTCGTCGTCCTCGTCGACTCCCTCACCCGCATGGCCAGGGCCTTCAACGTCGAGGGCGGCGGCTCGGGACGCACCATGACCGGCGGCCTCGACGCCAGCGCCATGCAGATCCCCCGCCGATTCTTCGGCCTCGCCCGCAACATCGAGGGCGGCGGCTCCGTCACCGTGCTCGCCACCGCTCTCATCGACACCGGCAGCCGCATGGACAACCTCATCTTCGAGGAGTTCAAGGGCACCGGCAACTCCGAGATCGTGCTCGACCGCGAGCTCTCCGAGCTCCGCATCTTCCCAGCCATCAACATCAACGCCAGCGGCACCCGACGCGAGGAGAAGCTCTACACCGACTTCGAGCTCAAGATGATCCGACGCCTCCGACGCGTCATGGCCGACCACAGCCCCGCCGAGGCCATGTCCCAGCTCCTCTCCGCCATGCGCGGCAGCGAAACCAACGAGGAGTTCCTCACGAACCTCCCCGGCGCCGACGAGTAGCGCGGCGCTCCCGCCCCCCCCCCTGGCCGCGTATCATCGAGTGTGCATCGGCCTCCGCCGCGCCCGCCGCGGGGTTGACACGCCGGCAGGCACGCCGCATGATCGGCACCAGGAGCCCGTGGCCAGGCGCCTGCGGACGGAAGGGTGCGATGGCGAAGCCCAATTGCCATGCCTGCCGCTTCTTCCGCGTCACGTGGGACCAGCGGCTGCCCTACGAGTGCACGGCCTTCGGCTTCCGCAGCGCTCGCCTCCCGGCGCGGGTCGTGCGCGAGACGTCGGGCAGGGACTGCGCCCTGTTCCGCCCCAAGGCCGCGCGCGAGACCGACGGCACCTGAGCCGCCCGCCGTGGGGTTCCCCAGCCCCTTGCTGGCTGGGAGGGGAGGCGTGGTTGCAACGCCGGCCCCCATCGCTATAATCGGTAAGAGCCTGGAGGAGCCGGCGCGCGAGGGCGGCCGGCCAGCCCCGCGACACGATCCCGCCCAGCTCAGGGTATCGAGAGGTGTCTGTGCCATGAGACTCACGACCCAGCAGGTGGCCGCGGCGCTCGCGGCCATCGCTCTGTCCTGGGCGGCGCTGGCCGCGTGCGCCGGCGAGGCGCCGCCCGCGGCCGAGGCCAAGGCCGAGGCCAAGCCGCCGCCTCCCCCCCCTCCCCCGCCGCCGCCCTTCGCCAGGCTTTTCCCCGTCGGCGCGCTCGACGAGGCCGCACGCACCGCCGTGCTCGCCCGACTGGCCGACCACGTGACCTTCGCGCTCAACTACGAGCCGACGCGGGCCGGCGCGAGCAAGCTCGGCCGCGACAAGGCGGTGACCCAGGCGCGCCGCTTCGAGCGCAAGGTCGAGGAGGGCCGACTCGTCATCGAGCTCGGCCTGAAGCCCGGCCGCGAGGCGGAGCTGCGGCTCATCGCCTTTGCCGCGGCGCAGCTCGAGGGCGTGGAGGCGCCGAGCCCCGACGCCCTCGCGCTCTACGAGGCGGTGGAGAAGATGCTGGCCGCCGCCGCCCCGCCGCCGAAGCCCGCGCCGCCCAGCGACATCGCCTACGAGTTCGTGACCCTCAGCTACGTGCAGACCGACCGCGCCATCGGCCTGCTCAAGGCCCTCGGCTACCCCGCCATCGAGTACGAGGTGGCCAAGGGCGAGAACGTGCTCGACTACATCTACAAGCCCCTGGCCGCCGAGGGCTCCAAGCTGCCGCTCGTCGTGAAACTCGCCGACGCGCCCAAGACCACGCTCGTGACCACCGAGGTCGCCGCCGCCGGCCTCAGCGGGGTGAACCTGCCCCGCACCTCGGGCCAGGTGATGGACGCCGTGACGAGCGCCGAGCCGCTCCAGCGCCTGCTCATCGTCTACGACCGCGCGGCGCCCGAGGCCTACCGCCAACTGCTCCTGCTGCTGAAGAACACCATCGACCGCCCGGCGCGCCAGATCCTCATCGAGGCCCTCGTGCTCGAGGTACGCACCGACAAGCTCCAGGACCTCGGCGCCGAGTTCGAGGCCCTCTTCCGCGACGGCGACTACGTGGTGGAGACCGACTTCGGCCGCCGCGCCGCCACCCGCTCCTTCAAGGTCACCTTCGAGGACCTGCTCAGCACCCTCAGCGACACCGAGTTCCGCGCCGCGCTCCACATCCTCCTGCGCGAGGGAGCCGCCGAGCTCCTCTCCAAGCCCTCCGTCGTCGCACTCAACAACCGACAGGCACGCATCCAGATCGGCCAGGAGATCCCCATCTCCAAGACCGTCTCCACCCAGGTCAGCGAGACCATCAGCGTCGACTACTTCCACGTCGGCATCGTGCTCAACATCAAGCCACGCATCAGCGAGGACGGCAAAGAGGTCTCCATGCAGGTCGAGACCATCGTCTCCGACGTCTCCTCCACCTCCAGCGCCAGCACCACCTCCACCGTCGAGGTCGCCCCCATCGTCGACACCCGCCACGTGCAGACCTTCGCGCGCATCACCAACGGCACCCCCTTCATCATCGGAGGGCTCATCGCCCAGGACAAGACCGAGGTCATCGACCGCATCCCCTTCGTCTCCAGGCTGCCCCTGGTGGGCCGCCTCTTCCGCCGCCACACCACCAACAACTTCAAGACCGAGGTCGTCGTCGTCCTCACCCCCCACGTCATCCCCCCCACGCTGCGCAACTTCAGCTACCTGATGCCCAAGGACTCCGAGCGCTTCGACTCCATCGGCAACGCCCTGTTCCGCAACGCCTACCGCCTGCGCAGCACCGACATCTACGACCTGCGCTTCCTGGCCGAGAGCGAGCCCCTCGTGGCGCTCCGCAAGCAGGTGGCCGCGGCGCTGGGGGCCAGGCCCGAGCTCGAGGACAACGCCGAGCTCGCCGCCTTCGCCAAGGGCTACATCCCGGGGGAGGAGATCTTCGTCCGACGCATGCTCTACGGCATCCTCCAGCGCCTGGCCTTCGACCGCCACGTGCCCACCGAGAACATCCTCTTCTTCGGCAGCGCCAGCGCCGAGCGCGGCACCACCCAGATCGAGCGCCTCGCACCCCTGTGGGCCCACACCAAGGGCACCACCCGCAGGGAGCAGCGCGCCCGACTCGACGCCGCCCTCGCCCTCGCCTTCCCCCCCGCCCCCCCCGGCGGCGCGCTCAGCCTCCACAACGTGCCCGTCGTCAGCTCCACCAAGATCGCCGACCCAGGCGCCTACGACGAGCTCCTGGTCGACTACTGCGAGGCCACCGGCGACCCCGCCACCCTCCGCAAGGAGGGCAAGGGCGGCCCCACCATCCTCCTGCGCACCGACGACGACCTCGCGCGGCTCAAGCTCTGCCTCCTGCTCAAGGAGGCCGTCGCCCTCAACGGCTCCTACATGCAGCTCACCCTCGCCGACTTCCACGTCGGCCGTCAGATCGTGCTGCCCAACCCCGAGGACAACCCTGGCAAGCAATACGTCGTCGACCGCGAGGTCGCCCGCTACTTCCACCAGAGCCGGCTCTACTACCGCGCCTTCGACGCCGAATTCGCCCGCCGCATCGACGACCTCCGCAAGCTCCTCCCCCAGCAGTGACCCGCCGCCTCCCCCTGGCTGCCGCTCCGCGGCGGTGGAAAGCGGTGCCAGGTCACCGCACTCCATAATCCACACGATTCGGCAGCGGGCCGGCGGCGTGGGCCGTTGGGCCTGCCTGCCGGCGCCGGCCCTTTGGAGTGCGGCGACCCGTCGCCGCTTTGGATACTCGCGTAGCGAGCCCGGCGCCGCCGGTGACCTGGCGACGCAGTTGGGCCGGCCTTCCGGGTTGCCGCTCCGCGGCAATCGAAGGCGGTGCCAGGTCACCGCACTCCATAATCCTCACGGCTCGCGAGCAGGGCGGCGGCATGGGCCGTCGGGCCTGCACACGGGCGCGGGCCCTTTGGAGTGCGGCGACCCGTCGCCGCCTTGGATACTCGCGGAGCGAGCCGGTGGGGTGAACACACAAGACCGGCGCCCACCATTCAGAAATCGTCGCGCACATTGAGCCGGTCGGTGTTGAAGCTTCGTACAACCTTCTGGAACGCCGGGTCCGCCGTCCGCTCAAACCAGGCCGCCGAGCACCAAGGGTACCCTTCGGCCACCTTCGCCACACCGTGGTGCACGGGATTCTGATTCACGTAGTTGAGCCGCGCGAGGTACGACCTCTCGTACGTCAGTTGCGTGTCCCAGTACTGGTACCACACCCGCCGCCCGATGGCGTCGTCCATCCGGTTGAGTTGTCTTGCCGTGGTGGCGTGGAGCTTGGCGAGCATCGGCTTCAGTGAGCGCGCGTGCTCAGGCGAGATGGCCACGAGGTGGTAGTGGTTGGCGAGCACGGCCCACGCCTGGAGCTCCCACCCGAACTCCTGCGCGACATCGAGCAGCATGTCCTGAAAGAGCGTGAGCCGGTCGCGCGTGTGGAAGAAGCGCTGCTTGCGATACGTGCCGCCGGTGACGAAGTACGTGCCTTGCTCATCAAGGCGATGCACCGGTGCGTGAGGCCAGTCGGGCATCTGTCGCATCCTCCCAAGCCGCGGCCCTTTGGAGTGCGGCGACCCGTCGCCGCTTTGTATCCTCGCGTAGCGAGCCCAGCGCCGTCGGTGACCTGGCGACGCAGTTGGGCCGGCCTTCCGGGTTGCCGCTCCGCGGCAATCGAAGGCGGTGCCAGGTCACCGCACTCCATAATCCACACGATTCGGCAGTCGGCCCTTTGGAGTGCGGCGACCCGTCGCCGCTTTGGACCCTCGCGGAGCGAGCCCAGTTGCCCCGGTCACCTGGCGTCGCAGTGGGGCCCGCCTCCCGGGTGCCGCTCCGCGGCCATCCAAAGCGGTGCCAGGGCACCGCACTCCATAATCCTCACGATTCGGGAGCGGGCCGGCGGCATCGGCCGTCGGGCCCCGCTAGTTCGGGAGCTCGAGCACCTGGCACTTGCCCTCGCCACGCGGGACCTGGAGGGTCTTCTCCCCCACCTTCAGCGCCACGGCCCCCTGGGTGGCGTCGAAGTCGGTGCGGCGGACGAGCACGCGGCGGCCCAGCCGCAGGCCGGAGAGCACGGGGCCAGGCCGCTTCGGCACGGCGAAGGTCACAGGCTCGCCCTTGTCGAGGAATTGCTTGAACTCGAGCGCCGCGGCCCACACCTCGTGCAGCGGGCGGATCTCCTGCGCGATCTCCGTGTGCGGACACCACAGGAAGAAGGTGTCGTGCCCCCGCAGGAGCATGTGCCACAGCAGCTCCTTGTAGGCCGCGGTGCTGAACTGTTTCACACCGGGGTCGGCCGTCTCGGGCGGGCGCGGCGGCGAGGTGGTGGTGTAGTGCACGAAGCTGATGATCGGCACCGCGGCGGGCGTGTGCTCGCCCGCGTTGCTCGCCACCAGCAGCAGGTTGTAGAACCAGCGGTAGTCGCCGTTGTCCCAGTCGTACCACGCCCACGTGCGATACCAGGTGTAGACCGTCGGCATGGCGAAGGTGTAGCCCGAGTCCTCGAACTCGTCGGCCCAGGGCCGCACGGGCGAGCGCTGGTCCATCCGCACCGGCAGCCCCTCGGCCGGCGGCTTCTCGAAGTAGTCGTACCAGTAGCGCCAGCCGTTGTGGGGGTAGACCGCGTAGTTGCCCACGAGCGCCTTGGGGAAATGCTTGAGGACGACGCCCGAGTAGCACTCGCGGGTGACCTCGCTGCGGACCTTGCGGTAGGCCTTCTGGAAGGCGGCGAAGTCGTCGAGTCTCGGGATCCGCTTGCGGCAGGTGGCGCAGCGCTTCGCCGCGTCCCAGCCGCCCTGCCACTCGATGGGCCCGTCGATCTCCCAGTCGGCGAACACGAAGTCGATGTCGATGCCCTTGGCCTTGTAGGCGCGGGCGAAGAAGTCGACCTGCTCGCGCATCGCGGGATAGCGCGAGGCGAGCTTGAAGGGGCAGCCGAGCTTGCGGCGGGGCGACGACGAGGTGTCGAAGAACGGCTTGCCGTCGGCGTCGACGTGTGCCGTCTCGGGCGCGCCGTTGCACACCGTGTAGGTGCAGGCGTTGGCATTGACGTTCACCCGCAGGCCGAGCCGCTTCTGGGCGGCGCCGATGCGCAGCGCGCGCTCGAGCGCCTTATCCTGCGCCTTCCCGGGTCGCCAGGTGGCGCAGGCGCCGATGCCGCGCGCGTCGAGCGCCTTGAGCGTGCGCTCGATCGCCGCGTCGTCGCCCGGGATGTCCATCGCGTGCCAGCAGTAGAGCGGCAGACGCTTGCCGCGGGGGAATCGCAGCGGCTTGGTCTCCCGCAGCACGAGGTCGATGCGTTCTTCCTGCGACATGCGTCTTCGTCCTCCTCCGACAGCGGTTCCCCACGCGGCGGCCACGAGCCCACAGCCCACGGCGAGCGAAAGCCATCTCATCGCGTCGAGCCCTCCAAGGGGGGTTGGATGCCGCCATCATGCAGGGGCGTGGGCCGTGTGTCAACCGCGTCCGTGGTGTGGGCCGCATCGCCAGAGAAGGGCGTTGCCGCGCGGGAGGCGAGAGGGAGAATTGCAGAGTTGAACAACTCTGCAATTCTCCCTCCCGAGGCCCTCCATGCGGCCGGATGCCGTGGTTGGGGGCAGGCTCGTCACCAGTGCGACGGGCATATGTGCAGCGGCGCTGGGGCCCGTGGCCGACGGCGGCGGACCGGGCGACGGCGCGCAGTTCCCGGCAGCGTCGCCTCGGGCGGAGGCTTGACCGGCGGCCGCTCGCGCGGTAGGCTGAGGCGGTGGCTGGGCTCGGCTGCCTGCGCAAGGAGGGGGTGAGATGGGCAAGACCCTTGGTGTCGCGGCGTTCGCCGTCCTGTGCCTTGCGGTGCTGGCCGTGTGGTGGCAGCGGAGAAGACGGCGGGAGGACGAGCCGCTCGTGTCGCTCGTGCTGCTGCTCCGTGAGCCGCGGGAGCTGGATGCGGAGGTGCTGGGGAGGTCCGCCACGAAGGCTCTTGGCATTGAGCTGTCGTCGAGGGACCCCGACGCGAGTGACTTCGTCGTTGGCGAATCACCCCACTTCATCGTCAAAGCCGGCCGCTGCGTCTACGGCGTGCTGAACGTGGCGGAGCCGTACGTGGCGGGTCACGAGGAATTCGCGCACGAGCAGATCACGGAGCTGCGCCTTCGCGAGGCCTTCAAGCGGCATCGCGCCTGGCTCGCCGTGGATCTCGTGCACAAGGACGAGACGGTGGGTCTCGACGAGGTGTACCGACAGATCGGCAAGCTGCTCGCGGAGCTGGCCGACGACGACTGCCTGGCGGTGTATGCCCCGCAGACCCAGCAGCTCAGGGTGCTCGATGCGGAGCTGCTGGCGCAGCTCCGTGGGGCGGATCCCCTTCAGGCGGTGGCCGAGCTCGCCGGCCCGCCCGTCACCGAGGTCGCGGAGGACGACCCGCGGATGAAGGCCGCGACGGCTGACGCCCGGCGGCGCTGGCCGGAGTTCGTGGCCGCCTTCAACGCGCGCCGGCCCGGCCAGCCCTTCGGCGTCAAGGCCCCCTTCAGCGAAGGCGAGCACACCGAGTTCATCTGGGTCGACGTCACCGCCATCGAGGGCGACGTGATCCGCGGCACCCTCGGCAACGACCCCGTTCATCTCAAGCAGGTCAAGCTCGGCGACACGGTCGAGGTGGGCCTCGCCGACCTCAACGACTGGGCTTACGTGGACGGCGACGAGGCCCACGGCGGCTTCACGCTCAAGGTCCTGGCGGAGGCGCAGCAGAGGCGCCCCTGACGATAAGGCGTCAGGGGCGGATGGCGCGAAGCGCGGGCGCCTGACCCTCCGTTCCCCGGCATCACCACGCCACAGGCGCCGAAAGCTGAGATCCCTCGACTTCGTCCGCCGGGAGGCGGACGTCGCTCGGGATGACCGAGGATTCGCGCCTACCGCCACTCCCGCTGCCAGGCCGAGCTGCGGTAGACCTCGCGGAAGCCGAGCGACCGATAGAACGGCTTGGTCGAGCCCACGTAGGCCGCCGTGGCGCCCGCCTCGCCGCACCGCCGGATCCCCTCGAGCACGGCCGCGCTGCCCAGGCCCATCCGGCGGTAGGCGGGGTCCGTCGCCACCGGCTCCACATACGCCACCCGATGCACCGGCTCGACCCACATCCCACAGTACGACACGAAGTGGCCGTCGGGCGCCTCCACCACGACGTTCCGATCGCGGCGGTAGTTGGGAGCCGACTGCATCAGCTTGCGGTCCTCGACGCCGTCGTCGGGCGGCTCGTCGCCGTGGCCGAAGCCCCGCCACAGCAGGCGGTGCACCTTCCGCAGATCGTTGTCCTCGGCCAGGCTCTTCAGGCGGAAGCCAGGCGGCAGCGCGATGGGCGGGAACGGCCTGGGGATGGCCAGGCGCGACATCGGCTCGCCCCCATCCGTCTTCGTGTAGCCCCTCGCCGCGGCCAGCACCCGCAGCTCGCTGTCCTCGTCGTGGATGTAGACGCGGAGACGCCTCACGCCGTCGGCCTGAGCGCTCAGATGCTGCTCAGCGTGCTCGAGCATCTCGCCCTTGAGCGCGGCGAAGGCCGGATCGACCTCGAAGTACGCCGTGCCCATCGCGTGCTCGGGATGCACCACGGCCACGACC
>Ga0180432_10008879_pt1 | contig 12383 bp, 8 predicted proteins | sample SS_ome_10_FD_132414 | JGI IMG/M metagenome (GOLD analysis project Ga0180432, IMG submission 132414) | Hypersaline lake sediment archaeal communities from the Salton Sea, California, USA - SS_1_MS_2 metaG | ecosystem: Environmental > Aquatic > Non-marine Saline and Alkaline > Hypersaline >...
CGGTATGTGGAGGCGTTCCCCACAGTTCACGTCCACAACGAAGTCTCACTTGGATACAACATCGTCGAAGTCCGTCATCGCCTCAAGCCAAGTCTCGCCGGATCCGCTCAGGAGGAGATCGTCGCCCTCGTCAAGGAGGAAGGAAAGGATGCCATCACCGAGTACTACGATCAGAAGCTGTTCTCCTACGGTGGGGATTCCGTCGGGATCAAGCCAGCATACGTCGCCGATACCGAGATCCTATGCCACGACACAACGTTCCTCGACGAAGAGGATCGCAAGGAGTACAAGCACGCGACGTTGGGGGAAGCGATCGTTTGTGCACGCGAAGCCCGAGTGAAGAAAGAACTCCTCTGCTTCCACATCTCGAGTCGGTACAAGACGAAGGTTCGCGAGATGGAGGCAGCAAGCGGGCGATACGACGGTCTCGATTTCAAGGTGACGCTCGTTCCTCCAGGCCGGATCTACTCTTCGGATTAGGCGACACTTCCTTGCTGGAAGCCCGGTTTCCGATCCGGTACCATCCGCCGACCTGATCCGCGTGGTTGAGGAGGAGTGATGGTAGAACGTCGCTTTACACGCATTCAGACAGAGCTTCCCGGGCCCAACTCCGCCGCCGTCTTCGACACCAAGGCGCGGTACGTCGCGGCGCCGCTAGAGACGTATGCTCCATTCATCGTCAAGCGAAGCGATGGGGCAATCATCGAAGATCTCGATGGAAACTGCTTCATCGACTTCACTGGTGGGTGGGGCTGCCTCGCACTCGGGCAACGCCACGAACGAGTCGTGCAGGCGCTTCAAGAACAGATTGAGGCGTATCTCCACACGGATTTCACGGCTGTCCCCTACGCGCCGTTCATCGAACTGGCAGAGCTTCTCTGCGAACGGACAGCGATCGACGGCGACCTGAAGGCTGCCTTCTTCAACAGCGGAGCCGAGGCGGTTGAGAACGCCGTGAAGATCGCCCGCGCCCACACGAAACGGAAGGCCGTACTGGTCTTTGAGAATGCGTTTCACGGACGGACGTTGCTCGCAATGACGATGACCCACAAGGCGAAGCCATACAAGTATGGATTCGGTCCGTTTGCCCCAGATGTCTATCGGCTCCCATACCCCTATGAGTATCGCAAGACGATCACCGCGGACGAGATCGAACAGGCGCTCCTTGCACTCGTTGATCCCTCCGAGGTTGCCGTGATGGTCGTCGAGCCATTGATCGGCGAGGGTGGATTCCTTGTTCCGCCGGATTGGTTCCTGCCGGCCATGCGCGAGCTTGCCAACAAGTATGGATTCGTGCTTGCATTCGATGAGGTTCAATCGGGAATCGGCCGCACGGGCAAGTTCTTCGCGTTTGAGCATTTCAATGTACAGCCAGATCTTGTCTGCGTCGCTAAGTCGCTCGGCTCGGGGCTTCCGCTCTCCGGCGTAGTCGGGAAGGCAAGCATCATGGATGCTCCGATTCCCAGCGCCATCGGTGGAACCTACGCCGGCAATCCGCTGGCTTGCCGCGCCGCCATCGAGGTGATCAAGGGGATCGATGAGGAAGGGCTCCTCGAACGCGCTACACACGTGGGGGACAGAATCAGGACACGCTTCGAGCAGCTCGCCGAACGCTTCGACATCGTTGGCGATATCCGCGGTCTCGGCACGATGATCGGTGTCGAATTGGTCCTCGACCGGCAGACGAAGCAGCCCGCGCGAGAGCTGACGAGCAAGATCGCGGGCATGGCCCTTCGAAACGGCGCCATCTTCCCGACCGCCGGCCTATCAGGGAATGTTCTTCGTGTCCTGGTATCGCTTGTGATCACTGATGAGCAAATCGACGAAGGCATGGATATCCTTGCGGAAGCATTCGAGGCTGCCGTCGGGTAGACCGCAGCGTTTGTCTGTGAGCTCTTCGAGCCGAATCGCGGGTTCAGGCGGAGATCGTGGAGGATTGGTCGGTACATGGCAGCACGCTATGCATCGCCATAAGGCCCATGAGTACGGGGTTTTCGTATGCGCAACGCAGCAAAGCCTGGCGCCTTCTGCAGTACAGACTTGGCAAGCGGCGACCGCGCTGCTATACTGAGCGCCAGATTCTCTAACCCAAGGGGGTAGACGTGAACAAGGCAGAGCTGGTCGAGAAACTGGCAAAGAAGACGGGGCTGACGAAGAAGGACGCCCGGGCGGCGTTGGATGGCGTAGTCGACGTGGTGACGGCAGCGCTCGCGAAGAATGAGCCGGTGATCATTACTGGGTTCGGAAAATTCGAAACCAGGAAGCGAAAGGCCACGACCCGCATGAACCCGCAAACCGGGCAGCGGATCAAGACGCCGGCAAAGACCGTCCCTGCGTTCAAGGCCGGGAAGAATCTCAAAGAACTCGTCGCGAAGAAGGCGAGGTAGGGACCGGCCTAGAGAATCGCCGAGCTACTCGACCGAGTAGCCTACAGGATACTGCAAGGGGAGGCCCATGGTCTCCCCTTCTTTCTTCTCTCTTCCGTGCGCGTCGTGTCATGATGCCCCCTGCGTGCGATGTATCTCCAATTTCAGCTCACGGCAGCCCGCTATTGCGCGGACCGCAAGAGATGTACGGCCTCGTGCTTGACCATGTCCATCTTGCTCATCCGATCCCGGAATGCGCTTGCACGCGGGTGAAACCGGCCACCCCCCACCCTATGTCGGCAAACCTTCCCCCCAGGAACGTAGAAAGATTCCTCTCCCACGTGGACACGTCACCGCCTGCTTGACGGGCGGCATGTTGAAGCGCGTTGCTCTGTCGGGGTGCCCGTCGCTACTCGTTTCCCTATACTCCGTCCCATGGATCTCTTGCGCGATCTCAACTCAAAGCAGCGTACAGCGGTCACCTTTGGCGATGGCCCCCTGCTCATTGTCGCCGGCGTCGGCACAGGCAAGACGACGGTGATCACACGGCGGATTGCTTGGTTGATCGCGGAGAAGCGGGCACTCCCTGCGGAGATTCTCGCGCTAACGTTCACGGAGAAAGCTGCGGCCGAGATGGAAGAGCGCGTCGACATACTCGTCCCATACGGGTATGTCGAAGCACATATTGGAACCTTCCACGCATTTTGTGACCGCGTTCTGCGTGAGAATGCTGTCTTGCTCGGCCTGTCTCCCGATTACCGGATCCTCACCGAACCCGAACAGGCGATCTTCCTCAAGGATCACCTCTTCGACTTCCCTCTGGCCCACTATCGCCCGCTCGGCAACCCCACACGTCACCTCCGTGCCCTCTTGTCTCTCTACTCCAGGGCCAAGGATGAGGATGTCTCCCCCATCGACTACAGAGAGTACGCTGATCGGGTCGCAGCGGAAGCGAAGCAAGCCGATGCCGACACGGAAGAGGGCCAGCTTCTGATTGAGCACGCTGATGTGCAGAATGAGCTGGCGGAAGCCTACGCGGCGTATCAGCAACTCCTCGTGAAGCACGGATTCGTCGACTTCGGTGATCTTATCACGCTCACGCTCCGCCTCTTCCGAGAGCATCCCACGGTGTTGGCGCACTACCGTCGTCGGTTTGCCTACATCCTCGTTGATGAATTCCAGGACACAAACTACGCGCAATTCGAGCTGCTGAAGCTCCTCGCGGACCATCGCAATGTGACCGTCTGCGGCGATGACGATCAATCGATCTACAAGTTCCGCGGCGCCGCTATCAGCAACATCCTCGGTTTCCAGGAAACGTATCCCGATGCCAAGATGGTCATCCTTGAGCATAACTACCGTTCCACCCAATCGATCCTGGATTCCGCCTACCGTCTGATCCAGCACAACAACCCGGACCGCCTCGAAGTTCGTTCCGCAATCAACAAGCGTCTTCTCGCCGACGGGGAGCCGGGCAGCCCGCCGCATCAGATCCATTTCGAGACACTGGAAGAGGAATGCGACTTCGTTGCCGAGACCATTGCCCGCAGAAGGGATGCCGAGGCGCGCCCACTGAACGAGTTCGCCGTCCTCACCAGAAGCAACGCCCAGGCGGAACCGTTCTTGCGTGCGCTCAGTCTACTGCGGATCCCCTGGCGATTCTCCGGAAGTCGCGGTCTATACGATCAAGATGAGATTCGGTCAGCCATCGCGTTCCTTCGCGTCCTGTCCGACCCAAGAGACACGATGTCTCTTCATCACCTCGCCAGCTCGCCTCCATACGAGGTTCCCGCGGAGGCACTGGCTGCGGCCACCGCCTACGCACGCCGTCAGAACAAGAGTCTTCTACAGGTCCTTCGCATGGCACTCAAGACGCCTGCCTTCCTCGACATTGGGGAACAGGCACACGATCCGATCACCCGGTTGTTGGCCAACTTCGACACCATGCTCCCCTTATCGACACAGGAGCGAACCGGCGACATTCTCTATCGTTACCTATCAACGCTGACGGGCACCATCGCGAGGCTGTCCAACTCCGACTCCCCTCATGACGCGCAGCGAATCCAGAACCTTGCGAAGCTCTTCTCTATTATCGAACGATTCTCACAAGTGACACGCTACGATCGTGTCACATGGTTCGTCGACTATCTCGATGCGTTGATCGAGGCCGGTGACAATCCACCCGTCGGCGACGCCCAATGGGATACCGATGCGGTGAACGTTCTGACGATCCATCAAGCGAAGGGGCTTGAGTTTCCTGTCGTCTTCCTCGTTGGACTCGTCTCCGGTCGCTTCCCGTCCCCCCACCGTCAGGATCCGATCCCACTTCCCGATGAACTCGTCCGCGATCTCGTCACCGGCTCGGACTTCCACCGGCAAGAGGAGCGACGACTGTTCTACGTCGGGATGACACGGGCGAAGGAGGATCTCTACTTGACCAGTGCCCGCGACTATGGAGGAAAGAGGGCTCGCAAACCGAGCCTGTTCGTGTCCGAAGCGCTTGCGTTGGACGCGTCTCAACTCGTCCCTGAGAAGCGCCCCACCTTGACCCGCATCACTCGGCATGCAAGTCCCAAATCGCTGTCGGATGGCGATTCCGGCCAGCTGGCGCTGTTCTCGCAGGGCAACAAGATCCTCTCGCTCAGCCACCGCAAGATCGATGACTACCTGACGTGTCCGCTGAAGTACCGCTACGTTCACATCCTTCGTGTCCCAATCCGCCAGCATCACACCGTGATCTACGGGAATGCCATCCATCAGGCGATTCGCCAATTCCAGAACGATCGGATGGCGGGACGCCGGACAGCGGTGGGCGATTTGCACAAGATTTTCCGGAAACACTGGAAATCGGAGGGGTTTCTTACACCCGAACACGAGAACCTCCGCCTCCAGGAAGGATTGAAGGCGCTGGAGGCGTTTCATGCGCATGAGACGGCAGAGCCGAGCGTCCCGTCATATGTGGAGAAGCGCTTCGCGATCAGCCTGGGTGAGAACCGGCTCGTCGGAGTGTTCGATCGCATAGACATCGTCGATGGATCTGGCACCATCATCGACTACAAGACGTCGCACATCCAAACGGAGGAACAGGCCACGAAGCGGACAAAGGACAGCCTTCAGCTGGCGCTCTACGCGCTCGCCTACCAACAGATGTTCGAAGCACTGCCCTCAACGATCGAGCTTCGCTTCGTTTCCTCGCGAATCACCATCGGCCGTGCAGTTCCATCGGCGAAGACACTCGAGCGTTCGGCAGCCGACATGGCGAAGGCGGCAGCAGGCATCCGCAGTGGCTCCTTCGATGCCGACCCAACCTACCGCGCGTGTCGATACTGCGCCTACGCCACGATCTGTCCTGCTAGGCGAAGCGACTGACGCAGGCAGAACGGTCTCTTCCACTCTGTGAACGGCTAGCGCGCCTCGGTCTCGGAGACGAGCGAGTCCACATCGACCAGATGGTCGGCCCACAGCGATTCGATTCCGTAGAATTCGCGAGCGTCTTTCTCGATGATGTGCACGATGACATCGCCATAGTCAAGGACGACCCATTTGCGCTCCGATAGCCCCTCACTCCGGCTTGGCTTCACCGGAAGCCGTTCTCGCAGGACATTGATCAGCGCCTTGGCATGCACGGGGTTGTCGGCACCGGCAATGACGAAGTAGCTGGTTGGGATCGAGACATCCGACAGATCAATCACGGCGACATCCTCACCCTTGCGATCCCGGATTAGGCCGACTGTCTTGCGGACGAATTCCTTCTCTGCCGTCATCCGAGCACCATTCCCGCGCCCACGATCAGGAGCAAATCGGTCCCAGCTGGGACGTAGTCCCGAAGCGCCTGATAACTCTCGTTGAACGTCTCGGGAAAGACAATCCGAATCTCGTTCGGCGGCAGCGCATCCTGCAGAACCCACGCCTTCGCTTCGTCAGTCAGAACAACAATGTAGCTTGGCGAATACTCGAACGAATCGGCATTCCCGATCCTCGTAATCGCGAACCCTCTCGCTCGTAGGTATTCGGCGGTGCGACTTGCCACCTCTCGAATTCCATTCCCGTTGAAGACCGCCACGTTGATCTCGTCCGGCGTCAAGAGATCCAGTCCCTTGAGCGATGACGCGATGATCCGCTCCACCTCCACGATCTTCGGGTCAACGGCAATTCCTCCATCGGTCACTCTCTGTTCGGTGGGGAGGAGTACCGTGCGCGGACCCGCTTCCGATACGTCTACGTCGCGAAGGACACCTGCAATCTCGAGAAGATCCCCCACCGCGCAATTGGTCTCCAACAACGGGTAGATCGCACGGATCGCCGATCGTAGTGCTCTCGTCGATAGCCCCGCACTACTTGAGCCAACCAGCGCACGAAGGACAATCTGCTGTCGTGAAATCCGCCCGATGTCCCCGGGCAGAGCAGGAGAGACTGCGAAACTCACGGCAGCCGATCCGGTCATCGTCTGCGTTCCTGGGTGGATTTCCGTTTGCATCGGCGGATCACTCGAGATGTCCGAGTAGATCACCATCTCATCCAGTGTGATCGCAAGCTCTCCTATCGAATCGATCCACTCGGCCAGGACATCTCGATCCGCCGACACGAAGAACGGGACGTCGATTCCAAGTAGATCTACAACCGTATCTGCAGTCGTCTGGGGACCAAGACCGGTGAAGACCGATGCAATCGGCGCAAGCCCTCCCTCTGGATGCTTCACACGAACGTCCGTCGGGATTGACAGGAACACCGCATCGTCTGTTGACAGGCTCACCAGCGTCATTGCATCGGCTTGCCCAAAGCCGTCGTGCCCGATCACAAGCAGATTCGTGCGTCCTCCCTGCGCGAGCATCGATCCAACGCGGTGTTGTGTCAACATGTACCAGACAACCGCCCCCGCAGCCACAACGAGTGCGACAGCCGCGAACACAAGAACTTGCTTGCGAACTGGATTCCCCCTCATGATCCTCCCCGACAACGACGCTATCACACGCTTCCGGGATTGTCAACCATTCGGCGCGCCCCCAGACCTCGTGCACGCCCCGCCAAGCGGTTGACGAGAGCGCTCGCCAGAGTATGCTTGACGCATGAAGGGAATCGAGTCCGAACACCCGAGCGATCCACTTGTTCTGCTCGCCCGTCGTGCCATCCAAACCTACATTGCTGAGGGTCGCATCGTCAGTGCTCCAGACGATCTGCCACCAGCCATGGACAGACCAGCCGCCGTGTTTGTGTCAATCAAGAAGTGCGGGGCTCTGCGTGGATGCATCGGAACCCTCGCTCCTTCGGAAGCAACCCTCGCAGCTGAGATTATCGCCAATGCAATCAAGTCGGCGACAGCCGATCCGAGATTCCCTCCGGTGGTGCACGACGAACTCGATCATCTCGACCTGTCCGTCGATGTGCTGTCCAAGCCTGAGCCGTGCGACGCCTCAGGCCTCGACCCAACCCGCTATGGCGTCATCGTGGAGAGTGGATGGCGCCGCGGCCTATTGCTTCCAGACCTGCCAGGCGTCGACTCCATCGACGCGCAAATCGAGATCGCCAAGCGCAAGGCAGGCATCGGAGACGACGAGCCTTGCGAGCTTCGACGGTTCACCGTTGAGCGCCACACGTAGCATGACCAAACCCGGCGTCTCGATCACCACTTTCGGCTGTCGCGTCAACCAGTACGAGAGCGCAATGATGGCACAGCTGCTTGGTTCGCAGCGAACCAAGGCCACCGCACAAACCGATGTGCATGTGTTGAACGCATGCACCGTAACGCGTCTGGCTGAACGGAAGGCGCGTCAAGCCGCGCGCCGGCTTCGGCGGGATTACCCCGGAAGTAGAATCGTCGTAATTGGCTGTCTGGCCGATGCAGTCGAGCAGGGCCTCACACAATTCGATGATGCTGATCTTCTCGCGGGCAATGCCTGGAAGAGCCACATCGTCGACGTCATCCGCCGTGCGCATCTTGGTGAGCGTGGGCTACTCCCGCCGATTGAGCCCTGCCCACTCGGTGAGGAGCGGAGCCGAGGAACACAAGGTCGGGCCCGAGCGTACCTTAAGGTCCAGGATGGCTGCTCGCGCGCCTGCACCTACTGCCGTCCGACACAGCTTCGCGGCCTGCCGCGCAGCAAGCCAATCGACAGCGCCGTCTCGGAGGCGTGCGGTCTGATTCGTGACGGGTTCCCGGAGATTGTCTTGACCGGGATCGATCTCGCGCAGTACGCCCCTTCCGATGCAACGCTCGCCGATGCTGTCCGCCGCATCCTCGCGATCAAGGGATTGGCTCGCCTGCGGATTGCCTCGCTCAATCCCGCCGGATTGGTCTCCCCATTGATCACCGCATTCGCTTCCGATGACCGTGCTTGCCCGCATTTCCACATTCCACTGCAAAGCGGCGATGATCAGGTCCTTCATCGCATGGCCCGTGGCTACACGGTGTCGAAGTACCTTGAGGCAATCGATACCGTGCGCAGAGAGATTCCGCATGCAACGTTCGGCACGGACGTGATCGTAGGGTTTCCTGGAGAGAGCGACAGCGCGTTCGCCAATACGTGTCAAGTTGTCCAGGATGTGGGGTTCATCAACCTTCATGTGTTCCGCTTTTCAGCAAGGCCGGGAACTGCCGCTACCGGACTTCCAAACCCTATTCCTGAAGACGTCAAGCGCCGACGTGCGGAGCAGCTCGACCAGCAATGGCGCCGCACACGTCGTCGTCAGCTTGACAACCGGATCGGTTCGACACACCATGTTCTTGTGGAAGAGCGTCGCGGAGAGCAGTGGCGCGGCTACACGAGTGATTACCTCTACGTCCACTTCGCCTCGGATCAGGAGATTCCTGTGGGTTCCATCCGATCGGTTCGGATCATTGCGGTCGTTGAAGACCATCTGGAGGGCACGATAGATGACTGAGCAAGCACATGCCGAGCTTACGCTGCGCGACAACGCGCAAGCCACTGCGCTGCTCGGCCAGTACAACCGGAATCTCAACGAGATTCAGAAGGCGTTTGACGCACAGATCCTCGCCCGCGGGGAGATGATCCGCATCGACGGCGAGCCGGAAGAGGTTGAGCAAGTCCGCGGGTTGTTCGAGAAGCTCCTCGACCTGGTTCAGGGACGCCACGTCCCCTCACTTGCCGATGTACGATATCTCATCGCGCAGATCAAGGCAGGCAGCGAACTCGATGGGGTGCTTTCGGACATCGTTCGAATCACTCATTGGGGCGAGGAGATCCGCGCCAAGACGATCGGCCAGCATCGCTATGTCACAGCGGTTCGCGACAACGACATCACGTTCTCCATTGGCCCAGCGGGAACTGGGAAGACCTATCTCGCAGTCGCCATTGCAATTGACTTCCTCAAACGCGAGCGGGTCAAACGGATCATTCTGACGCGGCCAGCAGTCGAGGCAGGAGAGGAGCTCGGCTTTCTGCCCGGGGACATTCAAGCGAAGGTCAGTCCCTACCTTCGTCCGTTGTATGATGCGATCTTCGACATGATCCCGGTTGGCGAATTCGAGAAGCTGATTGAACATGGGCGCATCGAGATGGCCCCGCTTGCATTCATGCGCGGGCGCACGTTGAACAACTGCTTCGTCATTCTCGACGAAGCGCAGAACACGACCTCGACACAGATGAAGATGTTCCTCACCCGCCTTGGGTTCCATTCCAAAGCGATCATCACCGGCGACGTGACTCAGGTCGATCTGCAGGAGCAGGTCTCAGGCCTTCTTGCCGTGCAAGAGATCCTCGAGGGGACAGAAGGGATCGCCTTCGTTCGTCTCGATAGGTCGGACGTCGTTCGACATCCGTTGGTTGCGCGAATCATCGAGGCGTACGAACGTAATGACCAAAGGCGCGTCTCCGAATCCACGGATACATAGACACACGAGAGCGTTCCGCCCATTCGCAGTTGGTCCAGCCGGCCGGTTGTGGTAGTTTGGTTCTACCCCAATGTGGGAGACGCAAATCGACGGGGGAGATCCATGAGACATCTTGTCGGAGCGGTGATGGCGGTGTTGAGTGCTGTTCTCCCGATGGCCGCCGCCACAGCGCCTCTCTCCGGCCCGATCTTCATCAATGAAGTGGCCTGGGCCGGTGCCAGTTGGCGACCAACCGCCGAGTGGATTGAGCTGTACAACGCATCATCGGAGCCAGTTGATCTTGCAGGCTGGCGCCTCGCCTCATCGGACGGTTCTCCTGATATCGCCCTACACGGAACGATCCTTCCCTCCGTGGGCGGGGATCCGATGACCGGATTCTTCCTTCTCGAACGCGACGATGACCACTCGGTTCCGGATGTCGCCGCAGATCTGATCTACTCCGGCGCGCTGACCAATCGTGGGGAGACGTTGTACCTCTACGACTCGAATGGGGATCTGGCTGACACAGCCAATGCCGAACACCCGCCGGGGTCCGCTTGGCCCGCAGGAAGCGAAGCGGACGGTGTTCCGCCATTCGCTTCGATGGAGCGCATCGACTATCGAGCGCCCGATTCAGAGGAGAACTGGTCGAGTTCTACAGCCGATCCGCTTGGTCATTCAAGCGCATGGCCGCTTCGTGGCACGCCGCGGCGGGAGAATTCGGTATTCAACGTTCTCCCATCTCCCTCGTTCACCCAAGCCCCCCACCGTGCTGTCCCAGGGAGCCCTATCGAGTTCAATGCCTCAGGATCGTTCGATGAGAACGACCACATCGTCACATATCACTGGGATTTCGGTGATGACACAGAAGGATCAGGGCTCGTTGTCCAGCACACCTATGATTCCCCCGGCGAGTACCGTGTATTGCTGACACTCATCGATGCCAAAGGCGGACAAGCCCAGGTGAGCCGTCTCGTCCGAGTGCAGGCACAGTCGCCTCCGATAGCCGATTTCAGCCTCGTTCCCTTGCCACCATCGCGGATTCCCCGTGCAGGAGATCCAATACGCTTCCAGGATGAGTCCAGTGATCCCGATGGTAGGATCGTTGCACGCGAGTGGCGCTTTGGGGAGGGTGTGACAGCTTCCGACGCAGAGGTCGTTCACACCTTCGAGCTCTCCGGCACGTATCCTGTCAGCCTTCGTGTCCTCGACGATTCCGGCGACGATGCGGTCCAAACCCAATCGGTGCGCATCGCAAGTCGGGTCCCTATCGCCGCATTCACGAGTGTTCCCGCCCGGCCCAATGCAGGCGATTCGGTCCGGTTCGACGCCTCAGCATCCCACGATCCTGACGGCCACATCGAACTCTACCGTTGGGATTTCGGCGAGTCGGGAAACCGTACATACGACACGTCCGACCCCGTCGTCGACCACGTGTTTCGCACCGGCGGCGAACGGAGCATCCGCCTGATCGTCGTTGATGATACGGCCGACGTGTCTGATCCCACCACGGAGACGCTTTCGGTGAACATCGCCCCGGTCGCCGCATTTCAGCTCTGCACATTCGAGGCCAACGAGCTTGCACCGGTGCGATTCAATGACAACTCTCACGACGAGGACGGGAGCATCCTGGCTTGGTCGTGGGACTTCGGCGATGGAACCCATACTGAAATGGCGGATCCGGAGCATGTGTTTGAGGACAACGGCAGTTTCGCTGTCCGACTCACCGTCACGGATGATAACGGCGCAAGCGACACAACGGTCGCGGAGCTGACCATCCTCAACCTCCCTCCCACCGCTCAGCTGACCTGCGCATCCTCGACTCGGCCAACCGGTGAGGCATTTCGATTCGATGCCTCGGGTTCGATCGACCCAAGTCCCCATGGTGCCATCGTGACATACGAGTGGGATCTCGATGGAGATGGCCACTTCGAACTCATATCAAACTCCCCGACAATCTCCCACACCTACGACGATGATGGAACGTACACTGTCCGGGTGCGCGTTACCGATGATGATGGTTCGGTCATCCTATCGGACCCACTCTCAGTTGTGTCCACCAATCGGGCGCCACGGATCCGCCAGATTGCATGGACGCCTTTCGAGCCGACCGACAGCGATGATGTGTGCTTCTCCGCCGTTGCGACCGATCAGGATGGAGAGGTGGTGCACTGGTTCTGGAACGTAGA
>Ga0180432_10008882_pt1 | contig 12378 bp, 7 predicted proteins | sample SS_ome_10_FD_132414 | JGI IMG/M metagenome (GOLD analysis project Ga0180432, IMG submission 132414) | Hypersaline lake sediment archaeal communities from the Salton Sea, California, USA - SS_1_MS_2 metaG | ecosystem: Environmental > Aquatic > Non-marine Saline and Alkaline > Hypersaline >...
CGGACTCCGGCGGCGCGGACTTCGGTACGGATTCGGGGCCCGCCGACGAGGGCGATACGGGGCCGGTGGAAGACGGCGGAACGGCAGACGAGGACCCGCAATCGGAAGGCTGCGGCTGTTCGGGCACTTCCGGCGGGAGCGCGGCGGGGTACCTGGCGCTACCGGGCCTCTTGTGCCTGGTTGCCGCAAGGCGCAGACGAAACGTGGATCCGGGGGCGGATGGGTAAGGTGTCGATATGATTTCTAGAAGAGTATTACCGTTCGTTCTGGCGCTGGCGTTTTTCGGGGCCTGCTGCGGTGAGAGCGCTACGGAAACAGCCACGCAAAGGGCAAGTCTCTCTTCCGGGCGCATATGGACCCGCCTGTACACCGGGCAGCCCGGCAAGCTGCGTCATCACCTGGTGCGCGACGGCTACGAGGTGACCGGCTCGCATCACCGCCTGGGCTTCGTCGACCTGCTGGCCGGCAACGAGAAGCGGGACGACGCCCTGCAGCGTTATTCCGGGCTCATTTCATCGGTCGAGATGCTGGACACGGAGCGCGCTGCCCGGGCCCTCGAAGATTATTACTCGCCGGCCGAGGTGGAGGCTTTCCTGGATCAGGTGGTGACCAACTACCCGGCAATCGCCCAGAAGGTCCTGCTGCGCGACGATCTTCCCGAGGGTCACCTGATCTGGGCCATGAAGATCTCCGACAACGTGTCCGTCGACGAGGACGAGCCGACTTACCTCATGGATGGTCATATCCACGCCAGGGAGGTCATGACCGTGGAGGTGATGGTCGACGCCATCGACTACCTGACCTCCAACTACGGCTCGGATACCCAGGTCACCCGCTGGGTCGACGAAATGGAGATATGGATCGTACCGGTGGTGAACCCCGACGGCGCGCATTACATGTATACCGTCGATCAGTGGTGGCGCAAGAACCGCAACACCGATTGTGCAACCGGAGACGGCGTCGATCTCAACCGCAACTTCGAGTGGAACTACCGCCGATGTGCCGGGTCTTCGGACAATTGCTCGGACGACACCTATCACGGAAGCGGGCCGGCCTCGGAGGTCGAGACACAGGCCATGCAGGAGCTGATGGAGCAGGTGCGGCCCCTGTACTACATCAACTACCATTCCTACGGCGAGTACATCATCTGGCCCACAGGCTGCGGGCGGACGGATGAGCAGGATCTCCTTGCATACGTCGGCCAGGCGCTGAACCAGCGCGTGGAGACCGACGACGGCCAGACCGGCAACTGGACCATCGGCACCGCCCCCGACATCCTCTACTCCGCACCGGGTGGTTCCGACGACACGGCCTACGGGGCTTTCGGCGCGGTCAGCTTCACCTTCGAGCTCAACAGCACCAGCTTCTGGCCCGACTATGACACCTGGCGTGACGCAACCGTTCAGCGCCAGCGGGCGGCCTGGGGGCACCTGCTGGACCGCACCCTCGACGAGCCGGCGGTGACCGGGCATACCTACGACGCCAACACCCTCGACCCGGTCGTGGCCGACTACCAGTACGCCAACCATCCCTTCACCTCGGGACAGTGGCCCCTGCACACCGATGTTTACGGTCGGTTCGGCCGGCCGGTGCTGCCGGATTCCGATCACCTGTTGATCTTCACCGCGGCCGGTTACCTGCCCGAGAGCCGCCAGGTCCACGTGGGCAGCGAACAGGTAGATCTGGACGTGCCAATGACTGCGGGTGTCAACCACGCGCCGACGGCGGATGCCGGGCCCGATCAACAGGTCGACGAGGGCGATCCGGTCACCCTCGACGGCACGGGCTCCAGCGACCCGGACGGAAACGATCTCTTGTACGACTGGGTGCAGATCAGCGGCCAGCAGGTCTCGTTGCAGGACGCGCACACCGCGAATCCCACCTTCGAGGCGCCCTACGTGGCCGCACAGGATGAGGTGGTGTTCGAGTTGACGGTCTCCGATGGCGAGTTGGTCAGCGCAGCCGACAGCGTGACCGTGCAGGTCGAAGACGTCTACCCCTCGGCCACCTACTACCCCGACGACACCCCGATTGTCATTCCCGACGACGACGATAACGGAATACAGAGCGTGATCACGGTGAACGGGGAGTGCATCATCATCCAGGCCAGCGTCGGCGTGGATATCACGCACACCTACATCGGCGACCTTGTCATCAGCGTCGAGAGCCCCGTCGGCACCCAGGTCGTGCTGCACGACCACGAGGGCGGCTCCACTCACGACCTGCACGAGGTGTACCCGGTTAGCGATTTCAACGGCGAAGACGCCGCCGTCGACTGGACCTTGAGAGTCATAGATGAGTGGGCCGGCGATGAAGGGACGCTTGATAGCTGGTCGCTGACGGTGGAGTGCGAGCAGACTAGCGAATGCGAGGTGCCCGGAGACTGCGACTTGCCCAACGTCGATCAACACGACTGCATCGACGGCCAGTGCGTCATAGTGAGCTGCGACGCAGGCTACGCCGATTGCAACATCACCGACGACGACGGTTGTGAGGTGCACACCGATACCGATGTGCAGAGCTGCGGCGGCTGCGGGACGGTTTGTTCCTTCGAACATGCCTCGGCTTCATGCGTTGCGGGCGAGTGCGTTATGGGCGCCTGCGACGAGAGCTGGGACGATTGCGACGGCGATCCCGACACCGGATGCGAGGCCGACCTTCTGACCAGCCTTGCCCACTGCGGAGCCTGCGATTCGCCTTGTGCTTTCGACAACGCCCAGGCGATCTGTAACGGCGGCGTATGCAACATGGGTTCCTGCGACGAGAACTGGGGCGACTGCGACGAAGATCCCGATACCGGCTGCGAAACCGATATATCCAGTGAAATCGACCACTGCGGTGCCTGCGATCACGGGTGCTCTTTCGAGCACGCCAGTGGCGCATGCACCGACGGCGCCTGTGTGCTGGATGCCTGCGAAGAAAACTGGGGCAACTGTGATGAAAATCCCGACAACGGTTGCGAGACTGGCCTGTTGACCAGCCTGGGACACTGCGGCGCCTGTGATTCGCCGTGCACCTTCGAAAACGCCCAGGCCATGTGTGACGCCGGCGTGTGCAGCATGGGCCCCTGCGACGAGAACTGGGGCGATTGCGACGAGGATCCCGATACCGGCTGCGAGACCGACCTGTCGACCAGCCTGGATCATTGCGGCGCCTGTGATCACGCGTGCTCTTTCGATCATGCCAGCGGAAGCTGCAGCGCCGGCAGTTGCGTTCTGGATTCGTGCGACGAGAACTGGGGTAACTGCGACGGAAACCCCGACAACGGTTGCGAGACCGACCTGCGCGGCAACATCGAGCATTGCCTGGCATGCGGCAACGGCTGTGAGTACGAGCACGCCGCGGCCCTGTGCACGGCAGAGGGCTGCGAGATGGGGTCTTGTGACAGCAACTGGGCCGATTGTGATGCCAGCCCCTCGAACGGTTGCGAGGTGAACCTGCTCGAAGATCCCGCCCACTGTGGCTCGTGCGACACCGCCTGCGCCTTCGAACATGCCGCGGCTGGTTGCGCCGGCGGCGAATGTGTCATGGGCGAATGCGATGATGGTTACGCAGACTGCGACGGCTTAGAAGACAACGGCTGCGAAACGGCGCTGGGAACCGACAGCAACTGCAGCGCGTGCGGCGATGATTGTAGCGCCGCTTTCGACAAGGCCTCCGGTACCTGCGATCCTGGCTCTGGCTGCGTCATGGGGGCCTGCGATGCCGGATACGGTGATTGCAACTCAAACCCGGACGACGGGTGTGAGGCCTCGCTTTCAGAAAGCTCCAACTGCGGAGCCTGCGGCAATGCCTGCAGCGAGACGGAAACTTGTGTCGATACGGGCAACGGCTACGAATGCTCTGAGACTTGCCTCGATTCGGACGAGGACGGCTACGCCGACGACTCCTGCGGCGGTACGGACTGCGACGACGACGACGAATACGTTTATCCCGGTGCTTTTGAGTTGTGCGACGAGAAGGACAACGACTGCGACGAGGAGACCGACGAGGACTATACCTCTCTCGGCGAATCGTGTGACTCGGAAGAAGACGCAGACTCTTGCGATAACGGTGTCTGGGCCTGCAACACCGCTGGCGACGGAGTGGTGTGCACCGGTGACGAGGCGAGCCCTGAGATGTGCAGCGGCGAGGACGACGACTGCGACGGGCTGACCGACGAGGAATGGCCCGAACTCGGCGAAGAGTGCGACGGCGACGACGAAGACGAGTGTGCCGAGGGTACCTTCGTCTGCAACCAGGCCGGCGACGGGGTCACCTGCCAGGAGGAAGGCCCCGGACACACTGAGACATGCAATTCGCAAGACGACGACTGCGACGGTCTGACCGACGAGGACGGTGTTTGCGACGAAGAGGAAGAAGACGAGCCGGGTGGCTGCGGATGTTCCTCGGGCGGCGGGGCGCAACCCGGCCTGCTGCTGTTCTTGCTCTTGCTCTTCAGGCGCCCTCGCCGGAGCGGGCCGAGAGGAACTCGATCAGGCGACGGTTGAACTCTTCCGCGCTGTCTACCGGTGTCGCGTGCCGCGAGCCGTTGATCACGAAGCGCCGGGCATCGGGTATGGCCGCAAGCTGCTCGTCGCTCACCGAAAGCGACGTCTCATCGCAATCACCGCGGATTTCCAGCACCGGGCACCTGATCTCCCGCAGCCGCTCAGTCAGATTACAGCCCTGGATGGCCTTGATGCTCTCTATGTAGCAGGTCTTGTCGTTCTCGGCCCAGCGCTCGATTACCTTGTCGCGCATCTCTTCCTGGCCGGGATCGGGAAACATCTCTCCGGCCAGTTTGCGGCCAACCATGCGCATGCCCATGATCCTCACCAGGAACAACCTGGTCCACAACATGAGCTTATCGCGTAGTCCGTCGAGGTCCAGGCGCGGCCCGCTGTTCGTCATCGTCAGGCTCTTGACCAGTCGGGGCTCGTCCAGAGCCAGCTGCAAGGCGATCATACCGCCCATCGATACCCCCACGACATGCGCCGGGCCTATCCCGAGTTTGTCCAGGAGACCCGCCGCGTCACGTGCGAAGAGGGATATGCTATAGGGGCCACGGGGCCTGGAGGTCAAACCGTGACCGCGCACATCGTAGGCAACTACCTTGAAATGTTTCACCAGGGCCGGCAGGTTGTATTCCCAGTCACGCGTTGACGAACCCAGGCCGTGGATCAGGAGCAGCGGTTCTCCGGAGCCGGAAACCTGGTAGTGGGTGTCTATGTCGTCTACGTGGATTGTGGGCAAGGGGTCTGTACCTGCGGCATCGTTTTCTGCTCGGGGCGCTCAATCGCCCTTCGGCCTGGGTTTGGGAACGGACTCGACGGGGGCCAACATGCGCTTCAACTCGTCGAAGAGGCCGGCCGGCGTGTAAAAGACGAAGACCGTGTCGCCGAACGACAACTCGTCACCGTCGCGAAGCTCCAGGGCGCGGCCAGGCACCAGCAGCTTGCCGTTGATGGTGGTTCCATTGGTGGACTCGAAGTCCTGTAACAGCAGTCTGCCGGTGTGCGCTTCGGTCATGAAGACGGCATGGTTGGCGGAGACGGTTTCATCGTGGATGACGATGTCGTTCTCTTCGGCCCGTCCAACTGATATCTGGTCCCCGGGCCCGCTGGAGTCCTTGCGTAGTTCGAGAACGGGCAGTTGGTGATCCAGTTTCTTGCCGCGGGCCGGTTTTGTTCCCGCCTTGGAATACTGCATCTCGGTCGAAGCCAGCTGGAAGGTCTGTTCGTCCCTGGTCGTACGTGAAACCAGAACCGGCACGCCCACCTGCTTGCAGAAAGCCTCCCTGGAAAGCTTGGTACAGGCGCCTATATAGTCCTGGACGATGGGTTCCAGCATCGTGGTTTTCTACCATAGCTCCATTGCCACGACAAGTTCTGAGCCTTGCACCGTTTTGGATCGGCCGCCGTGCCCGGCGCACTGATTCGGATCGCTCTTTTCGTTGAACCGTCCGGAAGTTGCCGGAAAAAGGTACTTCGGTTCTGGCACGCCTGTTGCTTGTTCTGAAAGGTGGTGCGGGTCGTTTTTGTCGAAAGGAGGTTTTCGAGATGGGTTGCGATATTGCTGTCCTGGGCGAGCTGGTGAATGCGCGTGACGAACATCTGGCGAAACGAGAAAAGGGCGAAATGAACCACGTAGACCGCATGCGCCTGGCCATGACCGTGATGCAGTACAACCAGTCGTTCGTCAACGTGACCGACGGCAAGGCCAACACCTTGTTGTTGATCAACTCGATATTCCTGGCCACCGGCGCCGCATCGGCTTTCACCTCGGCCCTGGACGTGGTGGCCTCGGCGGCCGCGTCCGTGGCAGTGCTTCTGTGCCTGACGGTGGTCTTTGCCCGCCTGCCCCAGCAGATGAAGCGGGACCGGGCCAAGCTGTTGTTTTTCGGGCACATTTGTCAGAGACGGCAGCGGGCCGCCTACGTCGAGGACTTCCGGCAGGCAGGTGCCAGGGAGATCGCAGAAAGCCTCGCGAAGCAGATCTACGATCTGGCCGGCGTTGTGGACCGCAAGTTCAGGGCTTACCGGCGGGCGCAACTGGTGACCATTTTCTCGGCGGCCGTGTGGATTGCAAACCTGCTCAGGCCGGCCCTCGAGCTGCTCGAACCCTGATTTAGCAATTGATTCATCTATGAGATCTTTCATGTTCAGTCTGCGTGTCAATTTCAAGAGTTCACAACTCGAGAATCACGCTTTTTTATGCAACTGTAGAGTCTAGTCACTTGACACCCGCGGGGGGTTCATTACACTCTCTTGCATTACCAGGAAATTCCTTTCCTCCAGAACCAAGAGGTGTCCAATGTCCGAGATTACCTACGAGAACATCAAGCCGCTGATCGAATCCGCCGAGCAGGAAGGCTCCATGATGAAATGCGTCTTCAAGTGCCCTGTATCCGGAACCACGGTCGAGTCACAGGCCGCGATCCAGAAGGGCAGGGGCCTCGCCGACCGGGCCAAGGAATCGGCCAAGCGCAGCCTGTCCTGGCGCATTCGCTGGGGGGTGTCACGGCTGGTGCGCTCAGCCCTGGGTTACGGCATCGGCGGGCGGGTAGCCGGTGACGTGGCCGGCCAGGCCGTCTCGGGCGCTGCGGAAAAAGTGGGCCAGGGTTTCTCGGAGAGCGAGAAGCAGGCCGCCATAGAGCAGGCCTTCAAGAACGTCTCTTCGCAGTTCGTTTTCGACGGAAAGAAGAACACCTGGGTGGCGGCAACGGTTGCCGCCGATATCCTGACCGACTTTGCCGGCCAGTTGAACAGCGCCCCGGTGAGCCAGAACTACGATCGCGGCGTGCTGGCCCGCATGCTGGTCGAAGTAGCGCAGGCCGACGGCAACCTGGCCGCCGAGGAGAAGGATTTCCTGGCCGGGTTCATAAGCTCCGATCTGGGTACGGTGGACGAACTGGCCGGCAAGCCGCGCCTCTCTCCGGCGGAACTGGCAGAGGTATCGAGCGGCCCGGCCCGCGAGACGATGCTAATGATCGCCTGGGCCCTGGCCTGCACCGACAAGGAACTGGCCCAGGCCGAGCAACAGCGGCTGGCGGCTTTTACCGAGGCGCTGGGTGTCGCCGATACCCGCGCGGCCGAGCTCAAGCGCTACGCGCAACGGTTCGTGATCGACCAGGCCATGGAGGGTGTCTACCCGGGCGGCGTTGTCGACGAAGGGGCCAAGGCCGAAGTCTACCACTTCGCCGAGAGAATAGGGCTCGATCGCAACGAGGCGGAGCGCGTGGAGATCCGCTATCGCAAACGCAACAACATGGTTTGAAAATCCGTGCCATGCGAATGAAGAAGACTCTCCTCCTGGCTGCCCTGACAATGCTCGTCGGGTCGGCACCCGTTCACGCGCAAGAATGCGTGGTTCACTCCAAGAAGGGCGCCAGCTGGAAGTACGTCGACGGTGATTGCGAAAAAGGCCTGGCCCACGGCAAAGGCAAGGCCGTCAGCAAGAAGCGACATACCTACGAGGGTGACTTCGAAAAAGGCGTCATGCACGGCCATGGTACCTATACCTGGCCCGACGGGTCCTACTACGTGGGCGATCTGAAAAAGGGGCAGTTCGACGGCGAGGGCACCTTCGTCAGGCCAGACGGTACGAAGTACGAGGGCCAGTGGAAGGACAACAAACGCAACGGTCACGGTCGCAACGTGGGTTCCGAGGGAAGGGTCTACGATGGCGACTGGAAAGATGACCGCATGCATGGCAAGGGCAGCATGACCTGGCCGGACGGCCGCGTCTACGAGGGTGACTTCGAAAAGGGCAAGATGCACGGGCAGGGGGTGTATACCCTGTCGGACGGGCGCAAGTACGAGGGGCAGTGGGAAAACGACGTTCGCAGCGGCCAGGGGACCTATACCTGGCCTGACGGCCGCAAGTACACGGGCGCCTGGAAAAACGGAAAGCCCCACGGCCAGGGTGTCAAGGTATGGCCGACCGGGACGAAGTACGACGGGGCCTTCAAGCTCGGCAAGCGGACCGGAAAGGCTACCATGACCTGGTCCGACGGCCGCGAGTACGAAGGCGAATTCCTGGCGGGCAAGCAACATGGCCAGGGCACAATGACCTGGGCCGACGGGCGCAAGTACGAGGGCGGGTGGAAAAAGGGGCTCAAGCACGGCCGGGGGACCTTCACCTGGTCGGACGGCAAGGAGTACTCGGGCCAGTGGCGCAACGACATGCGTCACGGCAAGGGCAAGATGACCTGGTCGGAGGGCTGGAGCTACGACGGCGAGTGGAAAAATGATATGCGCAACGGCAGCGGCACCCTGACCTCCGAAAGCGGCGAGCGGTATTCCGGTGGCTGGAAGGACAACAAGAAGAGCGGACGTGGAACCCTCGAGCTACCAGACGGCACCAGGTACAAGGGCGGTTTTGCCAACGACAAGCCCCACGGAAGGGGTACCTACATTTTTCCCGACGGCCGCAAGGTAAAGGGCCGCTGGAAGAACGGCAAACAGGTGAGATAGATTATTATCTGGCCGGAGTGATTACGAGTGCCCAGGACTCCAGGGTGCCGGTATCCAGACCGGCGCGGTCGGCGATCTCCAGGGTCCATTCACCCTGAGCCTCGCTCCCGTCGAACACGCTGACCATAAACTCCTGGCGGATGTCGTCGTTCCCGCCGCCGGATCTGTCCCAAAGGGCATAGGCCGTGCCGCCGTGGGAGAGCACGATTTCCAGATCGCCCACGTAGGTGTGGGCGAGTTCCAGTTCCACCTTGAGACGGGCGATCGACACGGCGTCGGGCACCGCAATGCTTCTGCTGATGCCCTGCGCATCGTTGTCGGGGATAGGCATGTTGGCCTGGTCCTCGAAGCGCAGGTCTTCGACCGGATCGGGATCGGAATGCCCGGCGGGCACCAGGGTGAGGCTCCAGCCCTCAATCTGGCCGACGTCGTAGCCGGCGTGATCGACGACGCGCAGGATCCAGTCGCCGGCCGCATCGCTGCCATCGAATGTCCCCGTGGTGAAGACCTCGTGGATATCATCGGCGGAAGCACCCTCACGGTTCCACAGCGTGTGGCATTCACTAGCGTGGGAAAGCACGATTTCCAGGTCGCCCACGTAGGTGTGGCCGATGTCAAGCTCGACTTCCAGCGAACCGATCGCGAAGCTATCGGGCACCGTGATTTTCGAGAGGGCGCCATCTGACTGGTTATCGGGTATGTCGACGATCTCAGTGCTCTCGTATACGAATTCGTCGGGATCCGGATCCGGGTCCGTGTGGCAGCGGTCACCGGAGGGCGACCAGCAGTTGCCGCGGGCGCCGGACACGCCGAAACGGGCGTGGCCCAGCCGGCGGCTGACCGCTTCCATTATGTCCTCCCAGGATGCCCGGCCCTGGTTCTCGAAGCCCCAGATCAGCTTGGCCAGCACGGTGGTGGTCAGCGGGAAGTTCTCGGAGTAATAGGTCGGTTGCACATTTGAAAGCACGTCGACATTCTCCCAGCCGCCCTTGCCGGCCAGTACGGGTCGCACGTAGTACTCGTAGGAAAGGCAGCTGGCAATCTGGAATATCTGGTAAGTGTCGGGGTAGTCTGCGCGCTCGAATGCATAGCCTGTTCCAAGCACGGAGTGGCCGTTGTACATGATGATCTCGTGCTCGCTGACTGCCCGCTGCCAGTTGTTGAAGCGGGAGTAATCGGCCACCGAGTGGAATACGTCCGGACCGTAGACATCGATTTCCACCGTCAACTCGCCGCTGGTCTTGGAGAAACGCTTACCCATCGGGGCGTCTTCGATCTCGCTGAAGCCGGCCTCGCTGAGCCAGGTGGAGAGCTTCTCGAAGTTGTCCCAGTTGTAGTCGTCGGCGACGTCGCCGTCGTCGAGCTTGGCGAAGAACACCGCGGCGGTCAGCTTGCCGTCTTCCCACAGCCTGTCGTACTCGGGGTAACTCTCGGGATCGTTGGGCAGCACTTCGCTTACCGTCAGGGTCATCGTCTGGGTCAACTCGTCGGGGCAGTCATACTTGCGCGGATTCCAGAGGTACCAGTAGACACCCTGGCTGAGCTCGATGTGCGAGTTGTAATCGGCGCACTTGTCATCGGCGTCACTCATGATGCTGTAGGGCTTGAGGGGCACCTCGGCCTCGAAGACCTTGCCCGCCTGAATGTTGTCGGCCTGGCTGTTGAGGACCACTGCATTGACTTCCTGCATGCGGAAATGTGTCAGTTTGCTCTTGTCGACACCGCGGGCCTGTTCGCTGGTCAACCATTCACCCTCGACGAGCCACTCGACGCGATCGGACGCGGTGGCATCCTCGGCAAGGATCTCGAGGTAGAAATTGTCGCGCTTGCGCAGGTAGGTGACCGCGAACTGGGCCAGCTCGGCCGGCGCATCGAAAATCCGCCAACTCGAAGCCGTCACGTCGGCTTCCAGGGTCACGTGAACCTCGAATCCGCGCAGGTTCAGGTAGCCGGTGTCTTCCTTGCCTTCTTCGAGACCCGTCAGGAAGGGATTGGGGCCGTAGTCGATGTCGTTGGGGATTGACTGGCCGCAACCGCTAAGCATTGCCAATGCCGCCAAGATACAGAGAACCTTGCTCAAGCGGAACATGATTGCCTCCTGGGTAGTGTTCGAGAGATTCATCGGGTACCTGATTGAGCAACTTGCGTGCCAACCCGCTGGGCGGCGGACTGAGATTGTTTCTTTCGGGTTTTCGGGCTGTTAGCTCCAGGCGCGGGAGACAACGGTGTAGCCTGGAAAATACGCACAGGAGCCGCGTTCCTCTTGGGTGTGGCAAGATATTGATAAATTTAGATTAATGTGTGTATCGTCGGGGTAACGGAGTGTGGCGGGTAGGGATACGTTATACCGGTTTTTTACCCGTTTTCAGAACCGGCATGGTGCGGGCTCGGACCTCATGAGGCCAGCCTGAGCCACAGGCGATCCGGCTAATCTGCTTTCGTCTTGACTGCGGTGCGAAAGCGGGATGCTCGTCCCCCAGCAGCTCTTTTCATTATAGCAGATCAGGCGACTTCGGGGATAGACCGCCTTACGGGTCCGATCCGGGCAGGTGTTCACCAGAATTCCCTGAGGCCGGCAGCGAGCGTCTCGGGTGTGGTCAGCATCAACTCCTCGCCCAGCAGTTTCTGGATGAAGTAATCGTCCGTGCGGTAATTGGCTCGCACGTTCTGGCGGCAGATCACCCGGGTGAAGAGGGGAAACGATGCCCTTTTCCCGTCAAGCGGCGAAGAGTAGATGGTGAAGTTGAAGGTCGAGAAACCGATGTGGTCATAGTAGGCGAGCACCTGCGACAAGCCCTCGGCAAGATTTGCGATGTCTTCGCCGGTCAGCTCGAGCAAGTGGTTACAGCCGGGGAGCACGGCGATGAACTCGTTTGTCCCGACGGGAGCGAAGGGCGCGAGCCAGTGCACCCGTCCGGAGGTGGCCACGAATCGCTCACCGTTTTCCCGCTCCTGTGCCACCAGCTGATCGAAGTACTCGAATCCGAACCGTTCTTTGAAAGCTTCGCTGCAATCGAGCAGTTCGGAAACGGCGGTGGCCGGGTAACGGCCGCCGAATACCTGCAGGTGGGGATGAACGATGGAAGCGCCCGCGGGAAACAGGTAGTTGGAATTGATCGTGAACCATTTGTTTTCCGGAGCCCGGTCGCGGAGGGTACGGGCGAAATCGACCGAAACCTGCAGGCCGTCCCGCAGCAGCGCGGTGTTGAAATCCCGCAGCCTGCGAACGTGCGCCTCGCCGAGCACAACGACGGCGTGAACGGCACTGAGCGGAAACAGGTTGGGGAAAAGGAAGCACTCACCCGCCTGCAGCGCGCCCTCGGGAAGCCAGTTTTTTGTGTAGCGGGGTGTCGAGCCCTGCAGGTGCTCGGGGCAGAAGAAGCAGTTTTCACGTGTCGCCGAAGCGACTTGCTCAATCAGC